>ENA-OQNM01000878-OQNM01000878.1-human-gut-metagenome-genome-assembly--contig:-NODE-878-length-10173-cov-2.704161_pt1 | contig 10173 bp, 9 predicted proteins | sample MGYA00242632_ERZ504886 | MGnify/ENA primary metagenome ERZ504886 (study PRJEB26092, sample SAMD00036424) | human gut metagenome | host: Homo sapiens | study: EMG produced TPA metagenomics assembly of... | reverse complement strand
ATTCGAAGCCATAGCGGCTGGTATCGCTTGCCCCGTCGTTCGGGGGCGTGGTTCTCTGCGAAGACCCAGAGGAACGCAGCGAATCCCGGTTCTGGTCATAGGGACTCCCGTTATTGCCGTATTGCTGCATTGTCTGCACCTTCTTTCCGGTTTCTTTCTACGTTCAGGCCTTCTTCACAAGCTCCAGCAGGGCTGCTGCAATGCGGTCCAGGCTGTCGTCCACCGACAGGCTGCGGGCATTGCGGCCCATCTCGGCCAGCTTGCCGGGCTGGGTCAGCATCTCCGAGACGGTCTGCACCAGCTTTTCGCCGGTCAGGTCCTTTTCTTCGATAACCACAGCGGCCCCGGCCTTCTGCAGCTCCATGGCGTTGTAGTACTGGTGGTTCTCGGCCACATTGGGGCTGGGGATGAGCACGGCGGCACGGCCCACAGCCTCCAGCTCAGCCAGCGTCAGGGCACCGGCACGGCTGATGACCAGGTCTGCTGCTGCCAGCAGCTCCGGCATGTTGTTGATGTATTCCTTCACCACAAGGCTGTCGCCCTCAGCAAAGCCCTTCTGCTGTTCCAGGTCCTTGAACAGCTGCACACCGTACTGGCCGGTGGCGTGCAGATGCAGCACCGGCTTGTGCTCGTGCTGCTCCCAGGCGCACAGGTCACCCACCACTTCATTGACCCGGCGGGCACCCAGGCTGCCGCCGAAGGAAAGAATGACCGTGCGGTCCCCTGCCCCCAGCTGGGCGCGGATGGCATCGCGGTTCTTTGCCTGGGTGAACACCTCCGGGCGCACCGGGTTGCCCACCACGATGGCTTTTGCGGCGCACCCAGCTTTTCCACAGCGGCGGGCACCGCGGCAAACACGATGTCCACATCCGGGGCCAACAGCTTGTTGGTCACACCGGGGAAGGCGTTCTGCTCATGCAGCGCAGTGTGGATGCCCATCTTTGCGGCGCAGCGCACCACCGGGCCGGACACATAGCCGCCGCAGCCGATGACCAGGTCCGGCTGGACCTCCTTCATGATGGCCTTGGCTTTGGGGCCGGAGAGAGCAAGGTTCCACAGGGTGACGATGTTTCGTTTGATGTTGTGCAGCGACAGCTTGCGCTGAAAGCCGGTGATCTCGATGTGGTGGAAGGGGTAGCCTGCCTGGGTCACCAGACGGTACTCCATGCCCTCCTTGCGGCCGGCAAAGTGGATCTCGGCGGTGGGGTCTGCTTTTTTCAGGGCACCTGCAATGGCAAGTGCGGGGTTGATATGGCCGGCCGTACCGCCGGCAGCGATCAGAACACGCATGGTGATTCCTCCTGTTTGTCGTTACTGTTCTGCCCGGGCCGCCCGTGCGTCGGCCAGAACGATGGTCTTTTCTCTGCGGGCAGCCTCCTGCTCGGCCTTTGCGGCTTCATGCTGGGCGCGCAGCGCTTCCCGCTGCTGGGCCGCCCGCTCGCCGTTGCGGCCGATGTTCACCATCACGCCCATCTCGGCCAGCAGCAGGATCAGGCTGGTGCCGCCCGACGAGAAGAAGGGCAGGCTGATGCCGGTGTTGGGCAGGGTGTTGGTGACCACGCGATGTTGCAGAACACCTGCCAAGCGATCTGTGCCATGATGCCGATGCCCACCATCGTGCAGTAGAGGTTTTCGGCCCGGTAGGCGATCCACAGCCCCTGCACGATGAACAGCACAAACAGCACGATGATGAGCACCGCGCCCACAAAGCCCAGCTCCTCACACACCACGCTGAAGATGAAGTCGTTGGTGCTCTCGGGCAGCCAGAGCTGTTTTTCCACGCTGTTGCCCAGCCCCAGGCCGGTCAGCCCGCCGGAACCGATGGCGTACAGGCTCTGCACGGTCTGGTCGGTCATCTTGCTCAGGTCCTGGGTCCAGCCGTCCAGACGGCTCTGTAAGTACGGGATGGAGTCGATGTGCTCCAGCACGGTGCGGAGCAGCAGCACAGCGGACGCGCCGCCCGCCCAGGTGATGATGCCTCCGCTGCCGCCCAGCAGCAGGATGGTGCCGCAGATGGCCGTCGTCAGGACGATGCCGGACATATGCGGCTCAAGCATGAGCAGAAACACCACAGGGATGAGGGGCAGCAGCGGGACGATGAGCTCCCGCACGATGCGCTGATAGAGCCACTGGCCTGCCGGGACGCGCCGCCCGGAGGCGGGGTCCAGCTTTTCCAGATGGGGCGCTTTCGCGGCCAGATGGGCCGTGAGCAGGATCATCTCGAACTTTGCGATCTCCGACACCTGAATGGTGAAGCCGATGCGCAGCCAGCGGCGGCAGCCGTTGAGGGGCACACTGAACAGCACCGCGATGAGCATCACGATGCAGACGACATAGCCCGGCCCGACCATCCTGCGCAGAAAGCGGTGGTCGATGCGGGAGAAGAGCAGCATGACCGCGAGGCCCAGACCCAGACAGAACACCTGCGACTTGATGTAGTAGAAGCTGTCGCCCATCCGCAGGTAGCCCGTGGTGTAGCTGGCACTGAACAGCATGATGAGTCCGAACACGATGATGACTGCCAGCGTCGCCAGCCAGTTGATGAGCACCTGCGGCCAGGGGCCGGGGCTCGACAAGATGGCAAAGGACTCAGACTTTTTTCTCCGGATGGTCGCCATCCGCATTCCCTCCTTATCGGGTCCCGGCTCAGCTGGCCCGCGCCGCCTGCAAGGTCAACGCAAGGCCCAGCATGGCCAGGACTCCAAAAATATAAAAGATATTCACCGGGTCAAAGCCCCGCTTTTCCAGCCAGCGGTGGAGCGGCGCGGTGCCGAACAGCTGCCGCCGCCCGCCGGAGGCTTTCCAGACGATGATCTGCAGAGCCACCATGCCGCCCTCCAGCCAGTAGGGCAGGGCCAGCGGGAGCGTCAGCCCGGGCCAGCCGACGCTCAGCGGCACACAGCCCAGCGCACCGGCTAAAAACTGGCATCCCACTGCACCGGGGCGGAGCTTTGCGGGGTAGAAATTCCAGAGCAGGAAGGCCATCAATGCCCCGGCCAGCGCCGCCGGGAGGACGCCCAGCGGGAACCAGCCCAGGAGGGTCATGGCCGTCATGAGACCCAGCATGGCGATGAAGGCGCAGCCGCAGACCGTGCCGTCCATGCCGTCGGCGGTGCGGGCGCTCTCGGCCAGCGCCACTAAAATCGCCAGCCAGACCACCGGGGCCAGCGGCCCGAGGGTGCAGTAGCCGACGCCCGGCAGGGCCAGCCCATCGGGCAGGCAGTGGTTCAGCCCCAGCAGGGCCAGCACCAGCGTGCCGGAAGCTGCTTCCAGCGCCAGCCGCACCGGTCGGCGCAGCCCCAGCGGCGACCGATGCCGCAGCCGGACCAGATCGTCCGCGAGGCCCACGGCCCCGAAGCAGAGCGCCCCGAACAGGGCGATGAGCAGCCGGGTGGTCAGCAGGCTCTCGGTCCCCAGCAGCTCCGGCTGGGCGACACAGGCCGCTGTCCAGCCGACGCCCACCGCCGCCAGCGTCCCCACCATCAGGCAGAGCCCGCCCATCGTGGGCGGCTCATTTTCCTCCTGCCGGACGCGGAACGCCCGCAGCAGCGGCGTCATTAAATTCCCGAGCGCCGCCGTGAGGACGAACCCCAGCGTTGAGGCGACGATCAAGGCAAAACGAATCATAATAACGATACTCCAAGTATTTTACTTTGCGCAGACGGGATAAAACAGGGCCAGCGCCTTTTCCAGTGCCATGCCCCGGCTGGCCTTCACCAGCAGAGCGTCGCCCGGGGCCATCCGGGCCAGCAGAGCGTCTGCGGCCTGCTGGTAATCCTCGGCGTGGACGACGTCGGCGAGGCCCGCGTCCTTTGCGGCCTTTGCCGTCCGTGCAGCCTCGGGACCGTAAGTGACAAGAGCGGTCAGCCCGGCCTCTGCGGCCTGACGGCCCAGCTCTTCGTGCGCGGGCGCGCTCATCCCGCCCAGTTCCAGCATATCGCCCAGCAGAGCAAAGCGGCGCTTGCAGGGGAACTCCTTGAACATGGCCAGAGCGGCCTTCATGCTGTCGGGGTTGGCGTTGTAGCAGTCCTCGATGACGTCCATGCTGCCTGCATGGACCACCTTCTGGCGCATACCGGTCTGCTCGAAATCGGCCAGACCCGCGATGACGCCCTCGGGCGCGAGGCCCAGACGGGTGGCGGCGGCGTAGGCGGCCAGCGCGTTCGCCACATTGTGACGGCCCATCGCAGGAATCGTCACCTCATAGCGGCCTGCATTTTTATCGCAGAGGGTGAAGGCCATGCCGTCGCCCTCCTGCCGGACATCGAGGGCGCAGACGTCGGCGTTCTCGTCGCCGAGGCTGAACCACACGGGCCGGACATGGGCGGGCAGAGCGGCTTTGCGCAGGAAGGGGTCGTCGCCGTTGAGCACGAGGGGCGAACCCTCGGCAAGGCCGGCGCAGATTTCCAGCTTCGCCTTGCAGATGTTCTCCTGACTGCCCAGATTGCCGATGTGGGACACGCCGATGCAGGTGATGATACCCACATCGGGGCGGGCGCACTTTGCCAGACGCTCGATCTCACCGGCGTGGCTCATGCCCATCTCGACGACAGCGTACTCCGTATCCCTGCCGATGCGGAACATGGTACGGGGCAGGCCCAGCTCATTGTTCTGGTTGCCCTCGGTCTTGATGGTATTGCCAAAGCCCGCGATGGCGGCGTAGGTCATCTGCTTGGTGGTGGTCTTGCCCACACTGCCGGTGACGCCCACCACCTTCGGGTGGAACTGGCTGCGGTAGTTTGCGCCCATGACCATCATGGCGTGGTAGCTGTCGGGGCTGATAACCGCCCGTTCAGCCGGGACCCCCTCCACCGGGTGGTTGAGGACGACGTAGGCCGCGCCCTCTTCCAGCGCCTTGGCCGCGAAATCGTGGCCGTCGAAGCGCTCACCGGGGAAAGCCACAAAGATGCAGCCGGGGCAGACCTCGCGGCTGTCGGTGGTCACGAGGCCGATGGGCTGGCTGTCGGCGAAGCCCTCGGGGGCAAGGCCCTTCAAAAGCAGGTCTGCTGCGATTTTTTCCATAATAAATCTCCTTATCCGCAAGTGATGGTGACGACGGTACCCTTCTGGACGCTGGAGCCGGCGGCCTCGCTCTGGCTCTGCACCGTACCGGCGCTGTCGCCCGCCACCTGACAGTTCAGGCCGGCGGCGGTCAGCATCTGGCGGGCAAAGTCGGCACTCTTGCCGCTGACGTCCGGCACTTCCGTGTGGCTGCCGGAATAGGTATCGGTGTAAAGATAGATGGTGGTGCCGCTGGCCACCGTTGCGCCCGCGTGGGGGTACTGGTAGGTGACGACGGCAGCGGTCTGGTCGCTCTCGCTCTCCACAAGCTGATGCTTGAGGCCCTTGGTATTCAGGGAGACCTGCGCATTGCTCCACTCCTTGCCCACGAGGTTCGGCACCTTGACGGTGTTCTGGCTGCGGTCGATGCCGTCGGTGGCAATGCCCAGATAGGGGGCGATCTCACTGATGATGTTGCCGACCACAGGCGCAGCCAGAATGGACGAATAGTCGGTGTGGGCGTTGTTGGGGTCGTCCAGCATGACGTAGACCAGAATTTCCGGGTCGTTGGCGGGCAGGACGGCGGCAAAGGAGGCGACCTTCTTGTAGTCGCCGTCGGCGCGGCGCTCCATGTTCAGCTGCTCGGACGTACCGGACTTGCCGCCGATGCGGTAGCCCGCGACGTAGGCGTTGGAGCCGCCGCCGGTGGTGGTGCCGTCGCCGACCTCATACTCCATGATCTGGCGGATGGTCTCGCTGGCGCTCTTGCTGATGACCTGACGGCGGACGTTCGCGCCGATCTCCTCGACGACGTTGCCGTTCTGGTCGGTTATCTTATCCACCACATGAGGGGTGACGAGGTAGCCGCCGTTGACGGCTGCCGAGACGGCGGTGCAGACCTGCAGCGGGGTCACGGCCATTGCCTGACCGAAGGCGGAAGACGAAAGCTCGACCTCGCCCAGCTGGCTCTTGGTGTAATACTTCATCATGCCCGTCTCGTTGGGCAGGTCCACGCCGGTGCGCTCGGTGAAGCCGAAAGCGTCGAAGTAGTCGTAGAAGGCGCTGGAACCCAGCCGCTGACCCAGCTGGATGAAGTAGATGTTGCAGCTGTTCCGGAGGGCCTCGGCGAGGTTCTGGACGCCGTGGGCCTTCTTACCGGCGCAGTGATACGTCTCTTTTGCCACGCCGTAGGCACCGGAGCAGTTGAAGGTGGTGTAATAGGTGGCCTTGCCCGAGTCCACACCCATGGCGGCCGTGATGACCTTGAAGACGCTTCCGGGGTAGTACAGCTCGGTGATGGTCTTGTTCTTCCACTGGATGTCGCGGTAGGTTCCGGTGTAGTCAGGGTCTTCTTCCGGTATCTTCTTGCCCTGCTCATCCCGGAGATAGTCGCCGTTGGCGTCTTTCTTGTAGATGGTGTAGATCTCCGGCTCGGCGTTCACCTGCTCATTCAGATAGGCCAGGTTCTCGCTGAAATCCAGCGGAGCGTTGGGGTCGAAGTCAGGCTTCGAGGCCATGGCAAGGATGGCACCGGTCTTGACGTTCATGACGATGGCTGCGCCGCGGTTCTCGACCGTGTTGGCGTAGATGGCCTCGTTGAGGTAGCGCTCCACGACCTCCTGCACATTGACGTCCAGCGACAGCACCAGATTGGAGCCGTCCTTGGCGGCGTAAGTGGTGGCGTTGGCGTCGGCGATGGCGTTGCCGTAGGCATTGCGGAGGGTGATGGTGCGGCCATTGACGCCCGCCAGAGTGTCATTGTAGGATTTTTCGAGGCCGTAGAAGCCCTCTCCGTCGCCGTTGCAGAAGCCCAGCACCGATGCGGCGAACGCGCCGTAGGGGTAATCGCGCTGGAAGCTCTTGGACGAAGAGACGGAGACACGGCCCTTCTTGATGACGGTACCGTCTTCCAGAGTCTTGGCTTTGGCGTGATCTTTATTATATTCGCTGATGTATTTCTCGATGGAGAGCTTGACGGCATTGTTCACCTTGGTGGCCAGAACCTGATAGGACGAGCCGTTCTTGGCCAGCGCATCATGCACGGTCTGGTACTGGGTCTGATATTCCGCCGAGGAGGTATCTACGCTGTCCAGACTCTCGCCGTCGCCGGAGAGCAGCCGCAGGGTGAGCTGGCGGCTCACATCGGCCAGCGTCGTCTCGTCCACGGTCTTGACAGCCTCACCCGTCTCCTCGACGGTCTGGCTGGTGAAGAGGGCCGTGCTGTAGCTGGGGTCGGCCCAGATGGTCCATACTACGCTGGTGGACGCCAGCGTGATGCCGGAGGCATCGTAGATCTCGCCGCGGGTGGCCTGGATGGTACTGTCCAGCAGCTGCTGCTGGGCCGCATACTGGCGGAAGGTCGCGCCCTGTTTTATCTGGATGTTATACAGGCTGTGGGTGACGATGCCCGCAGCCGCCACTACAAAAAATACCGCCGCGCCGAAGCTGAAATGCCGCAGCCGCGCACTGAGGCGCTCGTGCGGGTCGCTGCGGCGGAGGCGGTAGTAGATGCTCTTATGCTGGTCGTTGGAGGGCTTGTTTTGCATGGTATTCTCCTGCAGAAACCAGAAAAGCGTGCGCTGCCGCACGCTTTTCTGTCTGTTTGCTTATTTTACGCTGCGGACGGAAGCCAGAATGGTCATGGCACCGTCGTGCAGGAAATCCGTCCACTGGTGGACAGCCGACTCCCTGCGCACCAGTACGCTGTCGCTGTCGAGGCGGATGTAGGTGAGCTGGCTCTGGTCCATCTTCATAAGGCCCAGCCGCCCGGCCACTTCTTCCACGCTGGTGATGTTGGTCTTGCTGTTGAGGACACTGTTATAGTAGGTGTACTGGCTCTGCTCGCTCACGAGTTCCGCTTTGGCCTTCTGGATCTGGTCGTTGACCTCCACCAGCTGGGCCTCGCTCCACAGCAGGCTTACCGCAAAGCCTGCCAGCAGCGCCATCGAGATCAGTTGAAGTGCGTGCTGCATGGCCGCCTGGAACGGGCTGAGACGGCGTTTGCCGCCCTTTTCCACCCGCAGTGCGACCTTGCGCTGAGTCTGAGGCGCTTTTCTGCGACGCACCTCAGACGACATATCATAAGCTGGCTGACCCATAGTTGATCTCCTCCTCTTACACTGAGCGGCGTCTTATCCGGCTCAGAGTTTCTCCAAAACGCGCAGATGAGCAGAACGGCTGCGCCGGTTCTCCTCCAGTTCCTGCTTGTCGGCCTCGATGGGCTTCCGGGTAATGAGCTTTGCCTTCGCCTTGCCGCCGCAGACGCAGACCGGGAACTCCGGCGGGCAGGTGCAGGCGGTGGACCAGCGGCGGAACTTATTTTTCACCAGCCGGTCTTCCAGCGAATGGAAGGTGATCACACACAGCCTTCCGCCCGGGGCGAGGTGGTCGAAGATGGTATCCAGACCTTCCTCCAGAGCGTCCAGCTCGTGGTTGACCGCGATACGCAGCGCCTGAAACGTGCGCCGCGAAGGATTCTTGTTCTTGCGCCGCTCCGCAGGCGGCATGGCGCTGGCCACGATGTCGGCCAGCTGCAAAGTCGTCTCGATGGGGGCCGTCTCGCGGGCCTCCACGATGTGGCCGGCGATCTGCCAGGCATAGGGCTCTTCGCCGTAGTCCCGCAGGATGCGGGAGAGCTCTTCCCGGCTGGCGGTGTTCACGAGGTCTGCCGCCGTCTCCCCCTGCTGGCTCATCCGCATGTCCAGCGGGGCATCTGCCCGGTACGAAAATCCCCGGGCCGCGTCGTCCAGCTGATGGCTGGAAACGCCGAGGTCCAGCAGCGCACCGTTTATCTTCTCGATGCCGAGGCTCTCGAGGGCTTGTCCGGCGTAGCGGAAGTTTATCTGCACCACCGTGGCCGGGAGCCCGGCCAGCCGCGCCCTGGCGGTCTGCACCGCGTCGGGGTCCTGGTCGAGGGAGACGAGCCGCCCGCCTTTTGCGCCGTCCAGCCGGAGAGCGATCTGGCGGGAGTGTCCCGCGCCGCCCGCCGTGCCGTCGAGATAAGTGCCTGCCGGGTCGATGTTCAGTCCGTCGAGGCACTCGTTCAGAAGCACGGGGATATGCTCAAACGAGGCCGGGTCGAACTGTGCCAAATCTTCTGTCTGAGTCATCGCGCCCAGCCTCCTTTCGTTTCGTGTTCCGAGCCGTCCGATACGTCGGACATCTCCCGGGGAGTTTGTCCCGTTTTCTGCTCTGTCATGATACCTGACGACTCTATTTTATTTTAGCAAATCGAAACGCCGAATGCAAGTTTTTTCCTGCGCTTTTTTCCTACAAAATGTTACAAAAAAAGCCCCTGCGAATCGTCATTTTTACTCGCAGGGGACTGGATTCAGGTCCGGAGCGGCTCATCACACGCCGCGGCGGGGTTCGTGCGCAGGTTCGCGCGGACATTTTCTACCTGGCGGCGTTCTCAGACATCGTCTCCTCGGTGGTTTTCTAGCATATTATCGCAGTAATCCGTGACCGTCTGGCGGACGGTGCGGGCCGTCGGTCTGGGCGAGCGGAGACGATCTCGGACGCACGCTGCTGGGCGGCGCGGACGATCTCGGCCTCGCTCACGAGGATGCGGGCGCGCTCTTCTGCCTTCTTGACGATGGCCTGTGCCTGCGCGTTGGCCGACTCGATGAGCTGGGCGCGGTCGCCGACGATGGACTGGGCTTGGCGCAGCTCCACGGGGAGGTTTGCGCGGATGTCATCGAGATAGTCCCGAATTTGTTCCACATCCACGATGCGCTTGCCGCCCGAAAGGGGCATTCCGGTGCTCTCTTCCAGCAGGTCTTCGATGGTATCCAAAAGCTCGTTGACGTTCATCACGCTTCTCCTTCTTCCTCTGCGGCGTCTGCCATGGGTCTCACATATTTCCAGAGCAGGACTTTGCCGTACTTATACTGCTTCTTCAGCTGTAAACCGCCCACTTCGGCGGGGAGGACGAGTTTCGTCTCGCTCTCGCAGATGACGATGCCGCCGGGGGCGACGCACTTGTCCACGATGGGGAGGATATTTTCCAGCGTGCCGTTGTGGAAAGGCGGGTCCAGCAGCACCAGATCGAACTGCTCCCGGCAGGCCGAGAGGAAGCGGGCCGCTTCGCCGATGTTGACGCGGCTGCGGTCAAAGACGCCGCAGTTCTTGCAGTTCTTCATGACGATGTTCACGGCCTCGCGGTTCTCGTCC
>ENA-OQNM01000877-OQNM01000877.1-human-gut-metagenome-genome-assembly--contig:-NODE-877-length-10176-cov-2.892527_pt1 | contig 10176 bp, 13 predicted proteins | sample MGYA00242632_ERZ504886 | MGnify/ENA primary metagenome ERZ504886 (study PRJEB26092, sample SAMD00036424) | human gut metagenome | host: Homo sapiens | study: EMG produced TPA metagenomics assembly of... | reverse complement strand
CGCCGCAGTCACGACGTCTCTGCTCGCGACGAGCCGCACCGGCGCCAGCGCCCTCACCGAAGCCCCCCGCCTCCATCGCCACCCTCACCAAGGACGATCTCCTCAATCTGCTGGGGTGACAGAGCTTCTTTGTGCACTCCCCATCCCGATTAAGAACATGTGTATTCATGGGTTTGCGGATGTGTAGGTGAATGGTGAAAGTGTTTTTCGATATTTTTATATCGATATTCGATATATTATGATGGTGGCATACGGTGCAGTGCAGGTTCATCCATTGATATTGATATTGGATTAAGGAGCATAGCCATGAACGCTGGTATCGCATTCATTTCTCGTAAATCTCGCAAAACAGACGTCGCTTGGCGCTATGCCATTGCCGTGGTGCTTGTCGTGTGTTGTATTGGGCTCGCATATGTGGAGATTGTTGTGGCGCCGTGGTTTATCAATGAGGTGGTGTCTATGTTTCCGGAGACCACGTTGCTTAAAGAACCGTCCATGTTCTGGGAATGGGCGATTCTGCTCGCCGTTCAGGCGACTTTGCTGTGCACGGCGGCCAAATTGGTGGTACCGGAGCGTCTGTTGGCTCAAGCAGCTGGACTGCTGGATATGATTCGTATCGTCGCGCTTATCGTCGTGTTTTCGGTAACCACTACCGGTAACATCACAATCTGCCTCATGAATTTCGGAACTCCGGGCTTTGTATATGGCGTGGCCCTATGCAGCCTCGCTGCGATCATCGCCATCATCGTGCTGCTGAAACGGCGGCGCTACAGCACCTGCTCCATGCCGATGTAATATGGAGTGAGTCCCATGCGTTCGTAGAAGGCTTGGGCTTTGGGGTTGCAGGCCCAGATGTTGAGCGTTACGTTGTGGCAGCCGGATTGACGGGCGAAGTCGAGCACGTAGCGATACAAGGTGGAGCCTACATGGTGGCCGCGGGACCGCTCGTCAACGCATAGATCATCGATGTACAGGGTTTTGATATCGGTCAGGATATTGCTGTTGAGGTGCTGCTGGAACACGCAGAATGCGTAGCCAAGCACTTGGTCGGTGGCGGGGGAGTCGGCGTTATGTTCGGCGTCATTGCCGTCATTGGCAGATGGCGCAACCGCCACGAACACAGGGGTCTGATCGTTGGCCAGAATCGCCTTCAATTCCTCGTCCGTGTATTTCTTGACACCGCCTTTGAACAGATCCGGTCGGCCGGCATGATGCACTTCGAGCACCTGCCGCAGCAGTTCGTCGATCTGGGGAATATCGGCCGCCGTGGCCCTACGAATCGTCATGTCATCCATTGAACTCAGTCTAATCGGGCAGTCTCGACCGGCAGATGATTGTTGCCCGCGATAAGAGACACGGACGGGCAAGATGGGTGATCGTTCGTTCAGGCTCTCATTCTCGCCGCAACGTCACGGTAGTCTGGAGTGCGTGAATCGCAAGAAACAGCCAGTGGAGAAGTATGAGCGGGGTACCCGTTCGTACACGATGTCGCATATTCGTGGCAAAGACACCAAAATTGAGGTACTGGTACGCAGCTACCTGTTTCGCAAGGGGTTGCGATTCCGCAAGAACGACAAGCGTTACCCCGGACACCCGGATGTAGTACTGCCGAAATACCACGCCATCGTGTTTGTCAACGGCTGTTTCTGGCACATGCATGAAGGATGTTCCAAACATTCGATGCCGAAATCGAACGTGGAATTCTGGCAGGCGAAACTACTGCGCAATCACAATCGAGACATCGCGCAGCGAGCCGAACTGGAGGCCGCTGGCTGGCGTGTAATTACCGTATGGGAGTGCGAATTAACGAAAGCCGTGCGCGACGAACGCCTCGTACGGCTGTATGAGCAGATTGTTGAAGGAGATGCAGATTCAGCGGAATAATTTCAGCTCCCCTCTGGAGGGGAGCTGAAATCAGGATTCAAACGGGAACTTCAGGCCCCAACGGTCACGAATCGCATCCATCAGCTCCATGATGCGGATGGTGTCGGCGTGCGGCATCGCCTCGCATTCGATCTTGCCGTCCAGCAGCGCGTTGGCCGCATCGGCCACCTCATACTCATAACCGGTCAACTGCGGCGGCACCGCAATGCTGCGCACGGGCTTGTGGGCGTTGTCATAGATGTCGATGGACTCGGGATTGTTGATATTGGTGACCACCAGATAACCCTCGGTGCCCCACACATAGCCGCCGCGGTCGGAGGAAACCAGCATCGAACTGGTGGACACGGCCATCGTGCCGTCGCTGTAATACAACGTGGTGGAATTCTGCGCATCCACACCGGTTTCGGCGGGCACCATCGACGTATCGAAATGATCAAGTGTACGGCCATGGTCGGCGCCGACCGCCATATCCAGGAAGTTCAGCGGATACACGCCCACATCGAGCAGCGCGCCACCGGCACAGGCCGGATCGGTCATACGTGCCTTGCCGGACACCGGATAGCACAGGTTGGCGCTCGCCGCTTTCACCTCGCCGATCTCGCCGGACTCGATAACTTCGTTGATGAGCTTGCGGCTGGGCATGTAGCGCGTCCAGATGGCCTCCGTGCACAGCATGCCGGTTTCCTCGGCCACGGCCAGCGCCTCACGTCGCTCGCCCGGCGTTCGCGGTGAACGACTTCTCCACCAGCACGTTCTTGCCGGCTTTCATACACAGGATCGCCTGTTCGGCGTGCAGACTGTGCGGGGTGGCGATATACACCAGATCCACATCCGGGTCCGCCGTCAACTCCTCATACGATCCATAAGCCTTGTCAAAATGCCATTGGTCGGCAAAAGCCTGCGCGCGCGTAATATCACGGGCCGCTACCGCATACGGGTGAATCCATGAGGAATACAGTGAACCTTCAGCCATCTGGGTCAGGGTGTCGGCCATGGTGTGAGCTATGCGGCCCGCACCCAGAATCGCGACATTGATCTTTTCGCCGCTGGCCTCGAACTCGGCGCGTTTGCCATTGAATCGACTCATTATTCCTCCTTGGATACGGGTTGGTACACTCAATCGACCTACAGTGATTATAGAAGAAGAAACCTTGTCCCGTGAGGCGGATAGAACCGAAATATGGAAAACGAAGCAGCGCAGCAGCCCCAATCTCCGGCCGCGTCTCCAGTCATGTCCCGCCGAGCGCGTGAGGCCAATCCCTTCCGTGCCATGGTATTCGGCGAACAAGCAGACAAGATGATCGCCCAAGGTACCAGCGTCATCAAATTAAGCCTTGGCGAGCCCGATTTCGGCGCGCCGCCCGCCGTACGCGACGCCATGCGCGAACAGTACGACGGCCGGGCCCTGCCGTACACCGCCGCCATGGGCCTACCTGAACTGCGTCAGGCCATCGCCGACTTCTACCGCGAGCGTCATGACCTTGACATCGACCCCAAGCGTATCTGCGTGACCGCCGGCGGTTCGGCCGCCCTGCTGTTGGCCACCGCGCTGACCGTGGACCCCGGTGACGATGTGATTGTGGCCGACCCCTCCTACCCATGCAACCGCGAACTTGTGCGGTCGTTTGAAGGCCGGGTCATCGATGTGCCGACCTCGGCCGCCACCCGCTTCCACCTGACCGCCGACCTGTGCAGCCAGTACTGGACGAGCAAGACCAAGGCCGTAATGATCACGTCGCCGTCCAACCCCACCGGCACCACCATCGACTTCAACGTATTGGACGAGGTGTGCAAGTTGGCCGCCAGCCGCGGCGCATGGCGCATCGTGGACGAAACCTACCTTGATTTGGCTGACCGGGAGCCGGACGGTACCGAAGTCAAGTCCGTACTGGCCTGCGACCCCGATGCCATCGTATGCAACAGCTTCTCCAAGTTCTTCGGCATGACCGGCTGGCGCCTCGGCTGGGCGATTCTGCCGGACGAGCCCACTGTGCTGGAAGCGGTTGACGATCTGGCCACCAACTACTACCTGTGCGCCCACACGCCCACGCAACATGCGGCGCTCGCCTGCTTCACGCCGGAAAGCTTGGCGGAATGCGAAGCTCGTCGTCAGGAATTGCTGGCCCGTCGCCGCATTGTGATTGACGGGCTCAAGCGCATCGGTTTGCCGGTTGAGGTGGAGCCGAATGGCGCGTTCTACGCCTACTTCGACATCTCCCGCACTGGTCTGGATGCCTGGACGTTCTGCGAACGCGCGCTGGATGAAGCCCATGTGGCTCTGACTCCTGGCCGCGACTTCGGCGCGGCCACGGCGGATACGCATGTGCGCCTGAGCTATGCCGCCTCACGTGAGGCCCTGACCGAGGGGCTGGAACGTCTCGGAACGTTCGTCGAATCGCTGTGAACGGCGCGGCAGCCGGTGTGATTGTTGTACAGTAGTCGAGTTTGTGTGATGTTCGGCTGGCCTCACGGTGTTGGTTGCCGGCCGAACGACTCGCCATGGTGGCGCACGGCTGGCTGATTGCGATGGTCGGCCCGTTGTTCGGCCATCACGGGTTAGGTAAGGTCAGGAATAGGAATCATGGTCAATCTGCGTTCGCATACCACGCGACTTGGTGTGCTTGATATCGGTTCGAACACTATCCACATGCTTATCGTCGACGCCGCCCCCGGCGCTCGCCCTGACCCCGAGGCCAGCACCAAATCCACAGTGCGCCTGATGAAGTATTTAAAGGACGACGGCTCAATCAAGAAGTCCGGCATCGAGGCGATTCTGGAAGCCGTGTCCCAGTGCATGCGGCTGGCCGAGGAATACGAAATCACCCAGCTGCTGGTTATGGCCACCTCCGCCCTGCGCGAGGCGCCGAACGGCAACAAAGTGATTCACAAGATCGAGGAACTGATTGGTCAGGGCGTCACTGTGCTGTCTGGCACGGATGAGGCTCGCCTGACCTTCCTGGCCGCCCGCCGTTGGTATGGTTGGGATGCCGGCCGACTGCTGGTGCTGGACATCGGCGGCGGTTCGCTCGAAGTGGCGATGGGCTCCGACGAAGAGCCGACCGTAGCGCTTTCCGCCCCGGCTGGCGCGGGCCGCGTCACCACTGAATTTCTGCCTTCCGGCATGGCCACGCCCGACGAGTTGGAAGACGTGCGTAAGAACGTGCGCAAGATTCTGGAGCCGATGGTCAAGGTTTTCCCGCAATCCAAGCACCCGAATCATGCAGTTGGCACCTCCAAGACCTTCCGCTCGCTGGCTCGCCTGTGCGGTGCGGTGATGCGTGCGCCGGGCCGCGAAGATTCATGGATTATGACTCGTGAGCAGTTGGAAGACTGGATTCCTCGTTTGGCGGCGATCGCGCCTGAGCAGCGCGTGGCTTTGCCCGGCATCACGCCTGAACGCACGATGCAGATTGTGGGCGGCGGCGTGGTGGCCGACGAGATCATGAAGGCCCTGAATATTCAGGAAGTCGAGATCTGCCCGTGGGCGCTGCGTGAAGGCGCGATTTTGCGCTGGCTCGACCAATTCGGCCGCACCCGCCTCGGTTTCTAGTCCTATTGAGGGGAATCACCCAACCGCCACGGTAGCCAACAATGCCGCATGATCAGAGCCCTCGACTTTGACCACCTTGCATTGTCCGGCCTTCATGCCCTGATCAAGCACCACGTGGTCAATACCGGCGAACATTGGCACAGCCGCACGGTTCGTGGGCCATGAGAACGTAAACCCATGTCCGGATTCACGTGCGGCATCCACGAACCGGTCGCCAAGAAAATCACGGAATGGCGTGTGATCGTAAGTGGCGTTGAAATCGCCCATGAAAATATACCGTGTATCCGTATGCTCGCGCATCAGACCCAACTCATCCAGCGATCGCTTCCACTGCCGCCAGTAGCCGGGTACGGGAGCGGTGGTGTGCACGGATACGAATCGAATCTGCTGGCCACCCATATCCACCGTGCCGCCGGGCATGAATGAGGCGCTGGAATTCACGTCATCGTCGGTCGGATCGGCAAGTGGCGTGGCCGACCAGAGGCCGTTACCGAATACGCCGTCAGACGATGAGACCTGCGCATACGGCAGATAATGCTCAATACCAGCCTCATTGAGTTTTTTGACGAAATCCTCGGTGGTCTCCTGCAAAGCAAGCACTTCGACGCGCTGATCGCGAACCAGCTCGACGATGGCTTGCGGGTCGGCCTGCCCCTTATACACATTGAAGGTCATGACGCGCGCGTAGGCATCGCTGGTGTTGGGGGAGGCTGCGGCCACGGCGTTCTGCGCGGCTTGGGGGAGTGGATCGGTCGAGTAGAAGAACGGATATTGCCAATAGCCATTGCATGCGATTGCGGCGATGGCGATTAGTGCGGCAAGGATACGCCGCGACACGATGGCCAACAGCAGGGCAATCAAGCCAAGCAACGTGAACCATGGCGTTGCCGATACCACAATCGGCGCAAATGGCAGTTCCTGTAAATCGGCAGGCAGCGCGCGGGCGGCAGCGCCGGCGAGGGCAAGAAGACGCGAACATCGTGGCGAGAAACCAACGACAGACGATGCCGTTTGTGTGGCTTCACGGCAGACTTGGATACTGGGCGTGCCGTGGCTCTGGCAGAGCGTGGCTTGGCAGCGGCGCGAGACTCGTACGCTTGCGCCTGTGGTAGTACTCCGTGCCTTTGCCATGCTGCCCTTTCCTCCGGCTTGTTTACTGTTACTTTGCTTTTCGTGCGATTTGCCACTGTACCGTGTACGGCTTGTCTTTTCAGTGTCTTTTCGCCGTGCGCAAGAGCAGTTCGCACCAAACTGGCACGAAAGACCGGGCCATGACCTGATGTCGGGTTCCTCCATGTGGCTTGCTCAGGTTGCCGGATGGCTTGCGCAAGCTGCCACGCGAACATGATGCGACTGGGCGTGTGGCCGTGTACAATGAAACGTCGTTGCCCGAGTAGCTCAGTGGATAGAGCACCGCTCTCCTAAAGCGGGTGTCGTCGGTTCGAATCCGATCTCGGGCACTTGGCTTCGGAAACATGACGGTATCTCAGCCTCTATTCATCGGTGATGAGCCATGGGCATTAGGCATGTGTAAACGTATAGGTTCCACTATCCATCATCCCGTCGTGTGAAACTATGCAAAGACATGTGGGGCTTCACGGTTGTCGTGAGGGTCCATGGCTATCGAATACACGGAAGAGAAGCGGTTTACTGTTGAGCAGGTTGAGGCGCTGTTCAAGTCGGTAGGTTGGGAATCGGCGCAGTGGCCGGAACGGTTGTTCAAGGCATTGCAGCATTCGGATACGGTGATCAGCGCATGGGATGGCGGCCATTTGGTCGGCTTGGTTCGCGTGCTCGACGATACCGAAATGGTGGCCTATATGCATTGGGTGCTGGTAGATCCGGCATATCACGGGCAGCATATCGGCAGCCATCTCGTTGAACTGGTCAAGGCTAAGTATCGCGACTACTTCTTGCTGGAAGTCATGCCTGAGGAAAGCAAAAACGCACCGTTCTACCAGAAGCATGGCTTCCACCTGATGGACGATGGCCGCGCCATGCAAATCGTCAATCGCGGCTGACGGGCTGGCAGTGCGGACGGCGCAAGAGCGGCGGCATGCGCCAATCGTGGGCAACGTACGTAGTCGTTGACGGTTATCCCGTAGCAATGTTCACAATACGACCCCTTGTCCATACAGTGAAAATAACGGCTGACGTTCGACGTTGCTGCGCTATGACTAGAGACCATGAGTGAAGACAAACAGTATGACTTTTATGTGGCCGGTCCGTTCTTTGATCCTGAACAAACGGCAAGTATGGAACGTTTGGAAAAGATATTGGAAGACCATGGCAAGGTACTGTTCAAGCCGCGGTTTGTCAGCCAGATCGAAGAAGTAGGCCCTGAAGGATGCTTTGCGGACGATATCCATGGCATTAATGCTGCTAAAGCCGTGGTCGCCAATCTTATGGACGAGGACCCGGGCACGATGTTCGAAATCGGATATGCGCATGCGCTGGGAATCCCGGTGTACGGCTATTTCGAAAACCTTACGCCAATGGATCGTGTCAATCTGATGATTGCGCAAGCGGTCGAACTGGTGTTCGTCGGTCCTGATGATGTGGCGAAATACTTGGAAACCGGCGAACATACGGAAGTCGATTACATCCAGTTCTAAACAGCTCTAACAGGTTCTCTGCAAGCAGGGTTGGCGGCGTTCTCGTACATAGTCATGTACGGGAACGCCGCAGTGGTATAGGGGTATTCCAACAAGCGGCATAATGGAGTCGTGGGAAACCAGTCGGATACAAGTGAAGTGTCCGAATTTTGTAAGGAGTGCCGTTATGAATAGCCACAATCCCATGAATATTGCCGCCGACTTTGCCAAGGCCACGGGAGGAACCGCTCGCAAAGTTGTTGCTTTGACCGATAAAGGTCCGTTGAATGGCTTTAAGAAATTCCTGTCGCGCGGATCAATGATTGATATGGCGGTAGGTGTGGTGATGGGCTCTGCCGTTACCGCTGTGGTCAATTCCATCGTAGACAATCTCATCAGCCCATTAATCGGCATGATCGGCGGCGTACCGGATCTTTCCGGACTACTGACCATCACGTTCAACAACTCGACCGTTTCGTTTGGTGCGATTCTTAATGCGCTGATTAACTTCCTGCTTGTTGGCGTGGCGGTGTATTTCTGCGTGATTCTGCCGATTAATAAGCTTCGTGATCTTACTGCTATCCAGGATGAGGCTGACGCTGAAGAACAGGGGCCTAGCGTTGAAGAGCAGACTCTCGCCACGTTGCAGGAGATTCGCGACGAGCTGAAAAAGGCCAATGACTCCGCCGAGTAATCTGCTGAATGTACGGTGCGACAGATTTACCTGGTTTGCCCGAAATAACGGATTGCCGGGGCCATTTGGTCTGGACAATCCATTGTTTCGCGGCGTGTTTTGTAGCATCCGTGGAGTTGCATGGGGAGTATGACTGAAAACATCGCTGATAAGGCCATAAACGATACTCGTATCGTCAAGCAGTTCACCAATCCCGTCAAGGAGCCGATTGACAGCGACATCAACCTGTTCGATCTGCTCGATAACCGCGCCAAGCGCGATCCCGAAGGTGCCATGATCGAATACAAGGGCGATGATGGCACTTGGCACCCGTACAGTGCCCAAGTATTCCGTGACATGGTCATCGATCTGGCCAAGGGCCTGATCGGACTTGGCGTCAATAAGGGCGATTCAGTCGCCATCGTCTCGCACACCCGCTGGGAATGGACCGCGCTGGATATGGCGATTATGTCCATCGGCGCGCTCACTGTGCCGGTGTATGAGACCAACTCCGCCAGCCAGGTCAGCTGGATTTTCAACGATTCCAAAGTCACGCTCGCCATCGCCGAAGATGACGGACAGCGCGACAAGATCGAATCCGTGCGCAGCGAGGTACCCACCCTGCGCAACGTGTTCGTAATCGAGGCCGGCGGCCTGAACGCCATCAAGACCTATGGCGAAAGCGTCACCGATGCCGAATTCTGGGAATACAAGGAAGCCTCCCACGGCGACGACCGCGCCACCATCGTCTACACGTCCGGCTCCACTGGCACCCGAAGGCGTGGAACTGACCCACCGCAACTTCGCTTTCCTGGTACTCTCCGCATTGCAGTACATGCCGCGCGCCGGCGCATGGCCCAACCGCCGCCTGCTGCTGTTCCTGCCGTTGAGCCACGTGTTCGCCCGATTCATGGAATTCTTCAGCTTCGGCGGCACGATTTCGCTGGCCTTGAGCTCCAATATGAAGACGATGGTCAAGGACTTCGAGACCTTCGGCCCCACGCTGCTGCTCGCCGTGCCGCGTGTGTACGAGAAGGTCTACAACGCCGCCTCCCAGCGCGCCGGCACCGGATTCGCTGGCAAGATGTTCATGCGCGCCGCCGAAAACGCGCGCGAATGGTCCAAGGCCGAGCAGAAGGGCGAACAGCTGCCGATTGCCGGACGTATCGCCCACGCCTTCTATGAGCAGGTGGTGTACAAGAAGATTCGCACGATTTTCGGTCCGAACGCCGACTTCGCCATTACCGGCGGTGCCCCGGACTGGACTCTGAGCTTTCCCACTTCTTCAACGGCATCGGCATGCCGGTGCTTGAGGCGTATGGCATGACCGAAACCTGCGGCCCGGTGTGTGTGAGCTTGCCAGAGGACAACCGCATCGGCACCATCGGCATGCCGATGTGCGGTATCACCGCCGGCACTTGCCGAGGACGGCGAGCTGGTGGTCAAGGGACCGCTGGTGTGCAGGGGGCTCCAAC
>ENA-OQNM01000876-OQNM01000876.1-human-gut-metagenome-genome-assembly--contig:-NODE-876-length-10201-cov-2.087751_pt1 | contig 10201 bp, 5 predicted proteins | sample MGYA00242632_ERZ504886 | MGnify/ENA primary metagenome ERZ504886 (study PRJEB26092, sample SAMD00036424) | human gut metagenome | host: Homo sapiens | study: EMG produced TPA metagenomics assembly of... | reverse complement strand
GTTGAAGATCAGGATGATGCCCAGCACGATCTCGATGATGCCGCCCGCCAGCATCCAGCCGCGTCCGGTGATGAAATGTTTGTTGACCGATGAGAGTACGACTTCGAGGATGCCCGAAATCAGCATCAGCCACCCGAACAGGAGCGACATGCCCAGGTAACTTTGTGTGGGGTAGACGAATACGAGGATGCCGACTACGAACAGGGCGATGCCGATGATAATCATCAAAACGGCAGTACCGTTACCACTGCGGGTAATGGTGGAAAACATGAAGGCGAGGTTCCCGAAAAAAAGGATCGGGAACATCAGCTGAGCCGACATCTCAAGAAGGTTGACAGGATAAAGCAAGAGCGTAGCCAACCAGGAAAAGACGATCAGGATCACGAAGATCGCCACGTAGATCATCAGTAGACGGACACCCCATACCTTATATTTATAGTCGGGGATGCCGAAAAGGATTTCCAGTATCCGGCTATCCTCATCGTTCTGGATACCAAAAACAGCAGGATAGAACACCAACAGGACACAGGGGAACATCAGGAGGTTGTAGACCACCCCTTCATTGACCTCCGATCGGCTCCAAGCAATCTGGAACATGAAATAGGCAAAGAACAGAAATGCCGCCAGGAGAAACCAGATGAATTTCCCTGCAAAGATAATCTTCAGGTTATATTTAACCAAGCGAGGCAAGAGATATATGAATTGTTTCAGTGTCATAATTATTTATGGTTTGAGATTTATGATTTACCATCGACGCATAAATCATAAATTTTTAAAGTTCTTTCAACAAGCAAAGATAAGCATCTTCCAAGTTCGGTTCCACTTGTACCGCTCCATCATACGGAGAGGTGGTCGAGAGGTAACGGACCCGGATACGGTCGTCTTTTTGGATATGGTTGACGATCCGGGACTTATCCAATGCCTGTTCAAATTCTGTCTTACCTATATCGAACTGCCAGACCTTTCCGGCCGCCATGCCGACCATATCAACCGGATCGCCAAAATACTTTAGGCTGCCTTTGTTGATCACGACCACCTGGCTACATGAACTGGATATGTCTTCGATGATATGAGTAGAGAAGATCACGATACGATCCTTGCTCAACTCCACCAACAGGTTTCGGAAACGGATGCGTTCGCGCGGGTCGAGTCCGGCAGTAGGTTCGTCTACCACTAAAATACGTGGCAGGTGCAACAGAATCAGAGCGATACCGATACGTTGTTTCATACCGCCGGAGAAAGAACCGATTTTCTCATCTTTACGGTCGAACATATGGACGGCGCGGAGGACATACTCCAACCGCTCACGGCGCAGCTCGGGATTGACGAGGCCCTTCAAGATCGCCTGATAATCGAGAAATTCCCAAGATGACATATTCTCGTATGTCCCGAACTCCTGTGGCAGGAAACCGATCAGGCTCTGCAGTTCCTCCCGGTAGACACGCGTATCCAGTCCGTTGATCCAGATACTGCCGTAGCTCTGTTCCAAAATGCCGCAGATGATACGCATCAGGGTGGACTTACCTGCTCCGTTCGGTCCCAAGAGGCCGAACATACCTGTACGGATCTCGAACGATACGCCTCGGAGTGCCTTGAACGGCTGCCGACGTTTCCCGATCAGCGGAATACTTTTCACCATACGGAACCACGAACGACGCAGCCCGGCGAAACGTCCTTTTACACGCTCGATATTGATTTCCTTCTCGTACAGATAGCCAGAAGTCACATAGATTGCTATGCAGAACGCCCACAACACCCCGATCGTCCCCACCAAGTTCGGATTATCCAATTTGTGGAACAGACCAAAAAGGATCAGTGGAGGAAGGCCCCAAAAGATGATCCGGTTAACGTATTTCACCGTCCGGCTTCCTGCAAACCGTCCATAGAGATATTCACGTACCTTGCGCCACAGGTAAAGCGTTGCGGCGTAGACTGCGAAAGAGAGAAGAAATATCCACAACCTGTTCCCGACAAAGAACCAGGTGAACCAGACACCGAAACCTAACAGGACGAACTGCCAGCCCAGTTCCATAAAGAATCCTCTTTCTCGCGTCTGAAGCGGGATCGCAGAAGCACCAGTGGTATCCACATAATCAGAGGAGGTATCAGGACTGATCTTTTGCGATCCCATGTCAGGCACGGGAACGGGACAGTCATCCGGCAATCCGGCAGGTATAAGGTAGTTTTTCTCCAAACCTAACCGTCGACGGATCAGCAGGCCACTCTTCCACTGGCGGCTGACACGTCCCGGCCAGTCGTATATCTTCACCAGGTTGCGGACGGATATATGGATGTCCGTCTCCGGATCGATCACCTTCGAACGGGCACGGCGGAGACTTGTCTGCATAAAATAGGTCACTCCCGGAATACCGGCCAACAACAACACCCCATAGACGGACTGCCACAGGAGGCCACCACCATAAAACCAGATACAGCCGGCTCCTGCCATAAAGAGCAAACCGTGCAGAACCCATACTTTCGCGGACAGCTCCTTGTACCATTGTAGCGTGTTTTCCAGTCCCATACAAACGGTAGGGATCAGGATCAGCGTCAACAATGCAGAGAAGGAAAGACCGCCGATCACAGTAATGGCAAACGGTGCACCGATCGCTCCGGCATACTCAGAGTTACCCATCGCCATCGGCAACATGGCTACGATCGTCGTGATGGAAGTAATTAGGATCGGGCGAATACGTGACAGCCCAGCCGTCATCAACGCCCTGTTGCGGCGATAACCTCGCCGGCGGAGAATGTTGGCATAATCGATCAGGATAATACCGTTGTTCACCACTACTCCCAGCAGGATCAGAAACCCGATCATCACGTTCGCATTGTTCAGCAGGCTGTTGCCCGTCAGCAACAACGCCAGCAGCGAACCGATCGCAGCCAGCGGGATGGAGAACAGCAGGACGAACGGCGTCACAAAGGACTCGAACACCGAAGCCAGGATCATAAAGATCAGGATAAAGGCAGCCAACAGCAGAAACTTGAAGTCGGCAAACATATCTTCCTCGTGAAACACTTCGACCGCCACGCCCGAAGGCAGGTTATAACCCGACACCAACTGGTCGATATCCGACCGGTAGCCTTCGAGGAGGTCTCTCGACTCTTCAACGTCGCGCGAGAAAGAATAGAACAACTCAATCTGCTTGTCCTGGTTCACACGGGTGACACGGGCACGCCCGCGGCCATAATTGACGGAGGCGATATCTTCCAGCCTGTGCAGGCTGCCGGAAGCGCTTGGTATATGCACTTCGCGCAGGTCGTCCACCGTCTTGTCCCGATTCTTGCCAGCCTCTTCCTCCTCTACCGTCCGGTTACGGATGATGATATCGTAGGTATCCTCCCCCACCTTGAAAGAAGTCCCGGACGAAATCTCCGGGTTCAGAGATGTGAGGCCGGAAGCTATGTTCTGGCGAGAGATATCGTAGGAGGTCAGCAGGATCGGGTCGAAAACCGAGACGAATCTCCGGCTGCGGGCGACTGTAGGAGACACGGGTATTGCGGATGAACTCCTGTTCGTCGAGGTAATAGCGAAAATCCTCCGCCACCCGCTGCATAAGGTCAAAATCAGAGCCTTTGATCACAATGCGTTCGCGGTTCTCACCGATACCCAAAAGACGCATGAAGCTCCCCATGCCACCCATCATATCCCCGGAGCCGCCTCCCCCTCTGCCTCCACCGCTTCCGGCTTCAGAAAGTGATATTTCGGCGCCGTTGATGGTACGGAGGCGAGTTTGCACATCGGATTTAATGTCAGTGATGCTGCGCTTCCCGATCTGGCGGTAATCTTCTTTGAGAACAAGTGTCAGCTCGGCGTCCGTTTCCCGGATACGGCTGATCAGATCTTGTTTCTCCGGAAACCCGGCAAGGCGTTCCTCGATGACACGAACGACCTGGTCGGCATTCTCCAGCGTGCTGCCGGTCGGCATCGTCACATAGATGCTGAAACGGTCGCTCTCCACCTCTTTTCGGTCCTGGATATTCAGGGAGACAGAAAGGATCAAGCAAAGGAACAGCAGGATGACGGCCCCAAAGACCGTCACACCGGAATTCCTCATGCAGGTCTTCAACAACACCAGATAGATTTGTACCGGCCGCTGCGTGACAGATACTTTTTCATAAAGACCGTGCCCCTATCCGGCTTCCTCAGTACCGTATAGGTAGCCATCGGAATGAAAAGGAGGGCGACAGCGAGAGAGATCAGGAGAGTCGAGATGATGGAAACGCCGATATGGTGTCCCATCAGCTTGATCAAAAAATTATCGGAAAAGACGAATGGAAGGAAGACCGTAACCGTTGTTAGGGTAGCGGCAAGGATGGAGCGCCAGACCTCGCGCGTACCTTGCGTCACGGAACGTTCGGGTGTATTGCCGGTAGATGAGATGCGGTAGATGTTCTCCAAGACTACCACACTGTTGTCCAGCAGCATACCAATCGCCAGCGCCATACCAACCAACGTAAGGCTATTGATCGTAATCCCTGCCCCGTAGAAGAAATTGAATGCCGTATAAACGGAAATCGGGATGGACAGAGCGATGAAGAACACCAACCGTAGGTTCTTCAGGAAAAGCCAGAGAATGACGACGGCAAGTAGACCACCCACGATCGCAAGGCGGATGATTTGGTCAATGTTATCCTCCATCGTCTCCGCTTGGTTATTCTCTACGACGATCGAGAGGTCGAGCGGGGCAAGCTGCTCGTTCAGACGGTCAATCACTCCGACCGTACGGTGAGAAAGCTGGATCAAGTTGGCCTGCGAGTCAGCAAGCAGGGAAACGGAAACGGCATCTTTGCCATTGACCCGACTGTAGCTTGTCTCCTCTTTCATGTCGAAGAAAACGGTGGCAACGTCTTTCAGCAACACGGGGCCAGAGGCAACGACGATGTTTTCGAGGTCGGAAACTTCGGTATAAGGAGAATTGACATGGACAAAGTATTTCCCGTCCGGCTCACTGGCATAGCCGACAAACGCCTTCTCTTGCGTATTCTGTGTTAAGAGGCTGCTAATAGCGGAAGGAGTCAAATTGAGGGCTTTGCAGGCATCAGGATCGAGTTGCACCTCTATGGCCTTCTCGCGACCACCATAGATATTGACGGAAGCGATGCCGTCAATGTTTTCCAGGTCGGGCCTTATCTCTTTCTCCACTAAGTTACGAACCCGGTCCGTACCACCCGATCCACGCACCTGGAGCGACATGAAGCCACCGGCAAGCATCGAAACATCGATCTTTTGTACCTGTATTGTAAAGCCTTCGGGAAGAGAAGAGGCGATTTCGTTAATCTTCTCCTGCAACTTCAGGGCAGTAATTTTGAAGTTGATATTTGACTTGAAGTCAATCTTGATGGAAGACTGGCGGCTATCGATCAGGGATTCGATTTGCTCTACTCCACCTATGGTTCCGATAGCCCCTTCGATAGGGATCACGACTTCCGACTCGACATACGACGGATCCATATCCTGTGCCGAGGTGACTTGTACAAACAGCATCGGAAGCTCCGCGTTAGGCAACAGTTCTACCGGCAACTGCTTGTACGACACGTAGCCTAATCCTGTCAAGGCTATGAACAGCATACAGATCGCAATCTTCCTATGTAGTAAAAATTCATTTTTCCCTTTTCATTTTTTCAAATACATAATATACACACGGGATTACCATCAGACTCATGACGGTCGAAGTCACCAACCCACCGATCACTGCGATCGCCATAGGTGAACGAAGTGAAGCACCTTCGCCGAAGCCGAACGTCATCGGCAGGAGAGCTAGGATCGTCGTGAGCGTCGTCATTAGGATCGGGCGGATACGTTGCTGGCCGGATTCCACGATGGCATCCGTCAGCTCCATGCCGGATTGTTTCAACTGGTTGATACGGTCGACTAGGATAATCGAGTTGTTCACCGCAATACCGACCAACATCACGATGCCGATCACTCCCATCATATTGATCGTCGTCCCCGTCAGAAAGAACAGTAGAATCGCCCCTACCACCGCCAACGGGATCGTCAGCAAGATCGTGAAGGGATGCAACAGCGACTCAAACTGCGAAGCGAGTACCATATAGACTAGGATCACCGAAAGGGCCAAAGCAAACATCAGGCTGTTCATGGACTCCTGGCGCATCTCTTCCTCGCCGGTAACGGTAATCAAATAGTTGGCAGGCAAGTCAATATCTTTCACTGCAAAGCGTATTTCGTCCGCCACCTTGTCAAGCGAATAGCCAACATCGAGATTGGCCGTTACCTTGCTGATGCGGTTCTGTCCACGACGGAAGATTTCTTTCGGAGCCTGCGAACAGGTGATCGTTGCGATCTCCTGCAAGCGGAATTCTTTCTCACCGTTTCGTATGACCAGTCCACCGAGGTCGTGCAAGGTGATATCGGGAACCTTGATCAGGATATCCCGCATCTCTCCCCGGTACTCCATCTTGCCGGATTCGAGACCGCTGAGTTGTTGCTTCAACTGTTCGATAACGGTCGAGACGCTGACATTATGAATGCCGGCAACCGTGCGGTCGACGGAGATCGTTACCTCCGGGGCACCGTCTTCAACGGACGACTGGACATTGTAAAGTCCCGGCAGACCGGTGATCCGTCCTTTTACTTCTTCCGTGATAGACGCTATTTCGTCCAGTTCCTCTCCTTTTACCTCGACCACGATGGGGGCTCCTTCGCTTCCCAAAAGGGAGCTGAGGGAGTTCTCTTCCTGCTTCAGGGTGACCTCTAACCCTTCGGTATCTTCGGTAGCCTGTACGAACTGCGCCATCACCTCTTCGGGCGGAACGGGGCAGGAAGGCGAAAGGATCACTTTCATGACAGCCGTATTCTCCCCTTCGAATATATCATTCTCCGAACCGCTACCCGATCCGACATGGCTGTAGATCGTACACAGGGAGTCTTGCGAGATGGTGTGCATCAAATCCTCCAGGTTACCGACAGCCGAAGCGGTACGCTCCAACGGAGTCCCTTCCGGCAACTTGATAACGGCAGAGAACGCCTTGCTCCCGGCTCTCGGCATAAACTCCGTACCGATAAAGGGAACCAACAACCCCGCTATCACCAGCAACATCAAAGCGCAGCCGATCACCACCCAACGGCGGCGGAGCAGCGTGCGCAACAAGGGGCTGTAACCGGTAATCCGGATGCCGTTTCCCCCCCGTGTACCACCACCAGCACCACGATCCTGCCATCCGGTAATCCGGTCATACAACATCGGGATCACCAAGATCGCCACAAACAACGACGATACCAGCGAGAACGTCACCGTCCAGGCCTGATCTTTAAACAGTTCTCCAGAAGCGCCATGTAGATAGACAATCGGCAGAAAGACGACGATCGTCGTCAACGTCGAGGCAATGACCGCACCGGCCACTTCGGAGGTTCCCGCTATGGCAGCTTCACGTATCGTCATCCCTTTCTCCTGATTACGGAAAATACTTTCGATCACTACGATCGCATTATCCACCAACATACCGGCTCCGAGCGCCAATCCACCAAGCGTCATGATATTGAGGGTAAGATGATTAAAGAACATCAAGTTGAAAGTTGCGACAATGGAAATCGGGATAGCCAAGCTGACAATCAACGTCGTCCCCAAACGACGAAGGAAGACGAACAAGATCACCACCGCAAGGATAATCCCTAAAACGGCACTGCTCTTCACCTCTCCTATTGCATTCTTGATAAAGGTACCCTGATTCGTGATCACCTGAAAACGATAGCCGGGCAACGCCTGCTCAATAACCGCCAACCGGCGGATCACACCATCGACAACCTTCACCGTATTGAAACGCATTTCCTTGTAAACAGACAATCCGATACTGCGCTTGCCATTGATGCGGACAATATTTTCCGGACGATCATTCTCGAAGCTGACAGTAGCGACTTCACGTAGGAATATCGGAGCTTTGTCCATAGACGATGTGGAAACCGCACCGGAAGTCCCCGAAGCCGTAGCCTCAGCCGCAACCGGCTTATAACCGACAATCAGATTCTCAAAATCACTCTCCGTCGCAAACAAGCTCGAACTCTTGACCAAGTATTGCAGCCCCAACTCGCTGACACGACCGCCGGAAACGCTTTGGTATTCGCCTCTATCTTGGAAGACAAATCATTTATCGTCAATTTAAAGGCATCCAGCTTATAAGGGTCCGTACGGATCATTAGCGTACTAACCTCATCGCCCGACAACGTAACATCCGCAACCCCTTCCAGACTGATCAACTCGTTACGAATATAGCTCTCCGCCACCTTCCGAAGCTCCGCCATATCGGTAATGCTACGGTGCGAAAGTCCAATCAGAACGACAGGAGACTGATTCGGATCATGCTGCGTGATCTTGAGTTCGGTGATATCTTTATTTTGGGCAAAAGGGTTCATAGCTTTCTGCAAGTCAAGAAAGGCCTCATCCATATCTTTCTTCCAAGTGTACTCGACCGTAATGCGGGCGGAACCGGCACGGATCACGGATGAAACCTGTATCACGTCACTCTGCCGAATCGCCATCGACTCCATGTTCTTGACAAACTGCTTCTCAATCTCCTCCGGCGGACGTTCGCCTGCCTTCAACTCGATAAAAAGACGGGGATTATTCAGGTCGGGCAACAGGTCAACCGCCAACTGGTCATAGGAAATCTTGCCCAACAGCAGGATCGCCAATACCAACATACAAATTGTGACCGGATTGCTTACCGCAAATTTGATAATACTTTTCATTTCTGAACTTTTACCTTTGCATTCTCTTTTAATGTCTCGAAACCTTTCACCACCAAATTATCGTTCTCTTTCAGCCCTTCCAGAATCTGGATGTTCTTGTCGTCTTCCAGTCCGGTCTTGAGTTCGCGAAGCAGGGCCGTGTTCTTCTCGACGATATAAACGTATTTGACACGGCGGTTGGACTGAATCACATCTTTCGGTATGATGATAGCACTGTCCGCCTTATTCACCACGATATCAGCTTTGACAAACATGCCGGGACGGAGTTTCAAACCGTCATTCTGTATCAGTATCTTCCCTTTGAAAGTACGGGTTTCGGAACTGATGGCAGGCGACAATTCGCTAATCACCCCTCGGATCGTATCTTTGGGCAACGTATAATGGGTGATATAGACCGGCTGATCCGCTTTCACATACCCGATAGCACTTTCCGGCAGATTGATATCCATGTACATACGAGCATAGTCCATGATACCGACTATCGGTTTCCCTTGTTCGATACGGACATCAGACGTATAATGGGGCAAATCCACGATCACACCGTCGAAAGGAGCTTTGACATTCATCTTCTCCAAATTGAGCTTACCGTTCTCGTAATCATAGCGGGCGTTTGTCACTTTTACCTCCGTATTACGCATTTCACTAAGCGTCACACCGCCTTTCTCATACAAGGCTTTCTGCTTCACTTGCTCCTGCTCGGCTATTTCAAGACTCAACTCTTTGGCATCGATAGCGATACCGTTTTCGTATTCCCGGTCTTCGAGGCGGACGATCAGTTGTCCTTTGGAGACGATATCTCCCAGTTTAAAGGGCTTGCCTGTACGGGGATTGGTTTGCAGTTTGTACAAGCCACTCATTTCGGAATTGAGCGTTACTCCATAGGTAGGCTGTGCCGTACCGGTCGTATTGACCAGCTTGCTGATAGAACCTTTCTTCAATTTCGTTACCGACACGGGTGTAGCAATATCGTTCTGTGTATTCTGTGGCTGATTATTACAACCTGCCGTCAACAGGACGAACAATAAGAGAGATGTGATTGTATATTTCATATTCATATTATTTTTTCGTTACTAAATCTTCCATCGGGACAATAGGCACATCGTGCTCGAAATCGTAGAGGGAAAGTATCTTAAGGTTCAATAATTCGATCTTATAATTGATAAGCGCCTGCGTATAGGCGATCTTTTTATTTGAAAGCTGGGTCTGGAATTGGTTCATGTCCATACCAGTTATATCGCCTTCCCGGTAACGGGTCAGATTCAAATCATAGGTACGCTGTGCATTTGCAACATTCTGCTTGGCTATCTTGATCTGCGAAAGCAAGTTTTCCAGGTTACGCCAGGTCTGGCGGATGTTCAGTTCAATGTTGACTTTGTCTTCATGGAATTCCAGCCTGTTGATCTTCTGGGCTACTTCCTGTCGCCTTGACACGGGCTTTCTTCTCTCCCCATCAAAGATCGGGACACTGAAGCTGATGGCACACGCGGA
>ENA-OQNM01000875-OQNM01000875.1-human-gut-metagenome-genome-assembly--contig:-NODE-875-length-10201-cov-3.995930_pt1 | contig 10201 bp, 6 predicted proteins | sample MGYA00242632_ERZ504886 | MGnify/ENA primary metagenome ERZ504886 (study PRJEB26092, sample SAMD00036424) | human gut metagenome | host: Homo sapiens | study: EMG produced TPA metagenomics assembly of... | reverse complement strand
TAAGGAAAACGGTCTCTCTGTTATCCCTCCCTCTCAGAACAAGGGCATGGGCTACAAGGAGTACACCGAAGCCAAACGCGGCACGAGCTGGAAGCAAAAGCTCAAGCAAACCATCGACCGGCTTGTCTTCACAGCCAAGGACTACGATGACTTTCTGCGGCTCATGCAGGAAGCCGGTTATGAAATCAAGACCGGCAAATACATCTCCTTCCGTGCTGAAGGTCAGGAGCGGTTTACCCGGTCTAAAACTATCGGAGAGAACTACACCGAGGAACGCATCAAGGAACGAATTGCCGGACGGACGCCCCGAAGAAGCCAGAGACAAGCCACGCCGAAGGGCATCTCTCTTATCGGAGATATTCAGGAGCGGATCAGGCTCATCGACAGCAAGGGTTACGAGCATAAAGCAAAGCTCACTATCCTCAAGGAAGCGGCACGGACACTCAACTATCTCACGGAAAACAACTTGCTTCAATACGCCGATCTTGAGAAGAAGGTCGAGGATGTTCACAGCTCCTATGACCGTACCGGCAAGGAACTGAAAGGCGTTGAAGCACGTCTGCGGGAAGTCCAGCCGCTTATCAAAAACATCTCCAACTACCAGCGCCTCAAGCCCGTATATGACGCATTCCAGAAGGCAAAAGATAAGTCGGGTTTCAAAGCAAAGCACGAAGCCGAGCTTGTGATCTTTGAGGCAGCGAGAAGCACATTACTTGCCATGCAGGGCGATGAAAAACTGCCGAGCTTGAAGACACTGCAAGCGGAACAGCAACGACTTCTTGAAGAGCAACAGCGGCTCTATGGTGAACGTGCGAAGCTCAAAAAGGAAGCTCGGATGATCGACACCATGAAGGCAAATGTAGATATTTTCCTCAAGCCGAGTGTAGTCCAAGAGCCTGAGCAAATTCGAGATAATCAGAGAGAATAACAAAAAGACTGTGCTGGTTTTTGACCGGCACAGTCTTTCTCTTTAGCTGTATACCATCCAAATCGAAAATGATGAACATCTCGTGCAAATCGGTCGTATTCACCCAAAGTTTACGAAACTCTATTGAATAGCAGACCTTCTTGTGCTATAATATAAGTTAGGTTTATTTTACATACTTTGCTGAGGTGAAAGTCATGAAAGCAAGCTACAAAAAGTTGTGGAAACTGCTCGTCGATAAGGAAATGAGCAAGGGTGATCTTCATAAGGCGTCCGGTCTTTCTTCAAGCACAATGACCAAGCTCAGAAAAGGTGAAGACGTGTCAATGGAAGCTCTGAGAAAAATCTGCATTTGCCTTGACTGCAATATCGGTGACATTGTGGAGTTTGTCCCTGACAACACAACACAGTCCTAAATATGGGACAGGCAATATGGTACAGTATGCTATTAGGAATGGAGCAAATATAATGGATCAGACGCACCCTTATAACGGCAGCTTAACTGCTGAACAGTTTCTCTTCTACGAGATAAGAATTGCTGCAAAATACTATGTTTCTGGCTTGAAAATTGATGAGGCAATCGAGCGGATTAAGAAGGATAACCTCTTTCAATATCCAACAGAGAGACAAGTTTCCCGTTTGGCAAGAGCTTGTTATAAGCGGCTGGACGCGCTCGGCAACGATCAGCTTGTTCACGAGATTGCCTCTGCACCAAATGAGATTGCAAAGCAGATCAATCTATACGCGGTGATGAGGTATAATCGTTTGGTCTGGGAGTTTATGATTCAGGTGATAGGCGAAAAATACCGCAATCAGGACATGAACTTCTCAAGGAAAGACATGAATGCGTTCTTTTCCAGATTGCAAGCACAGGATGATTCTGTTGCCGCTTGGAGTGATGCGACAATCACCAAAATCAAAAGTGTTCTCGTTCGGATGCTGATAGAGACAGGGTATCTGGACGGGCTGAAAGACACCACGCTAAATCCCGTTTTTCTCTGTGAAGAACTTGAACGAGGTATCGAAGCAAACAACGATTATGATGCACTTCCGGCATTTAATTACTTTAGATAGACGGGCGGACACGACCATGATAAAACAGGAATTAGACAGGATCAAAGAACGTATCTCGAATAAGGACTTCCTTGAAAACAAAGGCCTGAGCAACGAGGTCGGTATCCATGTTTTCTGCTACAAAGCGGAGGATGAGTTGATAGTTCAGGATTATATTCGCAGATTAAAAAGTGAGGTGAACACACCATATCGGATCATTGAGTGTGACCTTTACGAAGTGTTTCTCTCCCTTTTGGAGGACAAGCGTATTCTGAAATCAGTTGCGGGGTTAGAAGAAAAACGAGGCAAAAAGTATCTTCTGGATCAGTTGCAGAAAATCGCCACACCGGAAGCTCTCCTTGCAAAGATGGACTATTCGCCCCATATCAAAGGGCAGGATGTTCTCTTCATGACAGGCATTGGAAAAATTCATCCGTTATGCGTTCCCATAAGATGCTTGACAGTATGCAGCATCTCTTTGAAGACATCCCTATTGTGATGTTCTATCCCGGAACCTTCAATGGACAGACGCTCAATCTATTCGACGAGTTCAAAGAAGGCAATTATTATCGAGCATTCAATCTGCTGTAATGGAGGTAGCAACGTGAAAATACAGAATATGTTCCAGAAGGACATCGAAAGAGACATCAACGGCGTTATCAAGGTTATGCAGGATGATGACCGGAGTTTGGAACAGGAACTCAGCGAATACATAATTACCAAGGAGCTTCGCCGTCACTTCCGCACATTCTTTGACAACTACACAAAGGCTATCGACCAGCCGACTGATAAAATCGGCGTGTGGATTTCCGGCTTCTTTGGAAGTGGTAAATCTCATTTCCTGAAAATCCTCTCTTACCTGCTTTCCAATCAGGAAGTCTGCGGTAAAAGAGCGATTGACTACTTTGCAGACAAATTCGATGACCCGATGATGTATGCTCAGGCGGTTAAAAGTGTGTCCGTGCCTACGCAGTCTATCCTTTTCAACATTGACATCGAAGGTCCTCTCACGAAGGATAAGACCGCAGTGCTGCGCGTCTTTGCAAAGATGTTCTACAATCACTGCGGGTTTTACGGCGATGATCTGAAAATTGCCAAGCTGGAACGCTTCATTGAAAAGCAAGGCAAGACGCAGCAGTTCCGCGAAGCCTTTGAGAAGGTCAATGGTGCGCCTTGGACGGAGACCCGCGATTCCTTTGCGTTCTTTGAGGATGACATTGTTTCGGTTCTGCAATCTACGCTCGGCATGAGCGAACAGGCGGCGCGGAACTGGTTCAATGGTGAGGAAACGAATGAACTGAGCATCGCCCAGCTCGTAGCTGACATTCAGGAATATGTAGACGGCAAGGGCAAGGATTTCCGATTGCTGTTTATGGTGGATGAAGTCGGTCAGTACATTGGTGACGATGGTGACTTGATGATCAATCTGCAATCTCTTGTAGAAGAGATTGGCATTCGCTGCCACGGCAAGGTTTGGGTCATGGTGACAAGTCAGGAGGCGATTGACTCCGTTGTCCATATCACCGGCAATGACTTTTCCAAAATTCAGGGACGCTTCAATACGCGCCTCAGCCTTTCCTCGTCCTCCGTTGATGAAGTTATCAAAAAGCGTGTTCTTGCGAAAACAGATGCGGCAGATCAGCTTCTTCGCATGGTCTATGACAAGGAACACGCCGTACTCAAAAACCTCTATACTTTCAACAATCCCGTTCTTGACATCAAGGGCTTTACGGATGGTGCGGAGTTTTCTGCAACTTTCCCCTTTGTGCCGTATCAGTTCATCGTGATCCAGAAGGTGCTTGCCGAGATTCGCAAGCACGGCAATTCCGGCAAGCATCTGTCCGGCGGTGAGCGTTCCATGCTCTCCGGCTTCCAAGAAGCAGCACAGGATGTGAAGGATAAGGATGAAAATGCTCTGGTTCCATTCCATCTTTTTTACAATACAGTTCACACATTCCTCGAAAGCCCCATCCGACGGGTTATCGACCGCTGCCAGACTGCGGCAGACAATCACGATGGGCTTGAGCAGCAGGATGTCAGCGTCCTGAAGCTCCTTTACCTTGTACGTTATATTGAGGACATCAAGGCGAATATCGACAATATCTCCATCCTCATGATCGATGACATCCGCACAGATAAGATTGCGCTGCGGGCGTCGGTTTCCGCCTCGCTGGAAAGGCTTCTCTCGCAGAACTACATTTCTCGCAATGGCGATACCTATGCCTTCCTGACGGACGAGGAACAGGACATTGCCATCGACATCAAGAACACACCGGTTGACAGCGCACAGGTCATCACCAGCATTGCACAGACCGTTTACGGAGAAATCTATCCCTCCAAGAAATTCAAACATGACAAGTATGACTTCGCCTACGACCAATACATTGACGAGACCCTGAACGGCTCTGCTTGCGGAGGAATGCGGCTTCGCATTGTTACCGTGGCAAGCGACTACTACGGTGCGCCGAACGAACGGCTTATTATGGATTCTCAGGTCAACAACGAAGCAATCGTTGTTCTCTCCAATGAGACGCCGTATTTTGATGAGCTGGAACAGGCGATGAAGATCCGCAAGTATGTCAAGCAGCGGAACGTATCTCAGCTTCCCGAAAGCATTCAGGACATTATCCGCAAGCGGCAGCAACAGGCGCGCATTCTGGAAGAAAGAGCGCGTAGCTATATAGAAAAAGCTATCGTCGGTGCAAAGGTCATTGTCCACGGCGAGGTCATGGACATCAAGACTGGCAACGCGAAAGACAAGCTGGACGCCGCGATGAACGGTCTGGTTGAGAGCGTCTATTCCAAGCTCAACATGGTCAACCGGTTCGTAGAGAGCGACGCAGACATTCTTTCCATCCTGAATGGAACGGATGACGGGCAGATTGCCTTCACCGGTCAGGGCGCAAACAACGAGGATGCGCTGAACGAGATCAGCCAGTGGCTTGAGCTTCAAAATCAGAAGATGCTCAGTACCTCGATGGGCGATGTGCAACGCCGGTATCAGGCGATTCCCTACGGCTGGCGTGAAATTGATATTGCTGCGCTGATTGCTCGTTTAATTTCTCAGCAGAAAATATCCATCAAATACGGCGGCGCTTTGGTTGGCAAGGACGAACGCAGACTGGTTGATTATCTGCGGAAAAAATCCGAGATTGACAAAGCCGTCGTTACCCGCAGGATTGCCCCTTCCGAAGACCTTATGCGCAAGAGCATTGCCTTCCTCCGGGACTACCTTGGTGCGATGGATATTCCTTCCGACGAGGATGGACTGATTCGCTTTGTGCTGGACACCTTTACCCAAAAACAGGAGCATTATCAGGAGCTTCTTGATAAAGCCTATTCTGAGTTCCGTTACCCGGAAAAGGAAGTTGTCACAAAAGCCCGCGACCTCATGAATGATGTTCTGAGTCAGCGCAGGGACAACGTTGCGCTGCTTACCCGCATGGTGCAGCGTCAGGAAGACCTTCTGGATTGCTCCGAGGACATGGAGGGTGTGGAGTTCTTCTTCAAGTCGCAGCGCAGTGTATATGATGAGGCACGGCGTCAGATGGACCGCGTGAATAAGGAACGTGACTATTTTGCTTCTGACGCGGATGCGCTGGAGGTCTTCCATACCATTGCAACCATCCTTGCACAGCCGAAGCCCTATGACCGTATTGGTGAGCTGCCGGAGCTGATTCAAAAGGTCAAAACGGCATACTCCGGCCTGCTGGATTTGAAGAAGGATGAGGTTGCCGAGAATATCCGTCAGTGTATGCAGGACGTTCATCAGCTTGCAACCGAGGCACGGGATGCTGGAGTTCTGCTACGTCAGGCAGACGATTACTTTGTCGGCAAGCGTGAGGCGGCGAAGAACGCATCTTCTCTCACCGAGCTGGACGCTATGATCACCCAGCTTCTCACCTACAAGGACAATATCTGCCGTCGCATGGAGGTTATGTCTGCATCTCATCAGGAACGCACTACCCCGGTCGGTACAGGTACGGCACAGCCCGCTCCGAAGATGCCGAAGATTACGACACTTCGCCGGTATGACCTCTGCTCTGTCAAGCGTCTGCAATCCAAGGAGGATATTGACCGGTACGTCGATGGAATCCGCGAGAAGCTGCTGAAAACGTTGGAAAGCTGCGACGGCGTTCAGATCAACTAAAGGAGAATTACGAGCATGAATAAAGGTGCGATACAAAGATTTGCAATCTGGGCGCGGAACGAGCTGATCGCTCAAGTGTCGCAGAGAGCTTATCAGTATGGAATCACGAAGGAAGGCTGCGGCGAGGCAAACGCCGTGACGGTGAGCGGACGCGCATTGACCGGCGATGAGCAGAAACAGCGCAAGGAGCTTGTCGATCAGATCCGCTCAAAGGGCTACACACAGGTCATGGAAGAGGTTGCCTACACTTGGTTCAACCGCTTTATTGCCCTGCGCTTTATGGAGGTCAACAACTATCTGCCCTCCCATATTCGCGTGTTTTCGGACAGTACCGGCGCGTTCAAGCCGGAGATTTTGAGTGATGTTCTGCACCTTGACCTTCCGGGGCTGAACCGGGAGAAAGTTGCGGAGTATATCGAAAGCAACGACACCGAAGGTCTCTATCGCTATCTGCTTTTGACGCAGTGCAACGCCCTGAACGATCCTCTTCCCCGTATGTTTGAGAAAATGGGCGGCTATACCGAGCTTCTGCTGCCGAACAACATTCTGAAACAGGACAGCGTTCTCGGTCACATGGTCGCGGATATTCCCGAAGAGGACTGGACGGATCAGGTGCAGATCATCGGCTGGCTGTACCAGTATTACAACTCCGAACTCAAGGATGACACCTTTGCTCTGCTCAAGAAAAATGTGAAGATCACCAAGGAGCGCATCCCTTCTGCAACACAGCTCTTCACTCCGGACTGGATCGTCCGCTATATGGTTGAAAACAGCCTCGGCAGACGCTATGTAGACAAGCGCAAAAACGAAGGAATCTATGCGGACGGTCGCGGCTTGGATGAAATGACCTGGCACGAAGCGGAATCCGAACGCATTGCAACGGAAAAGCTGATTGCCGACAAAATGGGCTGGAAGTATTACCTGCCCGAAGCGGAACAGACGCAGGAAGTACGCAAGCAGCTTGATGAGATTCAGGACGAGTACGCCACGCTGGATGTCAAAGACATCAAGGTTATCGACCCCTGCATGGGCAGCGGTCATATCCTCGTCTATGCCTTTGATGTGCTGATGCAGATTTATGAGGCAAGCGGGTATAGCCAGCGTGACGCGGCACAGAGCATTCTTGAAAACAATCTTTACGGTCTCGATATTGATGACCGTGCGGCGCAGCTTGCCTATTTTGCGGTCATGATGAAGGCACGGCAGTACGACCGCCGCATCTTCTCCCGTGGTATTCAGCCTCATGTGTATGCTATCGTTGAAAGCAACGGACTGGACAGCAGCTCCGTCGAATATTTCACCAACAATGACCCGCAGCTCAAGAAGGACTGTGGAACGCTGATGAACGAGCTGCGGGATGCAAAGGAATACGGTTCTATCCTGAATATCTCTCAGGTGGACTTCTCCGCCCTCTATGCCAGAGTGGAAGAAGTGCGGGCTGACATCAGTATATTCCGTGAGATTGTGCTGAACAGCATCCTTCCGCTGATTCAGGTAGCTGAGGTTATGGTGCAGAAGTACGACGTGGTGGTCACGAATCCGCCGTATATGGGCAGCGCAGGGATGGACGCAAAGCTGCTCGAATTTGTCAAAAAGAAATATCCAGATAGCAAAAGTGACCTATTTGCTGTCTTTATTGAACGTTGCGGAATGTTGGCAAAACGTGGTGGTTACCAGTCCATGATTACACAGCACGCATGGATGTTTTTGTCCGGATATGAGCGGTTACGAGTCAAAATGCTCGCCTCGGATATTGTAAACATGGCGCATTTAGGTCCTCGTGCATTCGAGGATATAGCAGGTGAGGTCGTACAAACAACGAGTTTCGTTTTTAGGCGGACTAATATTCCAACCTATGCCGGGCAGTATGTGCGCCTTATAGATTTTCTAAGTGAAAGGGCTAAGGAGGAAGCATTCCTTAGCGGATCGTGTAGACTTTTTTCTGCGAAATCAAAATACGCCTTGCTCCCTGGCTCTCCCATGGCGTATTGGGTTAGCAAAAATGTATTGTCAGTATATAATCATGGAGTTCCGCTCGGCGAAATTGCCGCTCCCAGAAAGGGGAACTCGACCTCAGATAACAACCGATTTTTACGTTTTTGGGCAGAGATTGATGTTAATAAGATGAACCTTCACTCGTCAGAAATTACGGTTGCCGATTCAATAAAGAGGCGGTGGTATCCGTACAATAAAGGTGGCGGGTACAGAAAGTGGTATGGTTTTAATGAGTATTTAGTCGATTGGTATAATGATGCGGCGGCAATCAGATCAATAAAAACAGCCGTTATAGCTAATTACCAGTATTTCATGAAGCCCGGTCTTACATGGTCAACTGTGTCAAGCAACAACTTCAGTATTCGGCAATTCGGCAGTGGTTATATTTTTGACAACGGTGGTTGCTGTATTTTCGACTTAGGAGATAAAAGCGATTACCTATTAGGACTGCTGAACTCGGAAGTATTCAGATATATTTTCGGACAGCTCAACCCTACGCTTAATTTCCAATCAGGTGAAGTAGCAAAGTTCCCGGTTATATACAAAGGCTCAGGAGAAATCAATGCGCTTGTAAAAGAAAATGTACATTTGTCAACGGACGAATATGATTCCTATGAAACCTCATGGGATTTCGAGCGTAATCCGCTGGTAAATGGTAATAGACTGATTGTAGCCTATGCTGCATGGAAGCAGGAATGCGAAGACCGATTCCAGCAGCTCAAAAAGAACGAAGAAGAACTTAACCGCATTTTCATTGACATTTACGGCTTGCAGGACGAATTGACGCCGGATGTGGCGGACAAGGATGTGACCGTGCATCGCGTGTTCGACAGCAAAGACGATGTGCCGGAGTCCATGAAGGGCAGCAATTATGTCCGCACCATGCGGGATGAGATTGTATCTCTCATTTCCTATGCTGTGGGCTGTATGTTCGGGCGGTATTCTCTGGACGTGGACGGGCTTGCCTACGCGGGCGGCGAATGGGACGAAAGCCGGTACAAGGCCATCGTTCCGGACAGCGACAATATCATCCCCATTTGCGATGATGACTACTTCGACGATGACATCACCGGACGCTTTGTGAAGTGGGTGGAAACTGTCTACGGCAAGGAAACGCTGGAAGAAAACCTCAAATTCATTGCTGACGCTCTCGGCGGCAAGGGTACACCCCGTGAGGTGATCCGCAGCTACTTCCTGAACGACTTCTATGCCGACCATCTGAAAACCCTATCAGAAGCGCCCGATCTACTGGCTCTTTGACAGCGGAAAAAAGAACGGCTTCAAGGCTCTGATCTATATGCACCGCTATCAGAGCGACCTTCTTGCCCGGATGCGCACCGACTACGTTCATGAACAGCAGGAGCGTTATCGCACCCAGCTTACCCACCTCACGGATGCCATTGAACACGCTGGGGCTGCGGAGCGCGTGAAGCTGACCAAGCAGCAGAAGAAGCTCCAAGAACAGGCTCTTGAAATCCAGAAGTACGAAGAGAAAATCCATCATCTTGCCGATCAAAACATCCAGATCGACCTCGATGACGGCGTGAAGCACAACTACGAGCTGTTTGCCGATGTGCTGGCGAAGATAAAATGACGGAAGGAGTGTAACTGTGGGAACAACAAAAAAACAGCATTATGTGCCTCGTGTTTACCTCAAAGCGTGGGAAACATCAGTCACAACAGATCAAGAACCAAACAAGCAGATACAAGGCGTTTACAGGTTTGACCACGATGAGAAACGTGGACATGGAACGCCAATAACTGCTGTGCTTTGGGAATCCAGACTATATACTGTTGACTTCGCCCACAGCTACATCACACACTCTTGCCCAAAGATACTGGCTGATTTTGTTGAGCAGATATATGAGATCCTGCGAATAAAGCGCACACCTCCTGTTTATGGAAAACTTGGTTATAGTGTAATTAAAACAAAATCAAGCATTCGCAAGCATCTCCCGGAGATTGACCAGTGGGATTTCTTCTATGACACAGGAGATCGCGCCCGAAAGAACGCCATCCTGAATGATATTCATGCCATCAACTCTTATTTGATTGAAGATGGTCTGGATTCGCATTTT
>ENA-OQNM01000873-OQNM01000873.1-human-gut-metagenome-genome-assembly--contig:-NODE-873-length-10203-cov-2.101032_pt1 | contig 10203 bp, 12 predicted proteins | sample MGYA00242632_ERZ504886 | MGnify/ENA primary metagenome ERZ504886 (study PRJEB26092, sample SAMD00036424) | human gut metagenome | host: Homo sapiens | study: EMG produced TPA metagenomics assembly of... | reverse complement strand
GTCAGTGCCTCACCACCATTCTGGCCCAATATGACCAGCACCCCGAAGTGCAGCGGATGCGGGAATTTATCCAGCACGGCGACGTGACCACCTACCAGCACTGCAAGAATGTGGTGCTGGTGAGCTTCTGGCTCAACCGCCGCTTCCATCTGGGCGCGGATGAGACGTCGCTGGCCGTGGGGGCGTTCCTCCATGACTTCTATCTCTACGACTGGCACAAGTGCAGCTCTTTCCGGGGTCTGCGCCGCCTGTTCGAGATGCACGGCTTTGCCCATCCCGGCTCTGCCTGCGTCAATGCCGAGCGGTGCTTTGCCATCACCAGAAAAGAGCAGAACATCATCTCGAGCCATATGTGGCCCCTGACCTTCCGTCATGTCCCCACCTGCCGGGAGGCGGTCATCGTCTGTCTGGCCGACAAATACTGCGCCGTGCTGGAAAGTATGTTCCAGCGCACCCGGGTGGCCGATACGGACGCGGCGGACAATGAGTGGTAAGGGCCTTGTCTGATACGAAAATGAGCTGCTGTACGTTACGTGCAGCAGCTCATTTTTATAATTTCTTGTACCCCGCAGGCTCGTCGGCTCTGGCACGGCGCTCCATCAGGTAGGTGTCCAGCCAGCGGCCGTGGCAGTCACGCGCAATACGCTCCCGCCGCCCTACCAGACGGAACCCGCATTTAGTATGCAGGGCGCGGCTGGCCGTGTTGTCCTGCAGCACGGTGGACTGCAGGGTCCAGTAGCCTGCCTTCTCGGCGTCAGCGCACAGAGCGTTCAGGAGCTGGGAGCCCAGTCCCTTCCCACGGAAGCGCTCGCCCACATAAATGCTCACCTCGGCCACGCCCCGGTAGCACCAGCGGGGATCTACCCGGTGCAGGGCAGCCCACCCGGCCAGCACGCCGTCGGCCAAAATGACCAGCCGACACTCTTTGGTGTGGGAGGCGTCCCACGCAGCATAGGGCGGACAGTCGGTCTGGAAGGTGGCGTGCTCGGTGGCAATGCCTTCCAGATAGATCCGGGCCACATCGTCCCAGTCCTCCGGCACCATGGGCCGGATCGTTATTTCACTCATGTTCCCATCCCCAATGGAAGCCGCAATGCTCCCTGATTTTGCAAAATGCAACTATTTTTAGTATAGCAGAATTTGCGGTGCGGTACAAGCACCGGGCGGGGCTTTGTCAAAGATGCAGCTCAGTTGGTCAGGGGCATGATACTTTCCGGTGCAGCGCACAGGAAATGCGGCGGTACCGGAGCGGGGGAGAAAGGGTGGATTTGCTTACCTTCCACCACAGGCGGGCCGTGCCGTCCGGAGCGGTACAGATGAGGTTCCAGTCAAAGGGATTTTCACTGGAAGAAAGGGCTGCTACCGGTAAGGCGTTCGGTGCCCCGGCATCGCAGGGCACAAAGTCGTGGGCGCGGATGCCCACGGCGGTGCAGGTTTCCGGTACCTCGGCGGCAAGGTGAAGGGGCGCATCCCAGCCGGTCAGGCGCACGGTGTGGGCATCCACGCGGGTACAGGACAGAATGTTCTTGCAGCCGGTCAGCCGTGCGGCGGTGGTGCTCTGCGGGTCTGCAAACACCTCTTTGGTGCCGCCGGTGCGCAGCACCTGCCCGCCATCCATCACGATCATATCCCGGCACAGGCGGTAGGCTTCGTCACGGTTGTGTGTGACCAGCAGCGCCGTGCCGCCAAACCCGGCCAGCAGGCTGCCCACTTCGCCCTCCATTTCCTCGCGCAGGTAGCTGTCCAGCGCACTGAACGGCTCGTCCAGCATCAGAATTTTGGGCCTGCCCACAAGGATGCGTGCCAGCGCGGTGCGCTGCTGCTGTCCGCCGGAAAGCTCTGCCGGGCGGCGGCTGGCCAGTTCTTCCAGCCGCAAGGCCCGCAGCATCCCGGCGCAGCGGGCCTTGCGGGCGGCTTTGTCCCTTTCGGCTTTCAGGCCGCAGAGGATGTTCTGCTCCACGGTCATATTCGGGAAGAGGGCGTAGTTCTGGAAGAGCAGGCCCACGCCCCGCTGCTGGGGCGGCAGGTCGATGTGCTGCCCGCTGTCGAACAGCACCCGCCCGTCCAGCACGATGCGGCCCTTGTCGGGCTTCACGATGCCCGCGATGCAGCGCAGCGTCATGCTTTTGCCGCAGCCGGACGCGCCCAGAATGGCCGTGGCAGTGTTCCCGGCGGTGAAGTCGGAGCGGAGGGTGAAGCCGTTCAGCTTTTTCTCGATGTGTACTTCCAGGCTCATGCGCGGCCACCTGCTTTCTGCTTTTTCTCCAGGAGGTTCACGGCCAGCAGCACCACAGCAGAGATGACGATGTCCACCAGCACCCACCGCATGGCACCGGCCTCATCGTTGGTGCGCCAGAGCTGGTAGACGGTGGTGGCGATGGTGGCCGTCTTGCCTGGGGTGTAGCCCGCGATCATGCTGGTAGCACCGTACTCGCCCAAGGTACCCGGGCAAAGGCCAGCACCGTACCGGCCAGAATGCCCTGTCGGCAGCAGGGCATCCCGCACCCGCCAGAATATCCACGCGTTGGACTGTCCCAGCGTCTGGGCCGACCAGGCCAGCGTCTCGTCAAAGCTCTCGAAGGCGCCCCGGGCGGTGCGGTACATCAGCGGGAAGGCCACCACGATGGACGCAAAGATGGCGCTGTACCAGTTCATGACCAGCTTGACGCCGAAATGCTCCATGAAGAAGATGCCCAGCGGCCGCTTTGCGCCGAAGAGCAGCAGCAGGAAATAGCCCACCACCGTGGGCGGCAGCACCATGGGCAGGGTGAGCACCACGTCCAGCACGCCCTTGACGCCCGGGGCAGCCGGGCAATGTAATAGGCGGCAAAATGCCAAGAAAGAACACGGCTGCGCAGCTGATGAGCGCGATGCGCAGGCTGTTCCAAAGCGGATACCAGTCCATCGCTCGTCCTTACTGTGCCACAGCGCTGAAACCGACGCTCTCATAGAATTTTTCGGGCTGCAGACCGGCTGCGCAAAGAACGTTCCGGCGGGAAATCTTGTGTTGTTTCATGGTTTGTTCTCCTGTCTTTTGAAATGGATGCGGATCGTGCAATACGGTACAGGATGCGGTGCCGCTCACCGGGATAAAAAGATCCTGAAGAATAAGATACAAAAAACAGGCCGGTCCGTCAAGTGGCAGACCGGCCAGATCTCGGTGTGAAATTGTGAAACTTACAGGCTCCCGGCAGTCTGGGGGTCATTGCAAAGGAAGCTGTTCTTTATACTGACGCTTCTGCTGGTACATTGCCGCGTCGGCCTGCCGCAGAAGTTCCGCGGTAGCAAAGCTGCTGCGTGCTTCAAGTTGCATTTGTAAAGAAACGGTCGGACGGGCAAAAAAAAGACCTCTTTGCCGCCCGGCAGAACCTGCCGGGAAAGCAAAGAGGCGGAGAAAAGGACCGTGAAACGCTAAGAAATAATGGTTACTGCCCCAGATGCCAGATGTCGCGGTCGTATTCGCCAATGGTGCGGTCACTGGAGAAGAAGCCTGCCTTGGCGATGTTCACCAGGCACTTTTTGCGCCAGCCCAGCGGGTCGCAGGCGTAATCGTTCAGGGCCTGCCCCTTGCGTACCACATAGGCGTTGAAGTCCGGCAGGGTCTGGAACCAGTCCTTGTGGATAAGCTCATCGTGCAGGCGGGTCAGGTTCTCGGCGTGGCCTGCAGCCAGCATCTCCGGCCCAGTCAAGAAGTCGATGGCACGGCGGATGTTGGCATCGCCCTCATACCACTGAGCCGCGCAGTAATCCCCGGCGGCGTAGCGGTGGATGACCTGATCGGAAGTCTGGCCGAAGATATAGATGTTCTCTTCGCCCACCTGCTGGCAGATCTCCACGTTGGTCACCGTCCATGGTGCCGAGGGTCAGCGCACCGTTCAACATAAACTTCATGTTGCCGGTGCCGGAAGCCTCCTTGGAGGCAAGGCTGATCTGCTCGGACAGGTCGCAGGCCGGAATCAGCTTTTCAGCAGCGGTAACGTTGTAGTTCTCAATGAACACGACCTGTAACCACTTGGACACTTCCGGGTCTGCCGCAATGACCTTGGAAAGGGTCAACAGGGCGTGGATGATGTCCTTTGCAATCGTGTAGGCGGGCGCAGCCTTGGCACCAAAGATGCTTACCAGCGGCACCGCGGGCAGATGGCCTGCCTTGATCTCGTGATACTGGTGGATGAGATAGAGCAGGTTGAGCTGCTGACGCTTGTACTCATGCAGACGTTTGGACTGGATATCAAACACGGCATCGGTGTTTACGGTGACATTTTGCGTATGCAGCAGCCAGTCGGCAAGGGCCTGTTTGTTGGCCTTCTTCACGGCGGTCAGCTCGTTCAGCACCGTCTCGTCCTCCGCAAAGGCCAGCAGCTTTTCCAGTTCGGCGGCATCCTTGCGGAAGCCGGAGCCGATGTGCTGTTCCAGCTCAGCGGTCAGGGCCGGGTCGCATTCCAGCAGCCAGCGGCGGAAGGTGATGCCGTTGGTCTTGTTGTTGAATTTTTCCGGGTACAGCTCGTAAAAACCGTGCAGCTCGGAGTTTTTCAAAATCTCGGTGTGCAGAGCCGCCACGCCATTGGTGGAGTGGGTGAAGTGGATATCCATGTGTGCCATGTGCACCCGGTCGTCCTTGTCGATGATGGCAAGACCTTCGTCCTCGGTGCGGGTGCGGGCCAGTGCATCCAGCTTTTCGATGATGGGCATCAGCTGGGGCACCACGGCATCCAGATAGGAACGGGGCCACTTTTCCAGTGCTTCGGCCAGAATGGTGTGATTGGTGTAGGCGCAGGTCTTGGTAACGATCTCCACGGCTTCGTCAAAATCAATGCCTTTTTCACCCAGCAGACGGATCAGCTCCGGGATGACCATGCTGGGGTGCGTGTCGTTGATCTGGATGGCGGCATAATCGGCCAGGTCGTGGTAGTTGCAGCCCCGGGCGGCGCACTCGGCCAGAATGAGCTGGGCACCGGCAGAGACCATCAGATACTGCTGGTAGACCCGCAGACGGCGGCCTGCTTCGTCGGAATCGTCCGGGTAGAGGAACAAGGTCAGGTTCTTGTCGATGGCGGTCTTGTCAAAGGCGATGCCGTCGTGGACGATGCTCTCGTCGATGGTGTCGAGGTCGAACAGGTTCAGGGTATTGGTGCGGCCCTCGTAACCGGTGACGGCCAGCTTGTACAGGCGGGCGGTGTATTCCTTGCCGGCCAGCTCTACCGGATAGGTGATATCGGTCTTTTCGGCCCAGCTGTGGGCGGTGAGCCACGGGTCGGGCTTCTCGTTCTGCACGCCGTCCTCAAAAGACTGCCGGAACAGGCCGAAGTGATACCGCAGGCCCACGCCGTCGCCGGGCAGGTTCAGCGTGGCCAGCGAGTCAAGGAAGCAGGCGGCCAGACGGCCCAGACCGCCGTTGCCGAGAGACGGCTCCGGCTCTACTTCTTCGATGTCTGCAAGGTTCTTCCCGGCAGCAGCCAGCGCGTCGCGGGCTTCGTCGTACAAACCCAGATTGATGAGGTTGTTGGACAGCAGCTTGCCAATAAGGAATTCGGCGCTGATATAATAGAGCTTACGGCCGGTCACCGGCTGCACACGGTCAGCACTCTTGCGCCGGACAAGTTCCAGCAGGGCAAGATACAGTTCCTGATTCGTGCAGGCAGAAAGAGGTTTGCCGGTAAGGCTTTGTAAGGTTTCGGTAAAGTTCATAACAGGATCCTCCTTTGATACGGAAAGCAGGTTTGACATCTGTGTCTCAAGATATACCACACAAAACGTGCAAAATCTTGCCTAAACAGTGCAAATTGTGATACAATCCTATCATCAGGAGGAAACAGACATGGGAAATCCATCTTTTTTGCAGGAAACAAAGCAACACGGTGCCGTGCGTTTTCCATTCAACATCTATCCCTGCACCATCCCCGGGGACTTCCCGCAGGTGGCACTGCACTGGCAGGACAGCATGGAGCTGGTCTTTGTCAAGCGCGGCAGCGGCCTTGTGCAGATGGGCACAGCGGCCTATCCGGCGCATACAGGGGATATCTTTGTCTTTTCGCCGGGGACACTCCATGCCCTGCGGCAGAAGGAGGGCTGTTCCATGGAATATGAGAACATCATCTTTGATTTGGAACTGCTGGGCGGCGCGGGGGACCTCTGTGCCGAAAAATACCTGTTGCCGCTGCAAAGTGGGCGGCTGTCGCTGACCCAGCGCCTGACCCCGGACGAGCCATGTTATGCTCGTGCCGCCGCCTGCCTGCGGGAGACCGAGGATGTGAACCGTGCCAAGGAGCCGGGCTATGAGCTGTTCATCAAAGGGGCATTGCTGCGCTTTCTGGCGCTGCTCATTGCACAGGGGAAGAACCTGCCGCCGATGGAGACCGCCGACTCCCGGCGATTGAAAAAGATTTTGCAATGGGTGGCGGACCATTATGGCGAAGAGGTGCATATCTCCGATGCAGCACAGCTGGTGCCTTGCAGCGAGAGCCATTTTATGCGGTGGTTCCGGCAGATGACCGGGCAGAGTTTCATTGCTTTTCTCAAGGAATACCGGCTCAATGCCGCTGCCGAAGCCCTGCACACAACGGATGACACGGTGTTGAGCATCGCTTCCCGCTGCGGGTTCGAGAACCTCTCCTATTTCAACCGGGCATTCAAGGCGCATTTTGGCCTGACCCCGCGGGAACACCGCAAAAAATAGTGCATTTGTCCCGGAAAATGCGTGAAAGAGATGTTTATGGGACACCGTATTTGTAGAATGGGGCCAGACAAAGCCTTGATTGCAAAAGTGAAGGTCAGGTAAACGGTGTAAAAAAGAGGTTGGAGAAAGCAGTAATGGCAAACGATGATTACGGCTTTACTGCGCCACAGCGCTGAAACCGACGCCCTCGAACACTGTCGTGGCCTCTTCGGTCTGCAGATAGGCGAGGAAAGCCTTGGCGGCGTCGGCATTGAGAGCGGCTTTCATCACGGCGGCAGGGTAGATGACCCGACCGCACATCTCCTTGGTGGCCTCGTCCACCGGGGTCAGACCGGCGCTGTAGGCGTCGGTGCAGTAGACCACACCGGCATCCACGCTGCCCTCGGTGACCTGGGTGGTCACTTCCTTGACATTGGAACCGTAGGTGATGACCCCGGCGGCAGCCAGAGCGGCCTCGTCCAGATCATAATAGGCCAGAATTTTCTGGGTGTACTGGCCCACCGGCACATCGCTGTTGCCCATGCAGAAGAGGATGTCCTCGGCCTTCAGGTGCTCGGCCAGGGCGTCAAAGCTGTCGATGCCCTTGTCGCTGCCCTCCGGCACGCAGAGCACCACCTTGTTTTCCAGCAGGTCCACGCGGCTGTCGCTGTCCACGAAGTCCAGCCCTTCGGTGTTTACATCCGCAGAAGCGGTGCTGTCCAGCTGGTTCATCTGCTTTTGACCGGCCGAAATGAACACGTCGCAGTCGGCACCTTCCTGGATCTGGGTCTTGAGGGTGCCGGAGGAATCAAAGTTGAACCGGAAGGTCACGCCCGGGTTCTCTGCCGGGTACGTTTCGCCGATGGCGGTCAGGGTCTCAGTGAGGGAGGCGGCGGCAAAAACGATGAGCTCCACCGGTTCTGCAGCGGCTCCGGAGGAAGCGGCGGCAGAGGATGCGGCCGCGCTGGAAGCGGAGCTGCCGCAGGCAGTCAGGGCAGCGGCGGTGGTCAGACCGACCGCACACAAAAAGTTCCGGCGGGAAATCTTGTTCAGGTTCATGGCTTATTCTCCTGTTCTTTGAAAGAAATGATTTTGCACGATACGGTACAGGATGCGGTGCCGCCCACCGGGATAAAAGAATTCCAATGAATAGAATACAAAAAAACAGGCCGGTCCGTCAAGCGGCAAACCGGCCAAAATTTCTGCGCACATCGGTCAAAATTGAGGAATGACCGATGCATGGTATTGCTTTTTTGAAACGTCAATGGCGTGCACATTCACCGTCCAGACCGGCGGCGATGCGCAACCCATGTTCCAGACTGGGCAGGATGTACTCCAGATTTTCCTGCACAGCTTTGGGGCTGCCCGGCAGGTTGACGATGAGCGTTTTGCCGCGGAGGACACTGGCTGCACGGCTGAGCATCCCGCGCGGGGTGATGCTCAGGCTGTGGTACCGCATGGCCTCGGCGATGCCGGGCGCGTTGCGGTCGGCCACGGCAAGGGTGGCCTCCGGGGTGATATCCCGGGGCGAAAAGCCGGTGCCGCCGGTGGTGAGGATCAGGTTGACCTGACGGCCGTCGGCCAGCCGGATGAGCTGGGCTTTCAGGGCAGCTGCCTCGTCGGGCAGGAGCAGTGTCTCTTCCACTTTGTAGCCTGCGGCGGCGAGCATTTTGACGATGAGCGGGCCGCTTTTGTCCTCCCGTTCACCGCGGCTGCCCTTGTCGGAAAGGGTGATGACGGCAGCCCGCAGGGGCGGATTCTCCGGCGGGGGCAGCAGGGTCACTTCGTCGCCCACACGGATCTCGCCGCCGGCAATTACCCGGGCAAACACGCCCTCCCGCGGCATGATGCATTCGCCGGTCTGCTGCTTGATGACACAGTCGTTGTGGCATTCCTTGCCGATCTGGGTCATCTCCAGTACCACGTCTCCGATGGCAAACCGGCTGGTGACCGGAAGGGTGCGGAAGTCAAACCCTTCGACGACCAGGTTTTCGCCAAAGGCACCGTAGTCCACCCAGACCTTTTTGCGGAAGGCTTCGATCTTTTCAGCGCTCAACATACTGACCTGGCGGTGCCAATTGCCGCCGTGGGCGTCGCCCACGATGCCCCATTCCGGGGTGAGCACGGCGCTGGGCACCGCGGTCTTGACGGTGCCGCGCCGGGGGCTTGTGCAGATGGCCAGAATTTTACCCATAAAATGTTATCCTCCGATGCGGTACATGCTGCGTGTCGCGGGCATGCACCGGTCCTCAAAATGATGCTCCCGGGGTTTGGACCAGATGGTCTCCCGGATGGCCGTCCGCAGCCGGGCGTCGTCGGCCCCGCCGCGCAGCAGAGCACGCAGGTCACACCCGGTCTCGCTGGCAAGGCAGGGACGCAGAAAGCCCTGACTGGTCAGCCGCACCCGGTTGCAGGAGGCGCAGAATTTGCCGTGCACGGCAGCGATCAACCCGATGCTGCCGCGCCAGCCGGGCGCAGAATAATACACCGCCGGCCCATCGCCAAAGGCCGCACCGGTCACCGGCTGCAGCCGCGGCCAGCGGCGGTAAAAGCGCTCCAGCAGTTCCGGGCCGGAAAGGCCGGGCAGCCCGGCACCAAAGCCAATGGGCATCATCTCAATAAAGCGCACCTGCAGCGGATGCTCCTGTGCGAAGGCAGCAAGGCTTTCCAGCTCGCCCTCGTTCACGCCGGGCTGCGGCACACAGTTCAGCTTGACCGGAATGCCGCTGGCAAGGGCCGCCCGGATGCCGTTTTGCACGGCGGCAAGCTCGTCTTTGCCGGTGATGCGCCGGAAGGTCTCCGGGTGCAAGGTGTCAAGGCTGATGTTCACGCTGCAAGGCCCGCGCCAGCAGGGCGGGCAGCTTCTGGGCCAGCAGCACGCCGTTGGTGGTAAGGGCAACGCGGCGGATGCCGGGAATGGCTTTCAGGCCCGCCGTCAGTTGTTCTACGCCCCGGCGCACCAGCGGTTCACCGCCGGTGATGCGCACCGTGTCGATGCCGCACTGGGCGAACAGCGCAGCCAGCCGCAGAAATTCCTCATAGGTCAGAATATCTTCGTGGGCCAGCTTTGGCACGCCGTCCGGCATACAGTAGCGGCAGCGCAGGTTGCACAGGTCGGTGACCGAAAGGCGCAGATAGTGGATATTGCGGCCGTATGCATCAAACATAGCCGCCCTCGGCCCGCACATAGTGCCCGCTCTTGCCGCCGGTCTTCTCGACCAAGTGGATCTCGCCCAGCTCCATGCCCTTATCCACGGCCTTGCACATATCCGTCTCTATGATGTGACGGGCGGAAAGATTACGCTCGACGGAAAAGATATTCGAAACATTACGATGAAGGATCTGCGCGATGAGATCGGGTTTCGTGCCGCAGAAAGGTGTGCTGTTCTCGGGAACGATCGCATCCAACCTGCGCTTCGGAAAAAGACGATGCGACGGATGCGGAGATCGAAAAGGCAGCCGCAATTGCGCAGGCAACCGAGTTTATCGAGGCAAAAGATGACAAATACGAAACCGCGATTGCACAGGGCGGAACGAACGTATCCGGC
>ENA-OQNM01000872-OQNM01000872.1-human-gut-metagenome-genome-assembly--contig:-NODE-872-length-10204-cov-2.375608_pt1 | contig 10204 bp, 7 predicted proteins | sample MGYA00242632_ERZ504886 | MGnify/ENA primary metagenome ERZ504886 (study PRJEB26092, sample SAMD00036424) | human gut metagenome | host: Homo sapiens | study: EMG produced TPA metagenomics assembly of... | reverse complement strand
TTCGGGTCGGTCACATCGGCAGTGGGATCGAATGAGCTGCACGCCATGCAGCTATTTCTTTCTTAATGCCGTATTTCGCGCGCTGCTTGATCTCGTCGACCGTCAAGTCGGACGTTGGTCTCACTCCATCGCGTGGATCGCCCTACAAACGTAACGGTTCCGTCTTCATCACCGCACGGGCTTGCGGGCCGTGAATACGTAATCAAGGTGCAGATGCGTATCGCAGAACGGTGGGCAGACAAGTTTGCCGCCCAGATCGACCACCTCAATGGCCGCCAGATCACCACCCTGAGCCTCATATTGTTGCGCGAGTCCGGGGCCGAATGCGGTGAACACACCATCCGTGACGAGAATGTCCTGCAATGGCAGGGTGCTTGCAGCCGTGCTTCCGGGTTCTCCGGTGGCGATATGTGCGTTGGTGAACAGTGTGGTAGTCATCGTCGCTCCTTCAACTGGTGTGTTGCCGAACGGTTACGTGAACCGACTGCCCGCGTAACCAACTGAGGTTATTGTCAACAGCACGCTTTGCGGTGAGGTTAACCGGAACGACCGGTGTTCCGCGGGGGAATGGACAGATTGTATGACTGTATCGATTCGCAGTGTGCTTCATAACACGCAGTTCAAACGAGCCGATCCTGTGGTGGAGGTCGAAGGCAAAGACCTCGATACGCCAGTGCGATGGGTGTTCACCAACGAGCGAGAGGATGTCTCCAGCTTCCTTTCGGGCGGTGAGATGCTGATTATCGAGGGCAACGCTCTGCTCGCCGCCGATTGGCACGGCACGCTAGGACAATATGTAGCAAGCCTGGCACAGGCTGGTGTCGCCGCTCTGGTGGTCGAACTGGTGGAGGGTGTGGTGCGGATGCCGGACGAACTGGTGTCTGCGGCCAGGCTGCATGGGTTGACGTTGATTGGTTTGAAATCTCGCGTACCTTTTGTCGACATCTGTCAGAGCGTCAATACCGCTATCGTGCACGAACAGATGCACTTGCAATTGGAGGTGGACACAATGTCCACTTCATTACGTGAGGGATTGTCCCGTACCGGCAATATCGAGGCTGTGGCCGAAACCATTGCGTCGCTGTTCGGCGAAAGCGTCGCCATTTTCGATGGTGACGGTCTGTTGGCCGCTCGAGCGGGTCGTGCGTTCGATGCCGGCAACGAATCGAGCGCCGTCATCGCCCTTGAAAGTCGCTCCCGGCCGGTGGGAGCATTGGAGATCACGCAACGCACCATGACTTCCGACGCCACGATGCGTCGGGCCATCGCCACCATCGTGTCTCCGGTGGCTGCCCTTTATATTGACGGCGGTGCGCGCATGGGCATGATGCATCATCTGAGTATGGGTCCGGCCGACGGCGTGCACGTCAATACATTTGAGGCGCAGGAAGCGCATGCGATGCTCGAAGCGCTGGGTTTTGCCGGATCATGCATCTATATGCCATTCGCTTTTCGGTTCAGATCGGTGGTGGAAGGCATCAACCATGTATCGACGATGGTCGAACGGTTCGAAGAACGGTCGGGATGCGCCGTCTCCTGCATGCTGGAAGGTGACTTGATGGTCGGATGGTGCTCCACCACCGATTCCTCAGACGGTGCGGCCGCATTCGGACGCCATTGCATGGATGCGCTTGCCGTACTGGAAGGCGACGGTATATACGTGGTGCATGGCCGAGTGGCATTGGACACGGTGACGCTGGTCGACGGGTTCGCGGTATTGCGTGACATCGCCAATCAGGAACCGGCATACGGGCGAATCGTAAGTACCATGTCCGCACTCGTCGACCGTTTCGTCGCATCCTCTGATATGGACAAGGCGATGCGCATGCTCGTGGTGCAGACCATCGGATTCGAGGTCGCCGCCTCTCCGTTGTTGCTGGACACACTGTGCGCCTGCTTCGACAACCTCGATAGCAAAACCGGCGCGTGCGAGCAATTGGGCATCAGACGGCAAACCCTGTACAACCGACTGGACAAAGTGACCCAAATGGTCGGCGTCGACTATAACGACAAACCGAACTGGTCGATGCTGCTATTCGCCGCCAAACTCACGAAATCATGGCAAGAACAGCATGTTGAATAATGCGCCGGCACCACTGGGCAACCTGTCCACTTCTACGCCGAACGGGTTAATCGACGATTCACGTTTCAGCAAATACTCAAGGGCATAGTCGAGGCTATCGCGGCGCTGGTCGACCTGCTGCGAAACGGATTCCCACTTGAATCTCATTCAGTCACACGAACAGCACATCCTTGAAAGGACGGTGACATCATGAGTTCTGCAACGATTACTACATCTGCACGACTGATAAATTCCACCCCGCAAACTGAAGAACAGGCCATGGTCAGAAAAGTCGCGGTATCTTCCTTCCTCGGCAACTTCATCGAGTGGTTCGACTACGCCTCCTATTCGTACTTCGCCACCACTATCGCCCTAGTGTTCTTCCCAACCGACAATCACACCGTCGCCATGCTGCAGACCTTCGGCGTGTTCGCGCTATCCTTCATCCTTCGCCCAATCGGCGCACTGTTCTGGGGTAGCTATGGAGATAAGAAAGGCCGTAAAGCCGCACTGGCCCACTCGATTATGTTCATGTCCGGTGCGAGCTTCCTGATCGGCTGCCTGCCGTCTTACTCGGTGATTGGCGTTGGCGCGCCGATTCTGCTTCTTCTGCTGCGCATGGTGCAGGGCTTCTCCGCTTCCGGTGAATATGCCGGCGCCGCAACCTTCTCGGCGAATATGCGCCCACTTCAAAGCGCGGCATCTACTGCTCGCTGCTTCGGCTTCCACCGCTATCGGTCTGCTCGCCGGTTCTACTCTGGCCACGCTGATGACCGCCAACATGAACTCTAGCGCGATGGTCGGTTGGGGATGGCGTGTGCCGTTCCTGCTGGCCCGGCCCGCTCGGTCTGATTGTGCTGTACATCCGCGCCAAGCTCGCTGATTCCCCCGTCTACCAGTCGATGAACGATGCGCTTGAGTCCAAGGGCGCCGCCTCCGCCGACGGTCAAATCGCTGCCAAGAGCGGCATGTTCGCCCCGCTCGCCGAGTTGTTCCACAACCATCTCAAGGCTCTGATCATCAGCTTCGGAGCCTGCGTGCTGAACGCGGTCGGCTTCTACACCGTGCTCACCTACCTGCCGACCTATCTGTCTGACACCGTCGGCATGGACGCCCCCCAGTCCGGCACCATCACCACCATCTGCCTGGTCGCCTACGTGTTCATGGTGTTCGGCATGGGCCACATCTCCGACAAATTCGGCCGCAAGAAGGTGCTCATCGGCGCTTGCGTGGCGTTCATCGTCCTCACCGTTCCTGCCTTCCTCATCCTCAACACCTCCCAGTTCTGGCCCGTGCTGCTGGTTGAGCTGGCAATGTGCGCCACCCTGACTGCCAACGACGGTACCCTGTCCAGCTACCTGACCGAGACGTTCCCCACCTCCGTGCGCTTCACCGGATTCGCGTTCAGCTTCAATCTGGCCAACGCCATCTTCGGTGGTACGGCCTCGTTCATCGCCACTGGCCTGATTGCCCTGACCGGTTCGTCCATCGCCCCGGCCTGGTACATGGTGGGCGTTGCGGCCATCGCCTTGGTCACGATGATCCTCTCCCACGAAAACACCGACAAGGATCTGAATCACATCTGATCTCCTCAGCTCCGGCTCCTTCCCCGAGGGAGCCGGGCGTATTCATCGACCATCCAATCCACCACCAACCTAAAGGAGTACTGCAATGGGTAGCAACCGCCGTATGGACCACATGACCTGGCCGGAATTCAAGGAGGCGAAGACTCGTCCCGTCATCGTGCCGATCGGTTCGACCGAACAGCACGGCCAGCATCTGCCCATCGGCACCGACGCGGTACTCGCCACGCGGGTCGCCGAAGATCTGGCGGAACGCATCGACGGCACCGTGCTGCCCACCCTGAGCTACGGATACAAGTCCAAGCCGCTCTCCGGTGGCGGGCCGCTGTTCCCGGGCACTATCGACATGAACGGCGTGACAGTGATCAACCAAATGCACGACGTGCTGAGCGAACTCATCGCCGATGGCTTCACCAAGATCGTCGTCATGAACGCGCATTTTGAAAACGAGGCGTTCATCGTCGAGGCCATCGACCTGGTCACCCGCGAAACCGGGGGAGTGGCCACCATCGTGGAAACCAATTGGTGGGACCCGGTTCCGCAGTCGGTTATCGACAAGGTATTCGATGGATTGGTGTTCCCCGGCTGGGCATTGGAGCATGCGGCCGTCACCGAAACTTCGTTGATGCTCCACTATGCGCCGGAACTGGTGCACATGGACCGTATGGTCGAGGAAGCCGGTGCCACGGCGAAATCCTATGTCCGCTACCCTGTGCGCCAAGGTGACGTTCCCGCTCACGGCGGACTCGCCAATCCGGCCGGCTCGAGCGCCGAACGCGGCCGTCTGATTGCCGAGGCGTGCGTGGATGCGGTAGCTGAGATCTGCGCCGAGGAATTTGGCGAGTAATCTCCTCTTGCTGACGCATTCGTAGTGACGCGGGTTGCAAAGGCCTGACCCTGATAGTATGGGGTCAGGCCTTTCCCATCCCAAGACGCCGCTAAGAATTCACCTGAGAGTCGCCTTCCTAGGCATGGCCATTCAATCGACGATTCTAGCGTGACTGGTGTGAGCAGGAATATGAAGAACCGGCGGTGGGCCGGCAAGCGATCGGGGATCGCTTTTGGTGCAGTAGCGCTTATCCTTACGGCTCTGGTGGTTCCTTATGCTTGTGCGGGAACCACGGGAGCCGTTCCTTTTTCCGGCGATAATCCATCTTCCGGCACCCGTACGGTGACCATCGCCGACATCACTGATTTTCACGGGCATATCGAACGTGGTGCAGACAACGCCACCGCCTTCACCGTGGCCGACAGCCATAATCCCGGCAATATGATTCCGGTATCGACCGGCGATTTGGTGGGAGGCTCCCCGTATGAGTCGGCGGTGGAGAAGGACCAACCCACGCTGGATATGGCCAAAGCGTGGGGATTGACGATTTCGGCGATAGGCAACCATGAGTTCGACCGCGGTGTCGCCGATTTCAACAATCGTATCGCTGATCCCAGCAACGGCATCGACTGGCTGTGCGCCAACGCGTCTGCCGCCAATAAGTCGCCTGACGGACTGCTGAGCCACGTACGTGACTCTACGATTCGAACGGTGAACGGCAAGCGGATCGGTTTCGTGGGCGCCCTTACTGATGCGCTCGGCTCGGTGGCCACTCCGCAGATCACTCGTGATGCCGACCTTGACGAACGGGCGGTGGACGCGATCAATCGTGTGGCCCGTGAACTCAAGCGCTCCGGAAAGGTGGATGCGGTGGTGGCCTTGCTGCATGCCGATGCTTCAGCCGCCGCCGATATTGGGCGAGATGTTGATGTGGTATACACCGGTCACAGTCACGCGATCAAGCACGGTACAACCGCAGGTGGCGCGCCTATTTACGAGGCGGGCAGCTTCGGGCGGAACATGGCCGTGCAGGATTTGATCATCACCGGTGCCGGGCGTCGCGCCACGGTGCGAGTGGCCGACGTTGACCTCGGCAATGGCACCAGCCATACGGCGGTTGACGGCGTGCTGGGCGTGGATGGGCTTAATGCGCATCCGGCGCAAGCCGCTTGGATGTCTGCCGGTGCTGAGGAGAACGATGAGGTATCGCGCGCGCAGCATATTTACCAGGCGTCGGCAACATATGCGAACCATACCGGCAGCGCGGTGATTGGCACCTTGGCCTCCGGCGTGAATTTCGACAAACAAGGTTCGGACAAGCACGGGAATACGGTTGGTGTGCTGGTGGCGGACGCGAACCGAGAGTCAATCATGAAGCATGTGTATGCCGGGAATCGCTTGCCGGTAATCGGATTTTCGAATAATGGCAGTCTGCGGACTCCACGGCTTGATATGAATGGCGATGGCAAAGTCACCGTGCGCGAGGTGGATAGTCTCATGGCCTTGCAGTTCAAGGCCGCGCATGAGACGCTCACCGGGCGCGATGTGAAGAGAGTGCTCGCCGAGCAATTTCGCCGTGACGATGGGCGACTGGAGCGGCGCTGGCTCGGCATCTCCTCGAACGTGACGTATCGGTATGCCGAATGCGGTACGGCTGGTGAGAGCGGCAATGCCGATGCCGGCGTTGATACTGATTCCGGCGCTGATACCAACGCTGACGCTGACGAGTGTGCTGCCGACGAACATGCGGCGGTTCGTATCGCGAACCTCGCCGTTGACGGCCGACCGATTGCGGACGATGACCTGGTGATTATCGCGTCCAATTCATATCTGCTTCAGGGCGGCGACAGTTACCCCGCCTTCCGTGCCGGAACCAATTACGGCGAGCTGGATATGCCATACAGCCAGCCGTTGCATGAATATACTGGCCGCACATCAAGGGCTCACGGCAGTTGTTGCAGTACCGGTAGGGACTCAGGCGTAAGACACCAATTGCTGGGTGACTGAGGAACTATGGGGTGAAGTTATGAGTATAGGGCAGGAGAAAAACGGCATAAATATGACGAAGCTCCCCTCGCTGAGGGGAGCTGTCGCCGTAGACGACTGAGGGGAGCTTGCGGTATAACCGTAAACTCCCTCAGTCAGCCTTGCTGCCAGCTCCCCGTCTCTGAGGGGCACCTGGCGAGACCCTTACTTGATGGCGTTCAGCCACTGCTCCTTAGTGGCCTTCTCGGCTTCGAGCTTGGCCTTCTTCTTCGGGTCGGATTCGGCCGCGATCTCGGCGTCGAGCTCGGCGAGCTGGGCGTTGAGCTGCTCCTCGAAGCTGGACTTGCGGGCGTCGGCCTCCGGATCGGTCTGCTTCCAAGCGGCATCCTCGATGGCCTTGATCTGCTTGTCAACGGCGTCGAGACGGTTCTCGATGCGGCGCATATCGTCACGCGGCACGTAACCGATCTGATCCCACTCTTCCTGAATCTTGGCCAGCTCCTGGCGGGCCTTCTTGGCCTCGGTGTCGGTCTTCACCGGCACCAGAGCCTCGGCCTTGACCAGCAGAGCCTCCTTGGCAGCCAGATTCTCCTTCTCGGAGGAGTTGATCTGATCGCGATCGGCCTGACGAGCGTTGAAGAAGGTGTCGGCGGCTTCGCGGAACTTGGCCCACAGCTCGTCGTCCTCGTTACGGCCAGCGCGGCCGGCCTTCTTCCAACGGTCCATCAGATCGTTGAACTTGCGGGAAGTCTCACCCCAAGCGGTGGAATCCTTGAGCTCATTGGCCTCGGCGATAATCGCTTCCTTGGCTTCCTTGGCGGCCGTGCGCTCGTTGTCGCGAGCCTGAGCCCACTTGCGGCGAGCCTGGTTGAAGGTGGTACGGGCGGCGGAGAAGCGCTTCCACAGCGCCTCGGCCTCCGGCTTGTCGATGCGCACGGTGGTGCGCTGGTGGTTCTGCCACTCGTCGAACAGGTTACGGAACTTGTCGGCGGTGGAGCGCCAGTTGGTGTTGTCGCCCAGAGAAGCGGCCAGTGCTTCAGCCTTCTCGACAATGGCGGTGCGCTCGGCGACGGCCTTGGCCTGGGCGGCCTTGCGTGCCTCGGCGATTTCGGTCTTCTTGGCCTCGCCGGCAGCCTTCAGCTCCTCGTACTGGGTCTTGAGTGCGGCAAGATCGCCCACGACGGCTGGCTCGGAGGTTTCTTCACCCAAGAGCTTCACGGATTCGTCGATTTCACGGGCCTTGATGTTCGGGGAAGCCAGGCGGGTGGCCAGCAGATCGAGCTTGGCCTTGAGATCCAGGAAACGACGGGCGTACAGTGCCAACGCCTCTTCCTTGGAGACATCCGGGAACTGGCCTACCTCGCGCTCGGCGTCGCCATCCTTGACGAAGACGGTGCCGTTGTCATCCACGCGGCCGAAGGCCTCGGCGGCCTTGACATCAGCCTCGGAATAGGCGGCGGTGGCGGCGGCCGGGGCGGCAGCGCGCGGCTTGGCCGCCGGAGTCTTCTTGGCGAAGGCGGCGGGGGAGGGCGCGTGCGGTTTCGGCATGGAAGCGGGGGACGGAGTCGGCGCCGGCGTGGCCGCGCTGGCCTCGGGTGCGGGTGTCGTTGCCTGCTCTTCGGGCGCAGCGGTGTTTACGGGTTCGGTGACAGTTTCGTCGGCCATGGCCAGCTCCTTAAAGCGTAGAATGCATAAGCGGGAGCGTCTCCCATCCCGGGCGAACCAGGAAGTTTTGACGCAACCCTCACCTATTATATTGATTTCGTGGCTAAAGGTGCATCAATATCAGGATTCCCGGAGTGGCTCCCCTCCGAACGTGTTGTGGAGCAGCGTGTTATCGATACGCTTCGTAAGGTTTTTGAGCTCAACGGCTTCATCGGCATTGAGACGCGAGCGGTGGAAACCGGCGCTTCTTTGCTAGAAAAAAGGCGAGACCAGCAAGGAGATTTACCTGCTGAGCCGTTTGCAGGAGGTCGGTCATGAATCCGACACTCCGATTGAAGAGCGGTTTGGGCCTGCATTTCGATCTGACCGTGCCGCTGAGCCGGTATGTGGTCGAGCACTCGGGTGCGTTGGCGTTCCCGTTCAAGCGCTGGCAGATTCAGAAGGTGTGGCGTGGCGAGCGTCCGCAGGAAGGCCGCTTCCGCGAGTTCGTGCAGGCCGACATCGACGTGATCGGCGCCGGCGACCTGCCCGACCACTATGAAGTGGAACTGCCGCTGGTCATGGTCTCCGCACTGGAAGAGCTGCGCGCGTATGGCCTCCCCAAGGCCACCGTGCACGCCAATAATCGCAAGTTGTCTGAGGGGTTCTACCGTGGCCTTGGCCTGACGGACGTCGAAGGCGTGCTGCGCGAGATCGACAAGCTCGACAAGATCGGTGCCGATGAGGTGGCCCGACTGCTCACCGAGACCTGCGGCGCCACCGAGGCACAGGCGCGCGCCTGCCTCGAATTGGCCGAGCTCACCGCCTCCGACGGTGCCGAGCTTGCCGCTAAGTTCGATGCGCTGTGCGAGGCTCACGGCATCGTCAAGGATTCCGAGGCCTACACGCTGGCTCGTCAGGGACTCGATACCCTGGCCATGATCGTCGACGAAGCCGCCGCCATCCGCCCCGGTTCCGTCATCGCCGACCTGAAGATCGCCCGCGGTCTCGACTACTACACCGGTTCCGTCTACGAGACCTTCCTCGACGGTGCCGCATCACTCGGCTCCATCTGCTCCGGTGGCCGTTACGACAATCTCGCCTCCCAGGGCAACCGCAAGTATCCGGGCGTGGGCCTGTCCATCGGCCTGAGCCGACTGGTCAGCTACATGCTGCACACCGCCGGCGCTCACGCCAACCGTGTCAGCCCGGCCGCCGTGCTGGTCGCTGTGTGGAATGAAGAGGACCGCCCGGCCGCCAATCGTATTGCGAACCAACTGCGTGCGCGCGGCATCGCTACTGACGTGGCACCCACCGCGGCCAAGCTCGGCAAGCAGATCAAGTACGCGGACAAACTCGGCATTCCGTACGTGTGGTTCCCGGCCACCGCTGCCGAAGGTGCGGAAGGCGCAGAGCCCGCTGGCGACGAGGTCAAGAACATCGTCACGGGCGAGCAGGTTGCCGCCGATTGCACGTCGTGGGAGCCGGATACTGTGGTTGCCCAGCAAACCGTCGAAATCTGACGTATTCGCGCGAAAAATCGAGGAGAAACAAGACAATGAGCCAGACGGCTTACAGAACACATCATGCCACTGAAGTGACCGAGGCCCTGGTCGGCCAGAAGGTCACCCTCGCCGGTTGGGTTGACCGACGCCGTGATCACGGTGGCGTGGCCTTCATCGACCTCGTGATTCGACCGGCCGTCCGTGCAGGTCGTCATTTACGTACGAGGATATGGCCGCCCGCTGCGCAGCGAATTCGTGATTCAGATTACCGGCGAAGTGCGCCTGCGCCCGGATGGCAACGAGAACACCCATCTGGCCACCGGCAAGATCGAGGTTGTGGCCGAGACCATCGAAATCCTCGCCAAGTCCGACGCCCTGCCGTTCCAGGTTTCCACCGCTCTTGAGAATGAGTCCGAGAACAAGCTGCCTGGCGAGGACGTGCGTCTGAAGTACCGTTACCTCGACCTGCGCCGCCCGTCCATGCAGCACAATCTGAAGCTGCGTTCCGACATGGCTAAGGCCGCCCGCCACGCGCTGGAAGACATGGACTTCACCGAGGTCGAGACCCCGACCTTCATCAAGTCCACCCGGAACG
>ENA-OQNM01000870-OQNM01000870.1-human-gut-metagenome-genome-assembly--contig:-NODE-870-length-10226-cov-2.300624_pt1 | contig 10226 bp, 10 predicted proteins | sample MGYA00242632_ERZ504886 | MGnify/ENA primary metagenome ERZ504886 (study PRJEB26092, sample SAMD00036424) | human gut metagenome | host: Homo sapiens | study: EMG produced TPA metagenomics assembly of... | reverse complement strand
TCCGGGCTGACCACTGCCACGACCCGGCCCGCGCTGACCATATTGCCAAACCCGATGTTGATCAGCTTCATTGAATTCCTCCGAAAAAGTCTGTATCACTCCAGATTCTGGATCTGCTCGCGGATCTCTCGATCTCCGCCTTCATGTCCACCACCGTGCGGGTGATGTCCAGGTCCTGACACTTGGAGCCGATGGTGTTGGTCTCACGGTTCAGCTCCTGAGTCAGGAAGTCCAGCTTCCGGCCCACCGGCTCGTCCAGCTCCAGAATGGAGCGGTACTGGGCGATGTGGCTGCGCAGACGGACGGTCTCCTCGTCCACGGCGGTCTTGTCGCCGAAGATGGCGGCTTCCGTCAGGACGCGGGCGTCGTCGATGCTGCGGTCCTCAAGGATGGTCCTGAGCTTCTCGTAGAGGCGGCTGGTGTAGGCTTCGACGCGGCCTGCGCTCAGGGTCTCCACCCTGCCCACCCGCTCCTCGAGGAAGCACAGGCGGCTCTCCACGTCGGCCTTCATCTTGGCGCCCTCGGCGGCGCGCATGGCGATGAAGTTGTCCAGCGCCTGAGCCGTCACGGCGGAGACGTCGGCCCAGAGCTGCTCCTCGTCCACGTCGGCGTGGCGGGTGGCCAGCACGTCCGGGAAGCGGGTCAGCGTCGAGACGGTGACGTCGTTCTTGATGCAGAGCTTCTCCGAAAGGTTCCGCAGGGCCTTCTGGTAGCTGCGGGCCAGCTCCATGTTGACGGTCACTTCTGCGTCGGCGGCCTCCACGTTCTGGATGGTCATGCTCAGCTCGACCTTGCCGCGGGTGACCCGCTCGTTAAGCTGCTTTTTCAGGCGGCTGTCCATGTAGCTGCAGCTGCGGGGGATGCGGGACGAATACTCGAAATACCGGGAGTTGACGCTGCGCAGCTCGACCGTGATCTCGCGGCCATTCAATACAGCAGTCCCCCGGCAAAACCGGTCATGCTCAGGATCATATGCTCCACGTTTCCTCTCTGTTGATGGGTGGATATGCGGATAAATTACGGTATATGTATCCGCGTTTGGGTATACAGACCCATGTTATGATACATATGTTATTATTCTACTCTGATGACCGCTTTTTTGCAAGTCGGGAGCGCAAAAAACTTGAGCTTTCCCCGTTCTGTAAAAGCTTGACCGACATGCCAATGGCTCTCCCTTTGGGAGAGCTGGCGAACGAAGTGAGACTGAGAGGGCAAGCCCGGGACAAAAGAGCTTCTGCGCGGCGATAAGCAGATTCTTTGTTAGAGCGATACTATCGCTGTGCTTTTACATCTCCGTCAGCATCCTTGCCCTCTCCGTCATTGCTTCGCAATGCCACCTCTCCCAAAGGGAGAGGCTTTCACGCGGTGGAAAGAGCGCAAAAAGCCCCCCGCATCTCTGCGGGGGGCTTAGAAAGCCTTATGCTGTTTTATCAGACGGGGTGAGACTTATTTGCAAAATCTGCATGGTCTGCATCCACGCCCTGAGCCTTGGCGTTGCGCTTCTCGAAGAACTTGGGAGCGACCTGCGGGAACATGGCGTAGGTCAGGACGTCCTCTTCCTGGGTAGCCCACTTTGCAGCCTCAGCCTTCAGCTTGTCCATCTCGGGAGCGAGGGTGTCGGCAAAGCGGCAGGTAATGGGCTGCTCGTCGCCCAGGATCTTCTTGGTGAACTCGGCGCTGATGGGAGCGGGAGTCTTGCCGTAGTCGCCGTGGACCAGGCCCTTGAACTCCTTGGTGACCATCTTGTAGCGCTCGCCCAGGATGACGTTGAAGACAGCCTGGGTGCCGACGATCTGGCTGGTGGGGGTGACCAGCGGAGGATAGCCTGCGTCCTCACGAACGCGGGGGATCTCAGCCAGCACTTCGTCCAGCTTGTCCTCCTTACCGGCATCCTTCAGCTGCTTGAGCATGTTGGAGAACATGCCGCCCGGCACCTGATACAGCAGGGTGTTGGCATCAACGCCCAGGCTCTTGGGGCTGATCTGGCCGTTGGCAATATACTTCTCACGCAGCTTTGCAAAGTATGCGCGCACGACATTCAGCTGCTTCAGGTCCAGACCGGTGTCGTAATCGGTGCCCTGCAGGGCAGCGACCAGGCTCTCGGTGGGCATGTGGCTGGTGCCCAGGCTCAGGGGACTCATGGCGGTGTCGATGATGTCAGCACCCGCCTCGATGCCCTTGAGGATGGACATGGAAGCCAGACCAGCGGTGTAGTGGCTGTGGATGTCCACAGGGATGCTGACGTTCTCCTTCAGCTTCTTGACCAGGTCATAGCAGGTATAGGGAGTGAGCAGACCGGCCATATCCTTGATGCAGATGGAGTTTGCGCCCATCTCTTCCAGGGTCTTGGCGTAGGCTGCAAAGTACTCGTTGTTGTGCACAGGGCTCAGGGTATAGCTGATGCAGCCCTGCACATGAGCGCCTTCCTTGTTGACTGCCTTGATGGCAGTCTGCAGGTTGCGGGGATCGTTCAGTGCGTCGAAGATGCGGATGACATCAATGCCGTTTGCCACGGACTTCTGCACAAATACTCCACAGCATCATCTGCGTAGGGGCGGTAGCCCAGCATGTTCTGACCGCGGAACAGCATCTGCAGCTTCTGGTGGGGCAGCTCCTTGCGCAGGATGCGCAGACGCTCCCAGGGGTCCTCATCCAGGAAGCGGATGCAGCTGTCGAAGGTGGCGCCGCCCCAGCATTCCACAGAGAAGTAATTGATCTTGTCCATCTCGGGCAGGATCGGACGCATCTCGTCCATGGTCATGCGGGTAGCCAGCAGGGACTGGTGCGCATCACGCAGGACCACTTCGGTCACTTTGATCGGCTTTTTCGCCATGGTTGTCACCTCTCCCTTAGTTCATGGAAACCAGAACGTCACCGGAGTTGACGGTGTCGCCCTTGTTGACATTCACGGATGCAACGGTGCCGTCCTGGGGAGCCAGGATCTCGTTCTCCATCTTCATGGCCTCCAGGATCACCAGCACATCGCCGGCCTTGACGGAAGCACCTGCGCTGACCTTGACGTCCAGAATGTTGCCGGGCATGGGAGCCTTGACGGAAACAGCGCCTGCGGCACCGGCAGCAGCCTTCGGGGCGGCAGCGGGAGCCGGAGCAGCCTTGGGAGCAGCGGGGGCAGCCGGAGCGGCAGCAGCAACAGGAGCAGCACCTGCAGCGGTCTCCTCCACGGAAACGCTGTAAGCAACACCATTGACGGTAATATTGTAGTACTTCATGGAAGGATCCTCCAAATCAAAATCGTATCAGATAAAACGTTCGGATGCTTACAGAGCCATGTTGCCGTGCTTCTTGGGCAGGCGGGCAGCACGCTTGGTGCTCAGCAGCTCCAGGGCTGCAACCACGCTGGAGCGCACATTGGCAGCGTCACAGACCATATCGGCAGCACCGCAGGCCACAGCGTTGGCAGCGCTGCACACCTCTGCGGTGTAAGCGGCAGCCTTGGCGTTGGTGGCAGCAATGATGTTGTCGGAAGCGTCGATCTCATCCTTGTACAGAACGCTGACCGCTGCGCTGGGCTCCAGAGCGCTGACCACGCAGCCGGTGACGGCGATGCGCAGGTCCGCAGCAGCCAGTGCGGTGTAGACAGGGCCCACAGCCTTGCCGGCCAGAACGGTGACCTTTGCGGTGGTGGCGTCGGCGTAGGTGGCGGCCAGACGGGCAGCCTCACGGATGCCGCCGGCGATGTCATCGCTCACGCTGGGCACAAAGCCCTCGGTGTCCACAACGGTGACCACCGGCACGCTGAAGGCGTCGCACAGGCGCACAAAGCGGGCGATCTTGGCCACGCAGTTGTGGCACAGGTTCTTGCCGGTAGCCACAACGCCCACGGCGTTGCCGCCGACGGTGGCAAATGCGGTGTAGACCGACTTGCCAAAGCCTGCATACAGCTCCACGGTGCTGTCCTTGTCCACCACAGCGGCAGCAGCCTTGGCAGGCTCTGCACTGGCAGCCAGAGCAGCAGTGGGCTGCTCAAACTCAAAGATCGCAGGGCCGGTCAGGTTGTTGGCGGGCAGCAGACCCACGATGTGGGCAGCCTTCTCGGCAGCCTCGGCGGCGTCGGCAGCCACGATGGATGCCACGCCGGCCTTGGCAGCGGCAGCAGCACTGCCGGCATCAGCCACCTTGTCGCCCTTGGCGGCAGAGGTGAACGGAGCGGTGAAAAACAGCTCTGCGCCCTCGGCCATGATGCACACGTCGGCATTGGCAGCGCTCAGTGCGCTGGTGCCACCGCACACACCCAGAACCACCGCCACCTGCGGGATCACGCCGGAAACCTTTGCGATCTGCGCATTCAGCTTGGCATTGGCCGTGAGCACATCCAGGCCCTCTGCCAGCTTTGCGCCCACCGAGTTATAGAACGTGACGACCGGGCAGCCAGTCTGTGCGGCCATCTCCAGGACCTTGATGTTCTTCTCAACGTCCTTGACGGTAACAGCCTCGCCGTTCTGATAGACAGCGTATGCCTGCTGACCTGCTGCATAGCCGCAGGCAGCACTCACCGCACCATCGGCAAACAGCGCGGTGTATTCCCCGTCATCGAAAAACTTGGCGAGGATTTCTCCCTTATTGATCTTTGAAGCCATGATAAGACCTCCTGGTTGTCTGTGTGAGCTTTCAAAATTGGTTTTATTATACTGTTTTTGCCAGGAAATTGCAAGACTTTCTATAAAAATCCATCGAAAACAACATCTGTCTGCCCCAATCCATAATTTTTTAACGATGTATCGCCCTGCGCTTTTTTCGCTTCCGCAAGCCTCCTGCAGTGCACCCGGCACCGGTGTAAAAAAATTTCTTTCATTTTTGGTAAATGTGCTCTCCATCCGCACATATCTTTTTGGTCAGAATTGTGTTACACTGATGTTACATTCCCTGCGGAATCATAAAATCCGGGTAAAATCCGACAGACAATGCCATCCAACCGCCCGGGAAACAACAAAAATCCACGCAAAAGAGGTCCGACAAACTTTGAAATCTTTCGCTTCTTCCCTGCACGCTTTCAACCAGACCTATCATTCTTTGCAGCGCTCAGCCGGTGCTCTGCTGCACCATGCCGGGGTCATCCTGCCGGCGCTGGTCGGACTGTACGCAGTCGCAACCAACCTGCTGTTTATCCCGCTGATGCAGCAGCTCTGGTCGCTGACACTCCGGTTCGCGCCCGTGCATTACCTAAACAACAGCAATGCTTCGGACATTTTTGTCTCCCCGGCCATCATCCTGTGTCTTGTGGTCATTGCATTGCTGACAGCATTCTGGGCGCTGTCTGAATTTTCGGTGCTGCTGCACGGACTGGAGTTGGTCCGCAGCGACAGACCGGTGCAGCTGCCTGCCCTGCTGCGGGATGCGCTGGTGGACATCCGGCACACGTTTCTTCCGCAGAACTGGCCGGTCCTCGTATACAGCGCCGTGCTCATCCCCTTCACCAGCTTTTTCCTGACCTCCAACTACGTCACCCAGTTTGCCGTACCGGAGTACCTTCTGGGCGTACTGCGCGCCACCACACGTTATCATGCGCTGTATCTGGCGATCGTGGTACTGCTGGTTCTATTGTTTCTCTCCTGTGCGCTGGTGCTTCCCCTGTTTGTCCTGGAGCGCCGCAGCCTGTGGCAGGCCGTCCGGGAGAGCGTCGGGTTCGTGCGGCAGCGAATTTTCCGCACAGCGCTGCTTCTGCTGCGCTGGAATCTCTCGGCAGTCCTCCGTTCGGGCAGCCTGGCCCTGTGCGTACTGGCACCGCTGTACGCGGTCATTCTGGGCATCGGGCTCCAGAACACCACTGCCATGGTGGCGCTGTCCCGCGCCAGCCTGCTGGTCGAGGTGCCGTTCTTCCAGTTCCTGCTCGACTGCTCCATCACCATTGCGCAGTGCAGCATCCTGTTTTTGCTGTACCGCCGTCTGCGGGAGGGTGATGCCGTGCCGGAGGATACCCAGAATGGGAAGCCCGTCCGTGCGAAGGGCCGTCGCCTGCTGGCCGCTGCGGTGGTCGGCGTCACGCTGGTCACAATCGGCCTTTCCTTTATTTATATTGCCCTGCCGGCGGATGATGAGCTGCGCACCATGCTGGGCGGTGCGGCTCCCATCGTCACGGCACACCGCGGCTATTCGACGGCTGCACCGGAGAACACCCTGCCCGCCTTTCAGCTGGCCATCGGCCACCACAGCGACCGGGCCGAGCTGGATGTGCAGATGACGAAAGACGGCGTGGTCATGGTGACCCACGACACCAGCCTGCGCCGCTGCACCGGCCGCAACGCCAACATCTATGACCTGACCTTTGCACAGGTGCGGGAGCTGGATGCCGGGCGGTGGTTCAGTGCCCGGTACGCCGGTACGCAGATCCCCACACTGGAAGAGGTGCTGGACCTGTGCAAGGGGAAAATCCAGCTGAACATCGAGATCAAGCCAAATGCCGCCACCCCGGAGCTGGAAGCTGAGACCGTGCGCATCATCCGGGAAAAAGGCTTTGAAAAGGACTGCGTGATCACCTCCCAGAGCTACGAGACCCTTTGCAAGGTAAAGGAGCTGGACCCCGAGATCGAGACGGGGTATATTCTGGCGCTGGGCGTGGGCACCTATTACGACCTGCCTGCCGCCGACTTTTTCAGCGTGGAATCCACCTTTATTACCTCCGGCATGGTGCAGCAGATCCATCTGCGCGGCAAGACGGTGTCCGCCTGGACGGTCAATCGTGCGGAGGACGCCCGTGACCTGCTGAGCCTTGGCGTGGATGATGTGATCACCGACAAGCCTGAGATGGTACAGGACCTGCTCAATGAGGACGCCGACCTTGACCGGAACCTTGTGCTGATGCGTGACCGGCTCAAGGAACTGCTGGGCCTGACGGAAAGCGCCGACAGCGAGGTCGACCCGGATGACAGCGCCATTGAGGAGGTGCTGGAAGACCCGGAGGAACTGTTGGATCAGGCATGATCTTCTTCCCGGACAGACACAGCAAAGCCCCCGGCTCTTGATCGTGAGAGCCGGGGGCTTTTTGCGGGGCTTTGCGCCCGAAGGATCATTTCTGCAGGGTGTTCCAGGCAGGCATTTCATTGCGCAGCTTTTCCCACATGGGCATGGCCGTTCCGGCCTGTTTGCGCAAAGCCTCAAAGGCTTCGTCCAGGTACTGCATCTCCTTTACTGCGTGCATGGCGTGGTCGGAAGCACACAGGCGGCCCAGCGGAGTCTTGGCCATGGCAAGCACCATGGCGTCCATCTTGCGGCGGCCTGCCGTGCCGGGCTTGTAGCAGTCCGTATTCTCTGCGTCGTTCACCGGGATGCCGAGAGCCTTGAGCATCTCACAGCCCTCATAGGCGGCATCCAGAATGGCAGCGCGCTGCTGTTTGGTGGCGCGGGTCAGGTCCCCGTTGCAGGCATAGCACACATAGCAGACCGGCAGAATGAACGCAATGTGGCACTTGAGCCACTCGTCCATATCGCTGTAGAACGTCAGCTTATACTTTGTGCCGTCAAAGGCGGTCTTGAGCCGGATGCGGAAGGTACCGGAAAGCGGAGCCGTGGCACCGCCCACCGTCATGCCCACACCGGTGTGCACACTGACCACCCGATCGCGCTCCCGGCGGCCTGCGGTGTTCTGGAAGCCAAAGGCGACCTTGTCGGCTGGGCGCTGCATAGCTTCCAGAACCTGCTTTGCATGGGGGTCGTTGCCCACGAATACAAAGTAGGGGCTCCGGTTGGCCTTGAGGACGGGCAGCACATCCGGCAATTGACCGGCCTGCAGCACCACGAACACAAGGTCGTAGAAGTCCTCCGGGGCCAGGACGTCGATGGTGCGCACCCGGTCCACCGTGGTTTTGCGCTGCGCCCATTGGCGGATGACCAGACCCTTCTGGTCGATGCGCTCCTTCCACTCCCCGCGTGCCAGCAAGGTCACGTCGTTCTTTTTGTTCTGCAGCAGCACATGGGCCAGTTCACAGCCCAGCACGCCGGCTCCGTACACCAGGATCCTCATGCAGATGCGCCTCCCTCATGAAATGGTTTCCGGGTTTATTTTTTCAAAAACGAGAAAAAACCTTTTTTCTCGTACGGTGCACTCGATACGCCCTTGACTTCGTAGCCGGTGGCGTTGATGACATCCCGCAGCTTTGCCTCGTCCAGAGCCTGTTCCGAGTGGATCACCGTCTGGCCCTTGGTGTGGGAAGAGGCCACTTTCTTTGCCTCCGGAAATGCCTTGCGCACGGCATCGTTGACATGGCTCTCGCACATGCCGCACATCATACCGTCTACCTTTACCACTGTTTCGATCATTGTCTGTTCCCTCCATGATGGTTTCCGCGCGCGTTCGGCGGGCCGCTGAACGTTAGGGGACACTAACCACAGTTTTAAACAAAATGCTGTCGGGGTGCCCCGGCAGCAGTGCGGAGCGTTCCCCTTTTTGGGCCTACGGCCCGGGCTGCTCAGAAATGCGCGCGCAATGTACAGCTTCATCATATCACACCGGTAGGCAAATTGCAAGCCGTGCGGTGCAAAGGTCAGTATTCGACGCCTTTGCGGGCGGCAATTCCCTTCTGATAGGGGTGGCGGATGCACTTCATCTCGGTCACATAATCGGCGGCGTCCAGCATCCACTGCGGGGCGGCATGGGCCGTGAGCACACATTCCTGCCCAGCGGGACGCTGCAGCACCGCCCGGCGAAGCAGGTCCTTGTCCACCATATCCAGTTCCCAGGCGCTGCCGGCCTCGTCCAGCACCAACAGGTCTGCTTCCTGCGCCATGGCAACGGTCAGGTTCCGGTCCTGCAGGGCCCGCGTGGCGGCCTTTTCGGCGTCGTTCATCTGAAAGACAAATTTCTGCCCGGCCTTGCCCCGGTAGACCGTGGCCCCCAGCTGCTCCAGCAGCGGGATCTCCCCGCTCTTGCCGCCCTTCAGGAACTGCACGATGACCACCTTTTTTCCGCTGCCCAGTGCACGCAGCGCAAGGCCCATGGCGGCGGTGGTCTTGCCCTTGCCGTCGCCATAATACAAATGCAGCAGTCCCATCTGTTCCATACTGTTCTCCTTATTCGTTCTGTTCCATTTTATCCTATCACGCCCGGCGGCAGAACACAACGTTTCCGGAAAAATTTTCTCTTGACAGACACGGATTTTTTATGATACACTCCATGCAGTTTGTTCTTGCAAACGCACCGTTCCTTCTGGAACGGCGTTTCTTTTTTGCTCAAAAGTTAGTGCATTCTAACATTCGACATCTCACCGGACACAGAAAGGACCCTTGTCATGCATCCTCTCAAAAAAGCGTTTTTTGTCGCCCTCGGCTGCATCAGCCTGGCGCTGGGCACCATCGGCATTGCACTGCCCATTCTGCCCACGGTGCCGTTCTATCTGCTCACGGCCTTCTGCTTTGCCAACAGCTCCGAGCGGCTGCACACCTGGTTCACCCACACGACCGTTTATAAAAAGTACATCGGCAGCTATTTCCGCCGCCGCGGCATGACCCGCAAGGCCAAGGCGATCCTCATCGGCACGGTAACAGCCATCATGCTCCCCGGGTTCATCCTGATGGACAAGGTGCCCGTGGGCCGCGCCATTATGGCCATTGTCTGGGCGGGGCACATCGTCTACTTTGGTTTCAAGGTACAGACCATCACCCAGCAGGAAGCGGACGATGCCATGGCACAGGCACTGGAAGAGTAAGCAATCGAACCGCAAAAAACGAAGCCGCTGCGTATTTTTCTGCGCAGCGGCTTCGTTTTCTTTCTGGGATAGGATCACTCGTACAGCGGGAAGTCGCGGGTCAGCTTGAGCACGCGCTCGCTGATCTCATCCTTCTTCTCGTCGTAGTGCCAGATGCAGTCGGCAATGCAGTCGGCGATGACCTTCATCTCGGCCACGCCCATGCCGCGGGTGGTGACCGCCGGAGTGCCCAGACGCACGCCGGAGGTGACGAACGGGCTGCGGGTCTCGCCGGGGACGGTATTCTTGTTGGCAGTGATGTGCACGCTGTCCAGACGGGCTTCCAGATCCTTGCCGGTGCACTCCTCGTCACGCAGGTCGATGAGCATCAGATGGTTGTCGGTACCGCCGGACACCAGCTTGACGCCGCGTTCCTGCAGAGCTGCGGCCAGAGCCTGAGCGTTCTCCACGATCTTGCGGGCGTACTCCTTGAACTCCGGCTTGAGGGCCTCGCCGAAGCAGACGGCCTTGCCGGCGATGACGTGCTCCAGGCGGGCCGCCCGTGGGTGCCGGGGAACACGGCCGAGT
>ENA-OQNM01000869-OQNM01000869.1-human-gut-metagenome-genome-assembly--contig:-NODE-869-length-10232-cov-3.142108_pt1 | contig 10232 bp, 12 predicted proteins | sample MGYA00242632_ERZ504886 | MGnify/ENA primary metagenome ERZ504886 (study PRJEB26092, sample SAMD00036424) | human gut metagenome | host: Homo sapiens | study: EMG produced TPA metagenomics assembly of... | reverse complement strand
GAATGATCAGTGATTGCTGATTACAGATCGCTGATTTATAGATTGGCGGGGAATGGTCCACAGATATACCGATCATTCCCGCCAATTCGCTTATGTATCGATTATTCGCTGAGAATACCGCGGATTCCCTTTTCTTAAAATCTTTATCCTTTATGTCTTGTTACTCAGAAAAAAGCAGTAATTTTGCAGTCCGATAATTATCATCATAAATACGACGTATGAAACTTGATTTACTTACCGCAATCTCTCCGATTGACGGTCGATACAGAGGCAAAACGGATGTTTTGGCTGCCTATTTTTCAGAATTTGCACTGATTAAATACCGTGTACAAGTTGAGGTAGAATACTTTATCACGCTGTGTGAGCTGCCTTTGCCGCAACTGAAAGGGGTGGATAAGGGCGTTTTCGAAACCTTGAGAAACATTTACCGTAACTTCTCCGAAGCCGACGCACAACGCATCAAGGATATTGAGAGCGTGACGAACCATGATGTGAAGGCTGTGGAGTATTTCTTGAAAGAAGAGTTTGACAAGTTGGGTGGTATGGACGACTATAAGGAGTTCATCCATTTTGGCCTGACTTCACAAGATATCAACAATACGTCTGTTCCTTTGTCTGTAAAGGAGGCGTTGGAGCAGGTGTACTATCCTCAAATAGAGGAACTGATAGCGCAGCTCCGTGCTTATGCGGAAGAGTGGGCCGCTATCCCCATGCTTGCCAAGACACACGGACAACCGGCTTCGCCTACCCGTTTGGGCAAGGAGGTAATGGTGTTTGTCTACCGTCTGGAACGCCAGTTGGCAACGCTGAAGGCTTGTCCGGTGACAGCAAAGTTCGGTGGCGCTACGGGTAATTACAATGCCCATCATGTGGCTTATCCGGAATATGACTGGAAGGCATTCGGCAATAAGTTCGTTTCCGAAAAGCTTGGCTTGGAACGCGAGGAGTATACTACCCAGATATCCAATTACGATAATCTGTCTGCCATCTTTGATGCCATGAAGCGCATCAATACGGTGATGATTGATATGAACCGTGACTTCTGGCAATATATCTCTATGGAATATTTCAAGCAGAAGATTAAAGCCGGTGAGGTGGGCTCCAGCGCGATGCCGCACAAGGTGAACCCGATTGACTTTGAAAATGCGGAAGGAAACCTGGGCATGGCGAATGCTATTCTTGAGCACTTGGCGGTAAAACTGCCGGTTTCCCGTTTGCAGCGTGACTTGACGGACTCTACCGTGCTCCGCAATGTGGGTATGCCGTTCGGGCATATCATTATTGCCATACAAAGTTCTTTGAAGGGTTTGCGTAAGTTGCTGTTGAACGAACCGGCCATCTACCGTGACCTGGACAATTGCTGGAGCGTGGTGGCCGAGGCTATCCAGACCATTCTGCGCCGCGAGGCCTATCCGCATCCTTATGAAGCGTTGAAAGCGTTGACCCGTACCAATCAGGCCATTACGGAAGCGTCTATCAAGGAATTTATAGAGGGACTGAATGTAAGTGAAGAGATAAAGAAAGAATTGCGGGTGATTACCCCCCATACTTATACGGGAATTTAAGCAACCACAGAAGTGTACCGGAGGAATTTCAACTTTTTACTCCGGCAATTGTTATAGAAACATATAAAATTCAAGGTATAATAGAGACAATGAATGGCCGTGAGGCCAAGGTTTAATTTTATTCGAATAAAAAACAATGAGTACAGAAAACGAAACTTGGCGTGATGCTTCTTCCGCAGAGGAGAACTCAGGTGCCGGCCGCGATGGTAACCAATTTAACAAGGAAGGTGGCTACAGCCGTCCGTCTTACAACCGTGATAATGGCGACCGTCCTTATCGCCCCAGATTTAACAGTGAAAACGGGGACCGCCCGCAGCGTCCTTATAACAGTGACCGCCCTTATCGCCCGCGCTTTAATCCTGGTGCGGACAATGGTGACCGTCCGCAGCGTCCTCGTTACAATAACGATAATGGCGACCGTCCCTATCGTCCGCGCTATAACAGCGAAGGCGGCGACCGTCCGCAACGCCCTTATGGAAACAATTCGGGTGACCGTCCTTACCGTCCGCGCTATAACAGCGAAGGTGGCGACCGTCCGCAACGCCCTTATAATAGTGACCGTCCGCAGCGCCCGCGTTATGGCAATGAGGGTGGTGACCGTCCGCAACGTCCTTATAACGGCGACCGCTCCTACAACAGCGACCGTTCTTATAATACAGACCGTCCCTATCGTCCGCGCTATAACAGTGAAGATGGCGACCGTCTGCAGCGTCCTCGCTACAATAATGAGGGTGGTGATCGTCCTTATCGTCCACGCTTCAATTCGGGTGGTGGAAGGCCTGGCGGATATGGTAACAGAGATAGCTATAGTCGTCCTGTCCGTCGTTCGGCCGATTATGACCCCAATGCTAAGTACAGCAAGAAGAAACAGATAGAGTATAAGGAGCAGTTTGTGGACCCGAACGAGCCTATCCGTCTGAACAAATTTCTGGCCAATGCCGGTGTTTGTTCCCGTCGCGAGGCTGATGAATTCATCACTGCCGGAGTTGTTTCTGTAAACGGAGAGGTCGTGACGGAATTGGGAACCAAGATTAAACGCGGTGATGAAGTGAAGTTCCACGACCAGACGGTCAGCATAGAACGTAAGATTTACGTCCTGCTGAACAAGCCGAAGGATACTGTGACTACTTCGGATGACCCCCAAGCACGTCGCACGGTGATGGATTTGGTGAAAGGCGCTTGCAACGAACGCATTTATCCGGTAGGTCGTCTGGACCGTAATACTACAGGTGTGTTGCTGCTGACAAATGATGGTGACCTGGCTTCCAAGCTGACGCATCCCAAGTATCTGAAGAAGAAAATATATCATGTGCATTTGGACAAGAACCTGACAAAAGCCGATATGGAGCAGATTGCAGCCGGCATTCAACTGGATGATGGGGAAATCCATGCAGATGCCATCAGCTATACGGATGACTTCAAGAAAGATGATGTCGGTATTGAAATCCACTCCGGCAAGAATCGTATCGTGCGTCGTATCTTCGAATCGCTGGGATACAAGGTGATGAAACTGGACCGTGTGTATTTTGCCGGTTTAACCAAGAAAGGCCTGCGCCGCGGCGAATGGCGTTACCTCACGGAACAAGAGGTGAACTTCCTGCGCATGGGTTCTTTTGAGTAATATATAATAAGGTATAATAACTGTTTTATGGAAAAGATTAGTAGAACAAAGATTGTTGACCTGCTGAAGCGTGAAGATTTTGGCGCTATGGTCAACGTGAAGGGCTGGGTTCGTACCCGCAGAGGTAGTAAGCAAGTAAACTTTATCGCGCTGAATGACGGTTCTACAATAAATAATGTGCAGATTGTAGTAGACTTGGGTAACTTCGATGAGGAGATGCTGAAAGAGATAACTACCGGTGCTTGTTTGAGTGTAAACGGGGTGCTGACGGAATCTGTCGGTTCCGGTCAGAAGGCCGAAGTGCAGGCCCGCGAGATCGAAGTGCTGGGAGCTTGCGATAACACGTATCCGTTGCAGAAGAAAGGTCATTCCATGGAGTTTCTCCGTGAGATAGCCCATCTGCGTCCCCGTACCAATACGTTCGGGGCGGTGTTTCGTATTCGTCACAACATGGCGATTGCCATCCATAAGTTCTTTCATGACAGAGGGTTCTTCTATTTTCATACTCCGATCATCACGGCTTCCGACTGCGAAGGCGCAGGCCAGATGTTCCAGGTAACTACAAAGAATCTGTATGACTTGAAGAAGGACGAGAATGGTTCCATTATTTACGATGATGACTTCTTTGGAAAGCAGGCCAGCCTGACGGTTTCCGGACAGTTGGAAGGCGAACTTGCCGCTACTGCATTGGGAGCCATCTATACATTCGGTCCTACGTTCCGTGCCGAGAATTCCAATACTCCCCGCCACTTGGCAGAGTTCTGGATGATTGAGCCGGAAGTGGCGTTCAATGATATTGCGGACAATATGGACCTGGCGGAAGACTTCATCAAGTATTGTGTGCAGTGGGCTTTGGACAACTGTGCCGACGATGTGAAGTTCCTCAATGACATGTTTGATAAGGGATTGATTGAACGTCTGCAAGGTGTCTTGAAAGAAAACTTCGTGCGCCTGCCCTATACGGAAGGTATCAAGATACTGGAAGAGGCTGTTGCCAAAGGACATAAGTTTGAATTCCCGGTGTACTGGGGAGTTGACTTGGCTTCCGAACACGAGCGCTATCTGGTGGAAGACCACTTCAAGCGTCCGGTTATCCTGACTGACTATCCGAAGGAAATCAAAGCGTTCTATATGAAGCAGAACGAAGACGGCAAGACCGTGCGTGCCATGGATGTGCTCTTCCCGAAGATTGGGGAAATCATTGGCGGTTCCGAACGTGAATCGGATTACAACAAGCTGATGACGCGTATTGACGAACTTCACATTCCGATGAAGGATATGTGGTGGTATCTCGATACCCGCAAGTTCGGTACATGTCCCCACTCCGGATTTGGTTTGGGCTTTGAGCGTTTGTTGCTGTTCGTGACGGGCATGACGAATATTCGTGATGTTATACCGTTCCCACGTACGCCGCGTAACGCCGAGTTCTAGGTTTTGGAATATACAAACTGGATAAAATCATCCGCACAAACATTCTGTTGTTTGTGCGGTTTTTTTATATCTAAAAATGTTATAATCTCAAAATAAATCTTTATATTTGTGTCTAACGGAACGACATAACGTTAACCAACATCATACGAATATGAAACGGAACTATTTCTTTACCATGCTGGCAGCGGTGCTGCTTGCGGTAGCGGGAGCCAATGCGCAGGAGAGCGCAGAGTTTAGGCCTGCGGAACTGGCAGGAATTTGGCAGTTATGTCATTATGTGTCTGAAATCCCGGATGTTCCCGGGATATTGAAACCGAGTAACACCTTTAAAGTGCTGAGTGATGACGGCCGTATTGTCAATTTTACAATTATTCCAGGCAAAGATGCCATCATCACTGGATATGGGACTTATCAGCAGCTGACGGATAATTCCTATAAGGAAAGCATTGAGAAAAACATCCATTTGCCCATGTTGGACCATAAAGACAATATACTGGAGTTTGAAATAGGGGACGACGGGGTAATGTACCTGAAGTATTTTATAGCTAAGGACTTGAATGGTAATGAACTGAATACATGGTTCCATGAAACATGGAAGCGGGTGGGCATGCCTGCAAAATTCCCCGAAGACCTTGTCCGTTGATATTTCTTTCTCTTTCCCGTTTCTTTCTCATGCAGCTTTGAAAGCCTTCTATGACGGCATCGACCGATGAAGGCCGCATCATAAAGAGTTGTTCTGCGGAGATTCTTCCCTTTCTCCGCAGGATAACTTTGTCTGTTGTATATCAGCCAAGTGGCTCTCTAAAAAAAAGTGGAAAACTTTTGCCAGTTCTAAGAAAAACCGTACCTTTGCAAGCCGATTATTATCTCGAAAGGATAAGCATTTAATTCATAGCGAGTTAATCTTCCATTGTCCGGGATGACTGGCTTGCGGTGAAGAAAAACATTTTAGTAGTAACATTTTAAAAAACAATTAAGAGTGGATACTTTAAGTTACAAGACCATTTCTGCAAACAAAGCTACAGTGACTAAAGAATGGGTCATTGTTGACGCTACAGACCAGGTATTGGGCCGTCTGGGCGCAAAAGTTGCGAAACTGTTGAGAGGAAAGTATAAACCTAACTTTACCCCTCACGTAGATTGTGGCGATAATGTAATCATTATCAACGCCGACAAAGTAAAATTAACCGGTAACAAGTGGAATGACAAGGTATATCTGTCATATACAGGTTATCCCGGCGGCCAGAGAGAAATCACTCCTGCCCGTTTGCAGGCAAAACCGAACGGTGATGACAAGTTACTGAGAAAAGTAGTAAAGGGTATGTTGCCTAAGAACAAGTTGGGCGCAAAATTGCTGGGCAATATGTATGTATATGCCGGTAGCGAGCACAAACACGATGCTCAGAACCCGAAAATGATTGATATTAACATACTTAAATAAGAGATAATGGAAGTAGTAAATGCATTAGGCAGACGTAAAAGTGCAATTGCACGTATTTTCGTAAGCGAAGGTACCGGAAAGATTACTATTAATAAGAGAGACCTCGCAGAGTACTTTCCATCAAGCATTCTTCAGTATGTAGTTAAACAGCCGTTGAACAAGCTGGGTGTTGCTGAAAAGTACGATATCAAAGTGAACCTCTGCGGTGGTGGTTTCACTGGACAGTCTCAGGCTTTGCGTTTGGCAATTGCCCGCGCACTGGTGAAAATCAATGCTGAGGACAAGGCTGCTCTCCGTTCTGAAGGCTTCATGACTCGTGATCCTCGTTCTGTTGAACGTAAGAAACCGGGACAACCGAAAGCACGTCGTAGATTCCAGTTCAGTAAACGTTAAGAGTTGGAGAACGGTTGGGGCGGACAAGTTGCTTAATTCTCGACTTTCACCTCTCAACTCTCAACTGAAAAAGCGTTTAGTATCTAAACTACCGGGACTCTTCATTCGGATAGGCTACCCGGCGGGTTGGTTGAGATAAACAAAAAAGAAAGTAAACGATTTAAAGATTAAAACAAAATGTCAAGAACTAATTTTGATACATTATTGGAAGCCGGTTGTCACTTCGGTCACTTGAAAAGAAAGTGGAACCCTGCAATGGCTCCTTATATCTTCATGGAGCGCAATGGTATTCATATCATTGACCTCAACAAGACGGTTGCTAAAATTGACGAAGCTGCTGAAGCTTTGAAGCAAATCGCTAAATCAGGAAAGAAAGTCCTGTTTGTTGCTACTAAAAAACAAGCTAAGCAGGTGGTTGCCGATAAGGCTGCATCTGTAAATATGCCTTATGTAATCGAGCGTTGGCCGGGTGGTATGTTGACTAACTTCCCGACTATCCGTAAGGCTGTCAAGAAGATGGCTACCATCGACAAGCTGACAAGCGACGGTACCTATTCAAACCTCTCCAAGAGAGAAATTCTTCAGATTTCACGTCAACGTGCAAAGTTGGACAAGACTTTGGGCTCTATTGCTGACCTGACTCGTCTGCCGTCTGCTCTGTTCGTTATCGACGTAATGAAGGAAAATATCGCAGTTCGTGAAGCTAACCGTTTGGGTATTCCAGTATTCGGTATCGTTGATACAAACTCTGATCCTACGAATATCGATTTCGTAATCCCGGCAAATGATGACGCTACTAAGTCAGTAGAAGTTATTCTTGATGCCTGCTGTGCTGCTATGCAGGAAGGTCTGGAAGAACGTAAGGCCGAAAAGGTAGACATGGAAGCTGCCGGTGAAGCTCCTGCCAACAAAGGCAAGAAGAAAGCTACAAAAGCAAGACTCGACAAGTCCGACGAGGAAGCAATCAATGCCGCTAAGGCTGCTGCTTTCATGAAGGAAGAAGAGGCTTAATCATACTGTTGAGAGTTGAGAATTGAAAGTTGAGAGTTACTTTACGGCAATTCTCAATTCTCTATTCTCAACTCTCAATTACTTTATAAGGATATTATTAACAATTAAAATAAAAAGATATTATGGCTGTAAGTATGGCTGATATAACCAAGCTCCGCAAGATGACCGGTGCTGGTATGATGGATTGCAAGAATGCTTTGACTGAAGCTGAAGGCGATTTCGACAAGGCAATGGAAATTATCCGTAAGAAGGGACAAGCTGTTGCAGCTAAGCGTTCAGATCGCGAGGCTTCTGAAGGCTGTGTGCTGGCTAAGACTACGGGTGACTTTGCCGTTATCATCGCTTTGAAGTGCGAAACTGACTTCGTGGCTCAGAATGCTGATTTCGTGAAACTGACTCAGGACATTCTGGACCTTGCCGTAGCTAACAAGTGCAAGACTCTGGACGAAGTAAAAGCTCTGCCGATGGGCAACGGTACTGTACAGGATGCAGTAACAGACCGTAGCGGTATCACTGGCGAGAAGATGGAGCTGGATGGTTACATGACTGTAGAAGGCGCAAGCACTGTGGTTTATAACCACATGAACAGAAACGGTCTCTGCACTATTGTTGCTTTCAACAAGGCTGTTGAAGAAGGACTGGCTAAGCAGATTGCCATGCAGATTGCTGCCATGAATCCGATTGCAGTAGACGAAGATGGTGTATCTGAAGAAATCAAGCAGAAGGAAATAGATGTTGCTATAGAGAAGACAAAAGCTGAACAGGTACAGAAGGCTGTTGAGGCCGCTTTGAAGAAGGCTGGTATCAACCCGGCTCACGTGGACAGCGAAGACCACATGGAAAGCAACATGGCCAAGGGCTGGATTACTGCTGAAGACGTGGCAAAGGCAAAGGAAATCATTGCTACTGTTTCTGCTGAGAAGGCTGCACATCTGCCTGAACAAATGATTCAGAATATTGCTAAGGGTCGTCTTGGCAAGTTCTTGAAAGAAGTTTGCTTGCTGAACCAGGAAGACATCATGGATGGCAAGAAGACAGTTAGAGAAGTCTTGAAAGAAGCTGATCCTGAATTGAAGGTTGTTGACTTCAAGCGTTTTACTTTGCGCGCTGAATAATTCCGCTTAGAAACGATTCTATAAAAAGAAGTGGCCGTATATGGAGTTGAATTCCTAAACGGTCACTTTTTTTTATGCCTCTACAGTTGCAGTGAGACGGATGATGGTTTGGTTTATCCTACGGGCTTAGTTTGCGTGTATCCTTCAGCTTTCAGCAGGTCAATCGACACGCTGTTTCGAAGTCGCCCTGCACATGACTTTCTCATCTTGCACTTCCACCACTCCACATTTACTTTCAGCAATTTGCCCAGTTCTTTCAGGCCATTGTCGGTGACCCACGAAACCGGTGACAAGAGTGACGACTTTGCCGCCCCGGTTCTTGCGGTCCAGCTGCACGCGCAAGCGTTGTTGTGCAGGGGGGAGGGTAGCTTGCTCCTCATCGTCATTCATCTCATAGTTGTAGTCCGGGTTGGTGGAATAGACTATATTCAACCGTTCTTTCCAATCATTATTCTTCATACGTTTTTTTTAAAAAACTTCCCAAAAGTACGATATTATGTGGAATTATGCAATTAGAAATTATGTTAAGCTTTTGTTGCATCCGTGTTACTGATTAGAAAAAAAGCACTACTTTTGTCAATCGCAATATTGAGAACTTAAATAAGAAACTATGAGCAGTCCGTTACAGAAAAAAGAAACCATGAAGGTGCCGGAACCTACTTTGCGCCGGCTTCCGTGGTACCTTTCCAATGTAAAGTTGCTGAAACAAAAGGGGGAACGATTCGTATCATCCACCCAGATTTCCAAGGAAATCAATATTGATGCTTCACAGATTGCCAAAGACCTTTCGTATGTTAATATCTCGGGCCGTACGCGTGTGGGATATGAGGTGGACACGCTGATAGCTGTACTGGAGGATTTCCTGGGATTTACCAATATACACAAAGCATTTCTGTTCGGTGTTGGAAGCTTGGGAGGTGCTTTGCTGCGCGACTCGGGTCTGAGCCATTTCGGTTTGGAGATAGTGGCTGCTTTTGATGTGAAGCTTGAATTGGTGGGTACGACATTGAGCGGCATCCCCATCTATCATTCGGATGAGTTCAAGCAGAAGATGCAGGAGTACGATGTCAATATAGGCGTGCTGACGGTACCTATCGAAATAGCCCAGCAGATAACGGATTCCATGGTAGAGGGTGGTATCAAGGCCGTATGGAACTTCACCCCGTTCCGTATCCGCGTTCCCGAGAACATTGTCGTGCAGAACACTTCCCTTTATGCCCATCTGGCCGTGATGTTTAACAGACTAAACTTTAACGAAATCAAGTAATGAAGATTATTGCTGTAGGAATGAACTATGCTCTGCACAACAAAGAGCTGGGACATACACACGAGAATAAGGAACCGGTTATTTTTTTGTAAACCCGATTCAGCTATACTGAAAGATGGCAAACCTTTCTTTATCCCCGACTTTTCCTAACGAAGTGCATTATGAGGCGGAAGTGGTGGTACGCATCTGCCGTTTGGGTCAAGAATATTGCTCCTCGCTTTGCCCATCGCTATTACGATGCGGTGACGGTGGGCATCGACTTCACGGCACGCGACTTGCAACGTAAGTTCCGTGAGGCGGGTAATCCGTGGAGCTTTGCAAAGGTTTCGCAAATTCGGCAGCTATCGGTACCTTTGTTCCTTTGGTAACAGGTGGCGGCAATGTACAG
>ENA-OQNM01000866-OQNM01000866.1-human-gut-metagenome-genome-assembly--contig:-NODE-866-length-10261-cov-3.220939_pt1 | contig 10261 bp, 10 predicted proteins | sample MGYA00242632_ERZ504886 | MGnify/ENA primary metagenome ERZ504886 (study PRJEB26092, sample SAMD00036424) | human gut metagenome | host: Homo sapiens | study: EMG produced TPA metagenomics assembly of... | reverse complement strand
GCCGAGCAGCTGGACAGCATGACCGACGGCTTTGCGCCGCTCACCCCGGCCCTGCTGCCCTACGGTGTGAAAAAAGCACTCACCACCGCCAGCACTGCCGCCGGATGGACCGGTGCGGAAAAGACGGCCGCCCTGCGCACGCTGGGTGCCGACCTGACCGCCTACTATACCCGGCTGGAGGCCGACGCCAAATTCGGCACGCCTTACAGCCTGCCGCCCGCTACGGCGGACCAGCTGGGCGGCGTGAAAGTGGGCGAAGCGCTGGACATCGCCCCGGACGGCACCCTCAGCGCCAAAACGCTCAATGACAAGATCGCTGCCGCCGTGGCGGTAAAGTCGGAGCCCCGGCTGGTGTGGAACTACCACACAAAAAGCCCCACCAAGTGGAAGACCTATGATGTCTCCATCCCCGGCGGGGTGGACTATGTCCACATCAAGACAAAATGCGACACTTATACCGGGACCGAATTTGACTTGGTACGGGGCAGCAACACCAGCCATGTCTTTGATACTACGCCGGCGGAGGTTGTATGCACCATGACCTTCCAGGCAGACGGTACGCTGCATGTGCAAGGCCCTTACAGCAACATGAGCTACAGCTATGCCATCGAGATCTCGGCTCTCCGGCTACCACTACCCCACCCTCGCGGACCTGCTGACGCAGGTGACCGCCGTGGAGAGCAGTGTCACCGATCTTCAGGTGGCCCTGTGCGAGCTGTACGAAGAAAAGGAGGAAAATTGATGGCGAAAATTTATGCAGCCCTGATCCGCAAGGGTATCAAGACGCTGGACGAGGTGCCCGCCCGTCTGCGCAGCACCGTGGAAGCCCTGCTGGCGGAGGTGGAAGCCGATGCTTGAAGCCTGGTCCCGCACGCGGGACGGCACCCGGAAGCTGAGCGCAAACTTCACCGTGGCTGAGTTTGCCTGCAAAGATGGCTCGGATCCCGTGTTCGTGGACAGCAGCCTTGCCGCCCTGCTGCAGAAGATCCGCGACCACTTCGGCCGCCCCGTAGTCATCACCAGCGGCTACCGCACCGCCGCTCACAACAGATCCGTGGGCGGGGCCGCCTACAGCCAGCATCTGTATGGGCGCGCTGCCGACATCCGGGTGCAGGGCATCCCGGTGGAGCAGCTGGCCGCCTATGCAGAGACCTGCCTGCCCGGCACCGGCGGCATCGGCCGGTACCCGCCCCGGGCCGGACGGGCTGTGGGCTGGGTCCATGTGGACACCCGCCCCGCCAAAAGCCGCTGGACAGGTTAAGAAGGAGGTGAACCCAATGGAAAGCATCCTGTCCGCCCTGATCGCCGGTGCCGTGACCCTGATCGGGGTGCTGATTGCCAACAGCCGCAGTCAGGCCGTGACCGACACCAAGCTGGAAGAGCTGACCCGCGAGGTGCGCGAGCACAACAATTTCGCCCGCCGCGTGCCCATTCTGGAAGAGCAGATGAAGGTGGCCAACCACCGCATCGCCGACCTTGAGAACCATGAACAAATGAAAGAGAGGAACTGATTTATGGAACTGAGCAACAAGATCTCCGCCGCTACCCTGGCCCGCACCGCTGTGCTCCTGCTGGCCCTGACCAATCAGGTGCTGAGCGCAATGGGCAAGCCCGTGCTGCCCATCGAGAGCACCACCGTGGAGCAGCTGGTCACCGCCGGCATCACCACCGTGGCCGCATTGATCAACTGGTGGAAGAACAACAGCTTCACCGCTGCCGCCGTGGCCGCCGACAGCTACATGGCCCGGCTGAAGCAGAAGCAGTGATCGCCGACTGCCCTATATAAGGTAAGAGGGCAAGGCCCCCGGAGACGCAGGTTTCCGGGGGCCTTTTTCGTCTGCAGCAGAGCGGCAGGAGAAATTCCAGCCGGTTCTTTGCCAGAAATTCCGTCCCTCAAAAAGTGGGTTTCCGCAACAATCCGCACACTCTGCACCAGTACCGCAACCGCATCATTTCACATCCGCAACAGTTTCTCTTTTTTCTGCAACAAATTCTTGTGATTTGTGCAAAATATCCAATTCAGACTTTGGAATATTTTCACAAATCATGCGTTTCTACACATTTTTTCTTGACAACCTGCACCAGATTTCCCACGCTCATGTACTCCTTGCGGAAGGAGTAATCCTGATAAAACGGCTTGTTGCGGCCATGCTGACCGGCCGCACGGCGCACCGCACACAGCAAAAGCCGCCCCGCAGGCCGGAACTTCCGGTGCCTGCGGGGCGGCTTTTCGCATTTATGAAACGGAGGAAAACGCTCAGAGGTCTGCGCCGTTGGAGCGGATGACCTTCTGATACCAGTAGAAGGAATCTTTCTTTCTGCGGGCCAGCGTACCGGTACCGTCGTCCTGCTTGTCCACATAGACGAAGCCGTACCGCTTGCTCATCTCGCCGGTGGAGGCAGACACCAGGTCGATGCCGCTCCAGGCGATGTACCCCATCAGGTCCACGCCGTCGGACACAGCCTGCTTGACCGCCTCGATGTGACGGCGCAGGTAGTCGATGCGGTAATCATCGTGGACACTGCCGTCAGGCTCCACCGTGTCGTGGGCACCCAGACCGTTTTCCACCAGGAACAGCGGTTTCTGGTAGCGGTCATACAGCTGGTTCATGGTGATGCGCAGGCCCAGCGGGTCGATGGCCCAGCCCCACTGGCTGGTCTGCAGATAGGGGTTCTTCACCGAGCGCACCACGTTGCCGTCGTTCACGGCCTTGCCCTCCAGGCTGGCCGCCACGCAGCGGCTGGCATAGTAGCTGAAGGAGATGAAGTCCACGGTGTTCTCCCGCAGCAGGGCGTCATCGCCGGGCTCGGTGTGCAGCTGCACCTGCTTTTCCGCAAACAGCTTGCGGGCGTAGCCGGGGTAGCGGCCCCGCACCTGCACGTCGATAAAGAGCAGGTTTTCCTGCTCCTTCTGCACCGACTCCCAGACGTCCTCCGGGTTGCAGGAGTAGGGGTAGAAGCTGCCGCCGGCCAGCATGCAGCCCACCTGATTGGCGGGGTCGTACTGGTGGGCCAGGCGGGTGGCCGTGGCGCTGGCCAGCAGCACATGGTGGGCCGCCTGATAGATCACCTGACTGCGGTTCTCGCCCTCCTGGAAGGCGATGCCTGCCCCGGAGAAGGGGCTGTGCAGCAGGATGTTGATCTCGTTGAAGGTAAGCCAGTAGTGCACAAGGCCGGAGTATTCTTTGAAGCAGGTCTCGGCGTAGCGGGCAAAGCATTCCAGCGTTTTGCGGCTGCGCCAGGAGCCGTACTGCTCCACCAGACCCATGGGGATATCAAAGTGGCACAGGGTGACCAGCGGCTCAATGCCGTACTTCCGGCACTCCTGGAACACATTGCGGTAAAAGGCCACGCCCTCCGGGTTGGGGGTCCGTTCATCGCCGTGGGGGTACAGGCGGGACCAGGAGATGGAGGTGCGGAACACCTTCAGTCCCAGCTCTGCCATCAGGGCGATGTCCTCTTTGTAATGGTGGTAGAAGTCCACGCCGGTGTGGCTGGGGTAATACTCCCCTGCCTGCAGCGTCGGGTGGGGCGTGCCGCCCAGCTTGACCTCCATGCGGTGGACACCGTGGGGCATCATGTCGATGTTGCTCAGGCCGCGGCCGCCCTCGTTGTAAGCGCCTTCGGCCTGATTGGCCGCAATGGCAGCACCCCAGAGGAAATTTTCGGGCAGTTTGTAATCAGACATGGGGATCACTCCTCTTCCGGGAGATCCTCAAAGCCGATCACCAGCGTCAGCACAAAGGACAGCACGATGGACAGCACCGAGATGCCGGCGATCCAGGCGATGCTCACACCGGGGTTGGCCGGGTCGATGAACTGCACACCGGTGAGCACGCTGGGCGACACCATGGAACGGCTGGCCAGACCTGCCATGCCGGCCAGGCAGCCGCAGACGAAGCCGGTGATCAGGGAAGCGATCGAGGGGGCGCTTCGAGGCGCACGGCCACGCCGTACAGGGCGGGCTCGGTGGTGCCGGCGATCAGAGCAGAGGAAGCAGCGGCCAGAGCGGTCTGGCGCAGCTCGCTGTTCTTGGTCTTGAAGGCAACGGCCAGGGACACGCCGCCCAGGGACAGGTTTGCACCGATCTCAGAGGGCATAACGGTGCCCTCCATGCCGGTCTCGGAGATGGTCTGCAGGATGGTGGGGGTGAACACGCGGTGCATGCCGGTGATGACCAGCAGGGGCCAGAGGGCGCCCATGATGCCCACAGCCAGGAAGCCCAGCTTAGCCTGCACGAAGTAGACGAATGCGGAGATGCCCTCGCCGATCATGATGCCGACCGGGCCGACCACGATGATCGCAATGGGAGCAGCAACGAGGAAGATCAGCATGGGCTTGAGGAAGTTCTTGGTGACAGCCGGGGTGATCTTGTCGATGGCACGCTCAATGTAAGACAGGATCCAGGTCATGCACAGGGCCGGGATGACGGTGTAGGTGTACTTGACGCCCACCACCGGGATGCCCAGGAAGTGTGCGGCGGTATCGCCGACCGTGACTGCCTCCATCATGGTGCGGAAATCCGGGTGCAGCATCAGGCCTGCAATGGCAATGGCGATGAACATATTGGTGTTGAACTTCTTGGAAGCAGAAGCGGCCACCATCACCGGCAGGAAGTAGAAGGCTGCGTCACCGATGGTGTTCAGGATCTTGTAGGTCTCGCCGTCGGCCGACAGCACACCAACCATGCCCAGCAGCATGACCAGCAGCTTGACCATGGAGCCGCCGATGATGGCGGGGATCAGCGGGGACATGGTGCCCACGATGGCATCCAGAATGTTGTTGCCCACCTTCTTCAGGGTCAGGGGCTCCTTCTTCTCGCCGCGGGCCACCTGGCTTGCCTCGCCGAAGTCGCCCATCTTGAGCACTTCGTTGTAGGCCTCTTCCACATGGTTGCCAATGATGATCTGGTACTGGCCGCCCTGGTTCACGACGCCCATCACGCCGTCGGTCGCCTTGACGGCTGCGTCGTTGATCTTGCCCTCGTCCTTCACCACGAAGCGAAGGCGGGTCATGCAGTGGGTCACGCTGGCAATGTTCTCCACACCGCCGATGTTCTCCACGATCTTTTTGGAGATCGCAGCATAATCTTTTGCCATGATGGTTTCTCCTTTACCTTTTCAAGTCATCCAATTTCCGGTCGAAGTACTTCTGATGCGTCCATTATAGACGCAGGCAGGTGGTTTGTCAGCAGTTTCTGGGCATAAAAAAACAAGTGCCGTTTTTTCGCACTTGTTTTTTTCGGGTAACACCCTGTTTTTTATTTTGGACTTTTTTCAGATGGCCGCCGGGCCCTCGGAGGTGTAGCGGTAGAGCTTTTTGCCCAGCCGTTCCACGATGCTCATGGCCGGGAGCTGGGTCGTCACATCGTAGACTCCCAGCCGCTCGTAGGTGACATAATAGGCCAGATTATAGTCCGAGAGCTTGGCTATGGTGCAGTTTTCCGTGTTGGTCACGCTGAGGATCTGGCAGTTCTGCTCCTTGAAACGCATCACATGGCCGATGGTGTCGCGGGACTCACCGGACACCGAAAACACGATCACCAGCGAATTTTCCACGAATCGGCTCTCGGTGGGGTAATGGGGCTCGTCGATGTACAGGCAGAACTTGCCCATGCTGGAAAAATAGCGTGCCCCGTACTTGGCCACGATGCCAGACATGCCGCTGCCTACAAAAAAGATGTGCCGGGCCTGAAAAATGACCCTGGTCAGCATGTCCAGCTTCTGCTCAAACTCCGCCGAGCAGGTCTTTTTCAAAAAGTCGATGACCTCCGACACATCGTCCTTGACCGGCGGCTGCTTTGCCTGTTCCAGATGCTGGCGCAGCCGGATCTTGAACTCCGCGTAGCCGTCGCAGCCCGCCTTTTTGCAGAACCGGAGGATGGTGGAGGTAGACACATGGGCGGCATCCGCAAACTCCCGGATGCGCATATAGCACACCTTGTCCGCGTTCCGCACAACATACTTATAAACTTCCAGCTCCAGATCATTCAGGCTGCAGATCATCTCTTCGCTGAACATCGGCCGCCCCTCCCTCGTGGTGGTTTTTGTTCCAGTATACTGTATTTTTTGCCGCGTTACAATTCCCCTGCTCAGAAAAAAGCCGCCGCACGGTGGCAGGGCCGTGCGGCGGCAGAAACATGCTTTGGGGAACCGATCAGATCAGGCTCAGGGCCTCTTCGTCGCCCACGAGGATGAAGTCGGGGTGCATCTGCAGGATGCTGGCGGGCACTTCCGGGGTGACCGGGCCGAAGAAGGCTTTCTTCACGATCTCGGCCTTGCCGGTGCCGTTGACCACCATCAGCACCTTACGGGCCTGCATGATGGTCTTGATGCCCATGGTGTAGGCCTGCTTGGGCACCAGGTCTACGTTGCCGTCAAAGAAGCGCTTGTTGGCCTCGATGGTCTCCTGGGTCAGGTCCACACAGTGGGTCTCCAGCTCAAAGGCCTCGCCCGGCTCGTTGAAGCCGATGTGGCCGTCGTGGCCGATGCCCAGCAGCTGCAGGTCGATGCCGCCCACGCTGTGGATGATCGTGGTTGTACGTGGGCGCAGGCTGCGTCCGCAGTCGGGGTTGGTGCCGTCCGGCAGGTTGATGCGGGCGGGGTTGATGTTGACGTGGTCGAACAGGTGGCGGTGCATGAAGCTCCAGTAGCTTTCCGGGTGGTCCTTGGGCAGGCCGCGGTACTCGTCCAGGTTCACGGTGGTGACCTCCGAGAAATCAATGTCGCCCTTGTTGTACCACTCCACCAACTGCTGGTAGGCCCCCACCGGGGTGCCGCCGGTGGCCAGACCCAGCACGCAATTGGGCTTCATGATGACCTGTGCGGAAATAATGTTTGCCGCCTTGCGGGACATGTCTGCGTAATCCTTTGCACGAATGATCTTCATCACAAACGACCTCTTTCATCTTTCATCTTTGCTGCGTTCACCGCGCAGCATCGGTTTTGCGCTTCCACGCATTCTATTGCAATTCTACCACAATTCACAGGATGCTGTCCAGCATTCTAGCGCATTCTGACCGAATTTTGCTGTTTTTCAGCCGATTCGTCCAAAACCCGCCGGGCAAAACGCAAAGGGCCCCGCCGAAGCGGAGCCCTCACGCCGGGAACGCCCGCCAGCGTCTGCAATTTCAGGTTCAGTCCAGATCCTCGCCGTTGGATGCGATGACCTTCTTGTACCAGTAGAAGCTGTCCTTGCGGCTGCGGGCCAGTGTGCCGGTACCGTCGTTCTGCTTGTCCACATAGATCATGCCATAGCGCTTCTTCATCTCGCCGGTGGATGCGGACACGATGTCGATGGGGCCCCAGCAGGTGTAGCCCAGCAGGGGAGTGCCGTCCACGATTCACGGCGTCCAGCATGGCCTCGATGTGCTTGCGCATGTAGTCGATGCGGTAGGGGTCGTGGATGGATCCGTCGGCCTCCACGGTGTCGTTGGCACCCAGACCGTTCTCCACAATGAACAGGGGCTTCTGGTAGCGGTCGTACAGGGTGTTCAGGGTGATGCGCAGGCCCAGCGGGTCGATCTGCCAGCCCCACTCACTGGAGGCCAGATGGGGGTTGACCACGCTGCTGATGACGGCATTGCCGCGGGCGTGCTTGGCCGAAATGACCGGGTCGGCAGAGACGCAGCGGCTGGAGTAGTAGCTGAAGGAGATGAAGTCCACCGTACCCTCGGCCAGGGTCTCCCGGTCACCGGGTTCCCAGTCCAGCTGCACACCGGCGCGCTCCATGCGCTTTTCAGCCCAGACCGGGTAGGCACCGCGGGCCTGTGCGTCGATGAAGAAGTAGTTGTCGCGGTCGCTTTCCATGCCCTTGTACACGTCCTCCGGGGCGCAGGAGTAGGGGTAATACTGGCCTGCGGCCAGCATGCATCCCACCATGGCCCCCGGCATCTTCTCGTGGGCCAGCTTCACGGCGCGGGCGCTGGCCAGCAGCTCGTGGTGTGCGGCCCGATACTTGACCTGCTGCACATCCTCGCCCGGCTCGAACACCAGACCGGCACCCATAAAGGGCATGTGCAGCAGCATGTTGATCTCGTTGAAGGTCAGCCAGTACTTGACCAGCCCGCCGAAGTTGTCGAACAGCACCTCGCAGTAGCGCACAAAGGCGTCGATCATGCGGCGGTCTTTCCAGCCGCCGTACTTCTTGATCAGCGCAATGGGGGTGTCAAAGTGGCAGATGGTGACCAGCGGCTCGATGCCGTACTTGCGGCACTCCTCGAACACGCTGCGGTAGAAGGCGATGCCAGCCGCATTGGGCTGGGCATCGTCGCCGTTGGGGAAGATGCGGGTCCACGCAATGGACAGACGATAGCACTTGAAGCCCATCTCCGCAAACAGGGCAATATCCTCTTTGTAGTGGTGGTACATGTCGATGGCCTCGTGGGCGGGGTAGAAGTGCTCTGCATCGCACTCCAGCATCTTCATCTCGCCGCGCGCCACCGGGCCGCGGTCGGGACCGAAGGGGACCACATCCACGCTGGACAGCCCACGGCCGTCCACATCGTATGCGCCCTCACACTGGTTGGCAGCGGTTGCACCGCCCCACAAAAAGCCTTCCTGCATTTTCATACAGACATCCTCACTTTCTTCTTATCATGGGCCGTGCCCATTGGAATTCCTACACCTCTAGTATAGCGGAAAAATCACAAAAGAAAAAGAGGATTTTTGGGCTTCTTTGTGCCAAAAAGACAAAACAGCGCCCCTGCGCCGTCCGAGACGGTTCAGGGGCGCTGTCATTGCGGTTCAGGAAATGCTGCGGGGATCAGTCTGCAGACAGATAGTGCATGGCCTTGCGCAGGCGTGCCTCATTTTCTGCGGTGGGCTCCATGAAGGGGCTGTGGAACAGATCCTGGAACAGGTTCTCCATCTTGGGGGAGTTCGGGTCGATGCCGATGTCCTCCAGGGTCAGGGGCATGTTCATGCTGCGCATAAAGGCACGGAAGGGTGCCACCTGCTCCGGATGGCCGTTGAAGGCCAGCTGCAGGCAGTCGCCGATGGCCACGATCTCACCGTGCAGGTAGGGCTTTGCCTCCTGGGTGAAGTGGGTGCGCACCAGCTCGTAGGTCTCGTGGCCCAGAGCGGTCTGGCCAAAGCCCTTGCTCACGCCGCTGACGATGCCGGCCACGGCAACGTTCAGGTAAGCGATATCCTCCACGGCCTTGGTCAGCTTGCCCTCGGCAATGTCATGGCAGGCCTGATGGGCCTCCTTCTCGTAAACATGGTAAGCCATCTCTGCGATGGTGTAAGCGGTGAACAGACCGATGCTCACATCGTCCAGCAGGATCTCGCTGCGGCCGTTCTGGATCTCGATCATCTTGGCCATGCCGTCCATGATGCCGCTGGCTGCGTAGCGCGGGGGTTCCTTGCAGATCACGTCCATGTCCATGACGATGGCGTTGACCTCGTGGTCATAGCGCAGGCTGCCCAGGGAGGCACCCTCGGCAGTGTACATGACGCTCAGCGGGGCAAATGCCGCGCAGGTGGCAATGGAGGTAGGCACCTCCACGATGGGCAGGTCGCCTGCAAAGTGTGCCGTAGCCTTGGCCTGATCCATGATGCGGCCGCCGCCGATGCCCACGATGACCTGGCAGCCGGTGGTCAGGGCCTGCAGGGCGTGCTCCTTGGCGCGCTCGTAGGTGTTCTGATCCGGGTACAGGGAGAGTTCAAACTCCACACCGGCATCCTTCAGGCTCTTTTCTGCCTTGCCTTCGGTGGCTGCCCAGGCGCGGGGGCCGGCAATGACCAGGGCCTTTTTGCCCAGACGTGCCACCTCGCCGCCCAGCAGGTTCAGGGCGCCTGCTTCCTGCAGGTAACGGCCAGCGCCGAACTTATAGGCGTTATCCAGTTTGATATCGGCCAGACTTCTTGCTTCTGCCATAGTTTTTACACTCCTTACTCCATGTAAGCACCCTTCATGGCACTGACTGCGTGCTGACTATACAGCTTCAGCAGGCCATGGGTGTATTTGCTTGTAAAACCCTTCCAGTTGGCTTTGCGCTCTGCCAGAATAGCGTCCATTTCTTCGGGGGTCTTGTGCTCGCCCTTCACACCGGTGATCTCCAGACGGCGGGCCTCCACGTCCAGTTCAATGATATCGCCCTCTTCCACCAGTGCGATGGGGCCGCCTGCAGCGGCTTCCGGGCTGACATGGCCGATGACGGGGCCGCGGCTTGCGCCGGAGAAGCGGCCGTCGGTAATGAGGGCCACGCTGGAGGCCAGGGCCGGATCCGAGCAGATGGCTTCGCCGGTGTAGAACATCT
>ENA-OQNM01000865-OQNM01000865.1-human-gut-metagenome-genome-assembly--contig:-NODE-865-length-10266-cov-2.799487_pt1 | contig 10266 bp, 10 predicted proteins | sample MGYA00242632_ERZ504886 | MGnify/ENA primary metagenome ERZ504886 (study PRJEB26092, sample SAMD00036424) | human gut metagenome | host: Homo sapiens | study: EMG produced TPA metagenomics assembly of... | reverse complement strand
AGAAACCAGTTAGTAAGGCATCGGCAGATCAGACAGCGCATCGGATAAGAAGATGAGTATTTATCCGTTGAATAAACGTATTCTGTCTCCGCGTGGCGTTTGTCGTCATTTATCGTGGTGCATCTACTGCTGTTGCGACATTGCAGACAATGGGTGCGTCAATTGGCGTCGTTCCTTGCGTAAATATTTTCATGGTTTGCTTTTGAAGAACAGAATCGGAGGTTGATCTTTGAACGAAGGCAAGGTTGCTGGGAAAATATTCTAGAATGGGCATGCTTCATTTACAAAAACGATAAGCTCCCTGATACGAAAGCTCTTCTCCGGATTCATGACGGTCATATTGACATCACCATTGTTTGGAATCCCAGCGATAGCACGTTTGAACGCTGTTTCTTTTCAGAACATGTGTTCTATGCTGACGATCCAGATCGCTAAAAAATATGTTTATGATTTACCTAAACAAATCTGGTTTCGTGATTCTCAAGGATCAGTGGATTTGCTCAGTTGCAAAGTCAGATCATGCAAGGAAAAATACGGGGCGGGCGCTAACGGGATTATTGACGCGGAGTATGCAGTGCTTGATGCTTCGGTGGGGGAAGACTATTCAAGAGTCAATGCAGTACGTACTTCTTTAGACGGTTTGCGCGAATGGCTTGGTATCAGCAGCGTCCTTGTGTCGGCGCCGATTGTCGATGACAATAATCGTGTGAAAGAGAGGGGATATACGCTTAAGTGTCCGGCAGACAGCATCGGGGCAGGCATCCCCGCATTCAATTTTGTTCCTTATTGGACCGTCTCAGTTTCTGGAGATACGACCGAGCTTCATGATTTGGCTTATATGGAAAGCGCTTCTCATGAAGTTAGGCGCTGGCAAGAGCATCTTGAAAATCATCGGGCCATGCGTGATCTTCTTCGTATTTCAAGTTGGACGGAGCATTCTCTTTCAATAGAAGCGGTTTCCAGAGAGGATGATCCTCTCCGGGTTGAAAGTGGAATTCCGTACCAGGAAAGATGGTGCGCAGTCGTTGAATCACGTTCCGGAATGCACTCGCATGTTGGGCAGCTCAATTATCTGATTAGGTATTCTGATTTCTGCAACGGCGATTTGAGTTCGTGGTTTAAACTTCGGGATACTTATGCTCGAGGAATCGACCCCATCGTTTCATTGTTCTCTATGAGAGGTGCTTCTATTGAAGCTTGGGTGGTGCAGCTTAGTATTGGATTTGAGGCGCTTGGATACCAGCTGCTCCAAGAGAGAGGAGCGGATAAAGATAAGGCTGGCAAAGCTTGTTTTGCGAATAAGCTTCATGCCATTATTTCTGATCTCGGCGATAATTGGCCTTTCGATCTCGAACAATGGAGACTCGAGATGACTGAATCCTATAACTCGATTAAACATGCAAACCGGGCTCGTGTTGACCGGCTGCAAAGCCTTAATGCGTGGAGAGAAGGTGTTCTGGTATTCCGTGGCTGGGTTGCATTACGTCTAGGCGTGCCCAAAGACCAGTTGCTTCAGAGGCTGCAGTATGATCCGTTGACTCACCCGTATGTGCGGGAGGAGCAAATTTAGGATGTCGGATGAAGCGATTGCATATTGACTGATGCATACGAGAATGACAGCAGGGTGTTATTCGTGAACGAACGGCATAAAATATGCGTAGCAGGTATTGAACGAGCGGATATACCCATGTTTTAAGGGGAGCAATGTTCGAGGCGGATAAGCCTATACGGCATGTTGAAAACGACGAATATGGTCGGAAGAAGTACGTCGATAACCTTGCCTACGCCATTCTGACCGATGACGATTCGGATGGTCTGATAGTTGGCGTGGAAGGTGAGTGGGGCAGCGGTAAGACATCCATCAAGAACATGCTCATTGAGCGACTTCAGCAGATGCCCCTCCCAAGTCGTAAGACTCATCTCATTGAATTCGACGCCTGGATGTATTCCAGATCGGGAGAGGTAGTATCCGCATTGTTCTCTGAGATTTCAGCGGGCCTTTCTCCCCGATTGAAGTGGTATCAAAGACTGCGTGTACGACTTAGCGGATATAGGGGCAGAGCTTTTAAGCATGCAGTTCAGCTGGGTCTTGACATTCTGGGTGCTTGTCCTTTTCCAACAAACGTCAACATTGCTATGGCAGTTGTTTCTTGGGGCTTTCAAGCTCTTTCGGAAGTAGCTTTCGAATGATACATTACAAGGCGGAACAAGTGTCGGGAAGAGGAGCGAAGACCGCAGATAATTACGTCAGACAAGAGATGTTTTGAAAAGAAACCTCAACTCGCAATCAGACAGGATTGTTGTCTTTATTGACGATTTGGATCGTCTTCTGGACGATGAAATCGGTTCGCTTATACAGGCGGTGAAAGCGGTGGGGGATCTTCCTCACGTCACATATGTCCTGTTCTATGACAAGTCCTACGTTGCGCAGGCGCTCGATAAAGTAAGTCATGATCGTGGCGTTGAATTCCTTGAGAAGATAGTTCAGATTCCTGCCGTGGTTCCTGAATTGTCCCTTAGTGATTTGCATAAGTCATTAAAGAACGAAATCTTGCGTATCGGATGGCGCGATAACTTGTCACTGGGAAGAGAACAGGATATTTTCAATCAGTGTATTTGTCCATTCATCCGGAGCAAGCGAGACATGATGCGCTTCCTGAATGATTTCCGTCTGTATTACGCGGCACTTGGCGATGATGTTGAGCTACTGGATTTGGCAGGCATCACCGCACTGCGTATATTCTGTTCGGAACTGTATCGGTGGATAGGCGAGAAGCGTAATTATCTGACGGATTTGGAATTCGTCGATAATAATAGTGGAATGTATGTTGACAGGCAAAGGAAAAAGCAGAAAACACTAGAACATGAAATTCAGGACGCCAGAGATGCAGGTATCTTTAATGGATTTCCGGCAAACTGGAAAGAAATTGTCAGGGTGCTATTTCCATTTGCTAATAAAGCTTTAGGCAAGCAGAATCTATCTCGGGTTCCAGATTCATATCGAGCAATATGCAAGAAAGATCATGTTGACACATATTTCCGGCTGGTTCCATCGCCGGAGAATATTTCAGAGAAGCGTTATAAACAATTTGTCTGCGAAATAAATCTTGACAATGCTCAGCCGGATGCTGATCTGATGCAGGTCGCTTATTCTCCTAGATTGAAAGGGAGAATTGGGAGATACTTATATCGGGATACACAACAGAATGCGAGGAGAATGTGCATGCTGCTTCGCTTTTATTTGAAGCATCATTTTTTGATTGATCTACAATTCCCATTAAGTACAGTGGAAAAGTATTTCTATCCTTATGTGTTGAATTTATTTGAGCTAGCATGCGAGAAAAGATGGAATTCAGCTAATGCTGAGGCACTTTTGCAAGAATGTATTGATAATGAAAATATAGGGGCATTTCCAATCGATATTTATTTAGCCATGCTATGCGGTTTGCGGTCTTTGCCGGCACAGGAAGAGGATTGGCAGAGAAACAGATTGTCCGAGATTTGGGATGTTGAAGTTGGGCGGCATTTGGGAGCTAGAAGTCAGATGCCGTCTGAGCTGGACAAGAAGGTTGACTGGGGAATTTATGTTGATCGCTTTGAGAAAAAGGTTTTGTCTCTTGCAAAGAAACAGCTTCAGGATAAAGGTCGTGACTCATTACCAGTACATTTGAGTTTTTATGATTTACGTTTGACGATAGCGATGCTGGGATGGTTGTTTAAGGATGTGCCAGATGCTTTGACAGATGCGTTACTTGCGCTTCGTAAGTATGCGGATGAAGACCAATTTGTGTTTCTTTCTGCGGCTGCATTAGTAATAGAACAAGATGATGGTAGCTATGCCGTTGACGTCCAAACCGCTAAACATTTGTTCAAATCTGCTGACTACCTAAATATGGTCAATTCGTATGTCAACGATAATGAATTACAACATAAGACTGATAGACGATATGAGCAGCAGTTACATCATGCGGCTTATGCCTTTGCGCTCAAGGGCAATGGGATAGTAATTCAAAATGGCAAAGTTCAGGTTACTGCTGACCAGGCGAACAATGTCCTGAAAAAATGGGGGCTAGATGGCTAAGAAATTTGCTTTTGATTTTCTCTAGGTGGATAGACATCCTAGTGCGAAAACAGTTTAGCTTTATGCTCTTCCTGAGCTGAATGTAAGTACTGCGTGAGCTGCCGTCATAGCAGGTGCGGACGTTTTCTTGGAGACTGAATGAAAGGATTATCGTATGTTCAGCCCCGAGGAACGACAGCGCGCGGTGGACTTGTATTCCGCCACGCCGATGACCACGGCCCAGATCGTGAAGTACCTGGGATACCCGACCAGGCGGTAGTGCCTGGAATGCTGGCTGACAAAGGATTCCCGGTATGCCGGCCATATGGCCAAACCCATCATCCCACTGGAGACAAGGACCAAGGCGATCGAGCCGGTGCCGGGAGACATGCGGCAGAAGCAGGCCGCCGAACGGCTCAGCGTGAGCATCGGCGCGGTCCACAAAAGAGCGGAACCATCCCGGCTTCCGGTGACGGTGTCCATTTTGAACGCCGATGGTGTTCAGATTAACTGGTGACTACGAGGTGGTGACGTTTTCTTGGACTTCCTGACCGGGAGGGGGTCCAAGAAAACGTCACCACCTCGTAATCCCAAACGACTATTCGACACATCTTGTAGCTATCCCTTGACGCATGATTTTGCGGCAACAATATGTGGTTTCCTTATCCTTGTCGACAGCCCTAGCGTGCGGAATGCTGCCAAACTGAAAATGAAGGATTTCTTACAGCGTCTGACAAATGCATTATTGAATGCTACCTTTGTGTTTTGAGAGAAGGACTGGTAATATACATCCTTTCGAAAAGCAAGCTTCATATATCTGAACATAGAAATTTCCATGACAGAGGAGGGGCATGAAGTCAATACAAGTAGCGAATGCTTTCATTCTTTGCCATGGCTCTGATATCGACATTACGAATCTTGTGCTGAACAAGCTTGTTTATTTCGCGCAAGTCGAATCTCTGCGCGAAACCGGGAAACCATTGTTCGAAGACAAGATTGAAGCGTGGCCTTACGGTCCGGTTGAGAGGAACGTTTATTTCACTTTCCAAAAATACGGACGCAACAGGATTCTCAAGCCCGAGGGAGAAACCGCAAAGGATGAACAGGCCTTATCCGTCGTAGATGGGACGGCAAAGAAATATGGTTTTCTGACGGCATTCGATCTTGTGAGATTCTCCCATCGAAAGAACTCCGCTTGGAAGAATGTCTACAGGGAAGGAGAAAACGTTGAAATCACCAACGATGCCATTCTCGCATCCGACGACGGTCTGACCTTCCCCAAAAACACTCTTGCATCTAGTTTGGATGAAGTAAATGCAAAATGGCAGAACACCTTCAGGATTCTGCGCAATGCCTGAGCAATACACTGACGAGTGGTGGCATATCCAAGCGCCGCCACTCGTTTTTCCATCTGATGATTTCGCAGAAGCAATGACACAAGCAATCGTCCGAGTACACAGGAAGCAGCTTGACGACATTGGCGGATTTACCGTGGAAAGAGCCAATGACGCCGATTCCGTAAGTGGCGTTGTAGATTCGACATTTCTGCCGGTATTCGGTCAATCGTCGAAAGAACGATTCGAAGATTTGTTTCGACAAATGGCGCATTTTACCTTTCACCTAGCCAAAAATCATTATTTCGCTGATGGCAACAAGCGCACCGCAATGGCCATATCCTTGGCCATCCTGAAAATGGAAAGAATTGATTTGGATATCGATGATGATCCAGAGCCAGAACGAAATACCCTATATAAACTCATTTCCAGACTGGTGACAGAAGAAATCACGGAAGAACAATTTGCCGCAAGCCTGAGGAGAAGTGGACGTTTAATCGATGAATGATGACGGGCTGCCGCCGGCCCGTGCAGCACAAGGTCGACCGGCCCATGCGAGTGCTCGGCTGCCGCACCCCCGCCGAGGCATTCGCCGACGAACTGCCAGACCTACAAGCCTGACGAAGGCGTTGCGCTTACAAATGAACAACGGGTGGCATCCATACATCATGATGAACGAGTAAGGTTGGCGGGGAGGGGGAACCACATGAACCAGGCATGCGCACACAACGACACCATCGACGCGGGCAACCATCATGGCCGACCGCAATACCGGTCGTTCCTGCGATTTCTGACATCGCAGGAACGCAACGTCATTTGGCTGTTGCTGGCCATTGCTTTTCTTCCGGTGGACGGTATCACGCTCGGCCTGTACGCGCCGTTCTGGTCGCCAATCAGTCCGGCGCTGTTCGCCGTGTACTGCCTATGCAATTGGCGTTAACTGCGTATCGCAGCCAACCGGTACCTGCCAATGTTCCTCCTACCGGTGGCCTGCATAATCCTGTCCATCCCGGGATGGCTGAAGTTCGGCATCCACCTCAACGCCGCGTTCATGAGCATCACCGGATTATTGGGCGTGCTCGCCACTTTGGGTGCGATCGCCCTTGCGTTCGACATCAAACGCATTCCGTGGCGTACGCCATTGCGGATTCTCATCGCTTCTTACTGGTTCTCCTTCGGCGTGGGCGTGGTGCAATGGCTATCCATCCATCTGCATATCAAGCCGTTGACCGACTATTTCGCGCACCTCATGTACCGGCAGTACATCAATGAAAGCTCGGTGTGAGGCGGTGGCCACCTGCAGTTCCTGTTCGCGGAGCCCAGCTATATCGGCATGCATCTGTTCGGCGCATTGCTGCCGCTTATGTGGCTTATGCGTGGACTATGCCAAGCGGTTGCGCAACCTCATCGTTGTGTATGCGATTGGCGACTGTAGCTAATGCAGGCCGGCACCCGGATCGTTCTTCGCGCGAATCTACCAGAGTCTTGACCCGATATGCGGGCTGCTCGCCCATCCGTGGACGGTGCTTACCGGATATGGCGCCGGCAACATCATCAACGCGGTATGGGCCGGCGCGAAGCATGCGGGACGATTGTTGAATGGCCTGGGCATGAATGGAAGTGCTGCGGTGGGATTCGCGGCTGACATTAGCAATCATTTGGGTAGGTATGTTCGACTGTTCAGTTTTTTGAGCCTTGCCGCTCTGGAGCTGCCATAAGCGAATGAAATATGTTTCGTTGCTTAGGACGCAGTGGTCACGGCCTGTTCGGACCGCAGCTCCTCGATACTTATATGCAAGACGGCAGTCGATGGCCGTCTATGCTGGGTGAAGTGATCTGAAGTAATTTACAAGCTGCGAATCTGCGAGCCGAACGGCCACAAGGCCAGCTTGGCCATCTTGAACGACTGAATGCCGAACGGAATGCCGATGATGGTGACGCAGTTCAGCAGGCCGGCAAGTATGTAGCCAATCGCCATCCACAAACCAGCCAGTACGAACCAGATGATGTTGATCAGCACGGATCCCACGCCGCCGCCATACTCCACGGTCTTACCAAACGGGGTCAGCGTGAGTCCCGCCATCTTGAACGCCTGAATACCCAGTGGAATGCCCACAATGGTGATGCACAACACCAAACCGATAATGGCCCAGCTGGCGGCGAGCAACAACCCACCCAGAATCAGCCACAGAATATTACCAAGAAGTCGCATACGCACATGATACTGACATGCCGTGCCGATGCCGACAAGTGGCAACGGATAACAACAAAAGATACAAAAAGCAGCAAAGCCATGTGGGAAGGATGTATTTTGCTTCGCCATAAGCAAAAATGGCGAAGCGGATTTATCGAACCTTAATCGAACCAAGTTTTAATACGGTTGCATTGCTTGGCGATGCCTCCGAATATGTTGGTCAAATTTTGACTTTGCTTTCCGAGGTGTTGCTGGCAGCAACGTATTGAATGGATTTTTGCAGTCACTTAATTGATGCGGCTGCAAAAGCGATCGGTATTTTCTGGCTGAATTCCTTAAGTACGGAGCGGCAGAAAACAAAATCTTTGATAAGTGCCATGTAAAACTGCTCAACATCTGTTCGACTGAAAGCCCGCTACAAATCTGCCATACATAACGCAGATAGACCGGTTGAAATGGGAAAGATGCGCAGAGTGTGGGGCGTTCGCCTTGGGAACGGACGCCCCACACTTGTTGTGCGGGAATTTATAGCATTCCGATCAGTCCGTGATCGTGGCCGTCGCGTGCGAAGGCTGGAATCGTGTCTATTCCGGCGTCGACAGTGATTTTTTGCCCCCCTTCATACACTTTGCCAGTGCGTAGATCCGTCCATGTGATGCTAGCGTTTCCGGGAAGCGTCACCTCACGCGATCTGGCTCCGGCCTCAACTACGGGGGCCACTAGGATATCAGGGCCGAACATATATTCATCGGCAATATCGGACACCGATTCGTCTTGAGGGAACTCGTAGAAGAGTCCACGGACCAAAGGCTGGCCATCGGTATGTGCTGATTCGAACAATTCCCGAGTGTAAGGGCGCATTTTCTCGCGAATGGCAATGAACTTTCGGAAGATCTGCTCCGTCTCGGGGCCATAGCTCCAAGGCTCATTGTCGGCGCCACTTGACGAACGGTGGTCTCCGGCCGAATTGGTGATGGTCTCCTTGCCGGTTGTCGTATGTAGACTACGGTCGCCATGGTTGCGCATGACCGGTAGGAAGCATGAGAACGCGCACCAGCGGGCCAACAACTCCTTGAAATCGTCCGAATCAATTATCCCATCATGGAAACCGCCCATATCGGTGGTGAACCAAGGAATACCGGCCATGCCCATGTGGATGGCGCAGGTAATCTGGGCACGAAGGTCGGCGAAGGTCGAACCAACGTCTCCAGACCAAACAAGAGAACCATAGCGTTGCGAACCAGCCCAAGCGCAACGGGTGAGGTTGACGATGTCACCATCCCTTCCTATGGTTTGTTGTCCCTCGTAGAAGCCTTTGTTATAGTCTCTTGGGTAGATGTTTGCCACCTGCTGGTTTGGGCCGGCGTAATATCGATAGTTGTCGAAATCGTACGTTCCGTATTCAGGTTCCGCTTCATCGAGCCAGAATGCATCAACCCCAAGCTCGGCATAATTTGTTCGGCACTTCTCCCAAACGTATTCGCGAGCTTTTGGATTGGTGGCGTCATAGAACTGGCTGGGACCTTCGAACATCATGCCGACGTCTTCACCCTTATCTGCGCGCACGAGAAGGTTCTTTGACTTCATCTCAACATAATTCTCTGAGGCGAGCGCGACCTGGGGCCACACAGATACCATGAGTTTCACTCCCATGCTGTGCAGTTCGTCCGCCATAGCTTTGGGATCGGGCCAGAATTCATTCTCAAAACGGAAGTCACCCATATGCGGCCAGTGGAAGAAATCTACAACGATGAGATCCAATGGAATATTACGCTGTTTAAACCCATGAGCGACGTCTAGGAGCTGACGTTGATTCCAATATCTAAGCTTGCACTGCCAGAATCCCAGTCCCCATTCAGGCATGTGAGGAGCGTGCCCTGTGGCGTCGGCGTAATGCTTCATTATCGAAGAAGGTGTATCGCCTGTGGTAATCCAGTAGTCAATCTGCTTGGCTGATTCAGCTCGCCATTCCGTACGGTTCTTGCCGAACGTAACGTTTCCAAGTGCCGGATTATTCCACAGGAAGCCATATCCGGCGCTGGAAACCACGAAAGGAATAGATGCCTGTGAATTGCGATGCGCGAGTTCGAGGGTACAACCTTTCAGATTGAGGATGTTCTGTTGGTACTCGCCCATACCATATAGTTTCTCATTTTCCGGTGTGGTAAAGGAAGCAACGATGGAATAGTCGCCTCCGGTGATCGGTTTGAACCATCGCGCTCGAAGATTTAGTGATCCGCCAGATGGTATTTCCTGAATGAGCGGTGTGCCGTCTGCCTTATAGAAGCTTAGTAAACAGCGTGGCTCTTCATATCCTGATCCGGAGTACAGGCCGCAGGATGCTTTCGCTTGAAACTACAATATCGCCATTGCGTAATTCGGCGGTTCTATTGGGCTTGTCAATGGTGATACCATAGTCGTGACTGTCTGAGGCCTGATTGTTTTGTGGCAGCAAAGCTCCGTCTTGTTCCTGTATCTCATGCATTTTTCGAGGCGCGGACGCGGACTGAATTCTTTCCCCGACTGTTCGATGCGAACGATATTCACCGTCACCAGTCCACAACACGTGCAGTCTCCATCGATAGCAAAAGTTAGTTCACTCATAGTTGGTCCTTGTAACTTATGTACTTAAGGTTGGATTAGTCTTTCACCGTCTCCGGCTGTTACGCCGTCGGCAC
>ENA-OQNM01000863-OQNM01000863.1-human-gut-metagenome-genome-assembly--contig:-NODE-863-length-10271-cov-2.411672_pt1 | contig 10271 bp, 8 predicted proteins | sample MGYA00242632_ERZ504886 | MGnify/ENA primary metagenome ERZ504886 (study PRJEB26092, sample SAMD00036424) | human gut metagenome | host: Homo sapiens | study: EMG produced TPA metagenomics assembly of... | reverse complement strand
AACGCACGGCGCTCCGGGCGCGTGCCGCCGCGCGTTCGTCAATCCCTCCTCGGATCGCGCGTAGGCCACCTTGCCGATTGACTCATCCATCACGCTCAGCTGCTGGATATCGATCCAGGTGTTGAGCGACGTGCCCGAGTTGCGCGTGTCCGCAATCAGCGCATCCAGCGATTCGCGGGTCAGCGACGTGTCGTCGGACGGGGCGAGCTGCTCCCATGCCTGGTGCGGGTTGCGCAGCATGTCGATGATCGAGTGGGCCTCGTCCAATGCCCCGGCCGACTGCCGACGGATGTCCTCGGCCTTATCCGCCAACGATTGCGCTTCGGGGGAGTCGCCGAGCTTGGCCGCCTCCGCCTTGAGCGCGCTGGCGTTCAGGGCCATCAGGGACAGGGAATGCGCGAGGGTGTCGTGCGCTTCGGCTGCGATGGCGTCGGCGAGCTGCTGGTTGGTCAGGTCGGTCTGCAGGGTCGCGGCATGCGTGGTGGCCGCGCTGGCCACCGCATTCGCCGTGCGCAGGCGGGCGCGCGAACGGATATGCAGGCCGATGAGCGTAGCGATGGTCACGAACACCAGTGAGGCCACCGTGGCGGTGATGATGACGGTCGGCTCCTCCACCAGCATCACCATCGGGGAGCCTGAATCGCCGCCGGTATGCGGTTGAGCGAAAATCAGATGCCAAATCGAGGCTTTGGGCTGTTGCAGGGCGTCGCGGAGCTGGGAGATGAGCGTCACGATGGTGCCGCCAACCGTGGCGCGGATGGTCGTGTTCCGGTTTGAACGACGGGCGAGCAATGAGGTCATCGCCATCAGTGCGATGAGCGAGTCATACGGGAACACGACCACCAGCGCGCAGGCGATCCAGAACGTCGCCTCCGGGTATTCGCTGCGGGCCAAGAGCAGGAACCCTGCCGGGAATGCCAGCAAGGTGCAGAGGACCATCAGCGTGTATCCTGCGGAATCCTGCGCAAAATTCTGGGCGAAGAACGAGGTTTGCGCCATGCACATGAAACTGGCCAATGGCACCATAACGACCGAACACCATACGCGCGTAGTCACGGGCACCTCGTCCGTATCCGGTGTAGGAACCGGGGACCCCGTGCCGGGCATAGGGCGAGCGTCAGGCCGTGAGCCGGGTCGGAAACCGGGGTATGGCCCGGCGGCGCGTTGTGGGTTCGTCATGCTTTCCACTGTATGACCTGCATCCGGCCCCCGCCACTGGACATGCGGGCACCGTTATCACCTCCGTATTGCCCGAACAGGCAACGAACAATGACCGTTCGTCCACTAACGTCGCTGTTTCGCGGCCGGTAGCGTCGTGCTCACATCCCTATTTCGGGGAAGATACGAGAAGGAGCACATCATGTCCAACCACAACATCGCCCCGCAGCCGGTTCCCTCATCCCCACAGCAGTACCAGCCACAACAGCCTCAGCCTCAGCCGCCGCAACCGCAACATCTGCATACCACCATCTGCGGCATCGCGGCCGTGGTGTTTGGCGCGTTGGGTTTGGTGCTGAGTTTTATTCCCATCGTCAACAATATCGCCGCAATCCTTGGCTTCATCGGCGTCATACTGGCGATTATCGCCATAGTGGGCACCTTCCGGGGCAAGAAACGCGGCAAGGTGCTGTCCATTGTGGCGGCGGTGCTGTCGGTGTTGGCCATTGTGATCACGCTGGCCATGCAGTCCGCTGCCAGCAAGGCCATTGACGATTCCATTAAGGAGTCCAAGGGCATCGACACGTCACAATCCTCATCATCAAAGTCCGCGGGCAAATCGTCTGATGCCTCCAAGAGCAAGGCATCCGAGCAGAAAGCGCAGGGCGAGCAGGATTTGGAAGGTGATATCGAAGGTGCCCACGTGAAAATAGTCTCCGCCGTGAAAAGCGTCAACGACTATAACGGCAAGCCCACCGCTCTGGTGACTTATGAATGGACGAACAACACGTCCAAGAACAACTCGTTCGCCACTTTGGCTCACCCGAACGTGTTCCAGAACGGCACCGAACTGGAGACGGCAGTATACTTCGATCAGCCTGAAGGCTATGACGCGAATTCGTATTTGGCCCAAGCACAGCCCGGGACCGCGGCAACGGTGACGCTGGGCTATGTGCTGCAAGACGATTCGCCGATTACGGTGGATGTCACTGCGTTCCTATCAACGGATCAAGACACCAAGGTGACGCATACCTTCACGTTGCAGTGAATCGCGCGGCGGTCCAAGCTGCGATCGAATGTCAATCGAATCTCAAGTGCATGCCACGCGCATGGTGGAAACGCCCGTTACGCTTTGAGATGAGCAGAACGAGCCGATCGATCATATTCATGGAATGTTCAGCTTTGTTCCTCTAAGATTGGTACTGGAACAAACGCTAAAGGAGCGATTATGACATTCGGTCAGCAGCCCCAGAACAACGGGCAATACAACCCGCAATACAACACGCCTGATTACAACGCCGCCCAACAGTCTGGATATGGCCAGCAATACGCACAGTCCGGTTACGGCCAGAACTACTATGCCCAGCCGCAGGGCGCTCCCACCTACCAATACGTGCCGCAGGGTACTGGTGCCGGTGCGGGTGCGGCCACCATCAACACGACGATGACCTACAACTATGAGGAAGCCCGCCGAGTCTCAGTGACCAAGGTGTACGGCGAGATGACCATCGGCATCCTCGTCACCGCCGTGGTCGCCGTGCTCGGCCAGATCACTGGAGCCTACTACAGCTTCCTCATGGCCACCGGCATGGTGGGCCTCATCGGCCTGTGCGTGGTGCAGATTGCCCTGGCCGTGGTGCTCGGCATGCGCGTCACCAAGATGAAGTCGGCCACCGCGCGCGTCATGTTCTATGTGTACGCCGCATTGATGGGCTTCACCTTGAGCTCGATCTTCATGGTCTACGACCTCGGCTCGATCGGCGTGGCACTCGGTGTCACCGCCGCGTTCTTCTTTGCGCTGACCATGTTCGGCATGACTACCAAGTTCAACATGCTCAAGGCCGGCCCGATCCTGATGATCGGCCTGATTGTGCTCATCATCTCGCAGATCGTGCTCGCCTTCGTGCAGGTCGACGGCATGACCAAGATCGTCTGCGCCATCGGCCTGATCCTGTTCGCCGGCATGACCATCTACGACGCGCAGTCCACGCGCGCGCTGCTGACCGAATACGAGGCCCAGGGCCCGGAAATGGTCAAGAAGATCTCCATCCTGTGCGCCCTGAACCTGTACCTCGACTTCGTGAACATGTTCCTGTACATCCTGCAGCTGCTCGGCAACAGGGACTAGCCTCGACAGCCGATTGGCGAGCGGCATGTAGCCTGCCCGTCAAACGTCACAGCCCGACCACATTGTGGCCGGGCTTTTTCATGTCTGTCACATTCGCACGTTAGGCTGGCTCCCCGTGAAAAGACAAGAACTCGTAGGCATGCTGAGCCTGTTGTTGACCGCGCTGATCTCGGGGGTTTTGCGTTCGTGGCGCAGGTCCAGGGCATGGATTCGATGTCGCCGATGTCTTCAACGCCGCGCGCTTCACGCTGGGAGCACTGTCTTTGGTGCCGATTCTGCTGTGGATGCGTGCCCGGGGGAGCGCGGATAAGGGCGATACAGCCGGGGCCGATGTCGTTGGGACCGAGGCATCCGTGGCCGTCTCCACAGATGCCGCATCGAACGGTGCATCCGACGTCGTTACCATCACCGGTGCCAAGCTGAATGCGAACAAGCCCGATTCGGCCGTGGCGCGATTGCTCGCCAACCCGGTGGTCATTTCCGTGATCTGCGGCATCGTGCTGTTCACCGCCAGCACCCTGCAGCAGTATGGCATTCTGTACGGCAAATCGGCCGGCCGTGCGGGATTCCTGACCGCCATGTACATCGTGATGGTGCCGTTGCTGGCCTTCGTGTTCCTGCGCCGGCGCATCGGCATGCTGGTGTTCGTGGCCGTGGCGCTGTCCATCGCCGGCTTCTATCTGCTGTGCATCACCGATGGTTTCGGTTCGATCGGCCTGGCGGATATCCTGCTCGTGTTCACGGCCGTGCTGTTCGCCGTGCATATTCTGGTGATCGATACTTTGGGCGGCACCGTGGACGCCATCAAGCTTTCATTCGGCCAGTTCTGCACCACCGCCGTGCTGAGCTGGGCGGGTTCGCTGATCGAAGGCTCGGTCGACTGGGCCGGCGCTGCTCATTCCTGGATTCCGATTCTGTACGCCGGCATCGGCTCGGTGGGCATCGCGTACACCTTGCAGGTGGTCGGCCAGCAATGGGTGCCACCGACGCGAGCCAGCCTGCTGATGAGCCTCGAATCGTTCTTCTCGGCGGTAGGCGGTGCGTTGCTTCTCGGTGAAGTGATGACCCCGCGCGGCTACCTCGGCTGCGCCCTCATCTTCCTCGGCACCCTACTGGCCCAAGCGCCGGCCAGGCTGCCGAAGTGGCCGCAACGGTGAATGAATCGGCTGCAGGCCGATTCCATAGCACCTCAGTCCGAGGTCTTAGGCGCTTCGCCCACTTGCGGCGCGCCGTTGATGTCGCGGTGGATGTTCTGCATCTGTACCTCGATGTTCTGCAATGAGCGCGCGCAGTCGAGCAGCGTCTGGGAATGCTCGGCGAGCTTGTTGTCCGGCAAATCGGTCTTGTAGCGCAGCGCATGCTCCAGCGACGCCCAATAATCCATGGCGATGGTGCGGAACTGCACCTCCACCGGCGTGTAATGCGCGCCCGAGGAGAGGAACACGGGCACCGCGTAGATTACGTGCAATGAACGATACCCGTTCTGTTTCGGGTTCTTGATGTAATCCTTGACGCGCAGCACCTGAATATCGGACTGCGACGACAGATAGTTGGACACGGAATACACGTCGTCGCGGTAATTACAGATCACGCGGATGCCGGCCACATCGAACAGATTGTCCTTAATCGAATTGACGCCGATCGGCAGACCCTTGCGCTCCAGTTTGCCGATGATCGAGCTCACCGACTTCAGACGGCGTTCCATATGATGTATCGGGTCATGGCTGAACCGCACCTGGAACTCGTCGTCGAGAATCTCCAGTTTGGTGCTGATCTCGTACATCGCGCCTTCATACACCTGCATGAGGTCAACGAATTCAACGACCTGTTCGGGAGTGAAGGTGCCTCCCGGAAGATCCAACGCTTTGAGACGGGCTTGCAGATCGGAGGTTTTGAGTCGGCTATGTCGGTCAAGTATCACGTCCACCAATATACTCGGCGGATTCCAGCCAATCTGGACGTTCGCGGGGAATCTTTCCAAGAACCCATAATTTGACATCGTGACAACCAATGGCATACGTGACCGGAGCATGACGAACCCCGTCGATAGAATCGGTCGTTATGAATGAAGACATGATGACCGAGGCGGAGCGCGCCTCGATTGCAGCCGATGGAACCGATGGTTTGCTGGGGAAACGCGGCAAGGGCGTGTTCCATATCCATACGCTCGGCTGCCAGATGAACGTGCACGATTCCGAGCGCATCGCCGGCGTGCTGGAGGCCAATGGCTACGTGCCTGCAACCGAGGACCAGATCAATGACAATGACCTCGATTTGCTGGTGCTCAATACCTGTGCGGTACGCGAGAACGCAGCCGAACGCATGTATGGCACCATTGGCCGATTCAATCGCGTCAAACTGGTTCGGCCGAACCTGCAGATCGCCGTTGGCGGCTGCATGGCCCAGCTTGACCGCAAGAAGATCGCGGATACTGCGCCATGGGTTTCCGCGGTGTTCGGTACCAAGAACATCGAAGATCTGCCCAAGCTGTTGGATCAGAATCGTGCGACCGGCAAGGCGCAGGTCCAGGTCACTGACAATTGCGGCAGTTCCCGAGCCAGCTTCCCGCCGCCCGCGCCTCCCGCATCAGCTCGTGGGTGGCGATTTCCGTGGGCTGCAATAACACCTGCACGTTCTGTATTGTGCCCACCACGCGAGGCAAGGAAAAGGACCGCCGCCCCGGTGACATTCTTGATGAGATTCGCCAATGTGTGGCCGATGGTGCCAAGGAGGTTACGCTTCTCGGCCAGAACGTGAATTCGTTCGGTTATGGTATTGGCGATCGATACGCTTTCAGCAAGCTGTTGCGCGCCTGCGGCACCATCGACGGTCTCGAACGCGTGCGCTTCACCTCGCCGCACCCGGCCGCCTTCACCGACGACGTCATCGCCGCGATGGCCGAAACGCCGAACATCATGCACCAGCTGCACTTCCCGCTGCAGTCCGGCTCCGACCGCATCCTGCGCGCGATGCGCCGCTCCTACCGTTCCGCCAAGTTCCTCGACATACTGGGCCGCATCCGCGCCGCCATGCCCGACGCGCAGATCTCCACCGACATCATCGTCGGCTTCCCCGGCGAAACCGAAGAGGACTTCCAGCAGACCATGGATGTGGTGCGCCAGGCGCGCTTCTCCTCGGCGTTCACGTTCATCTACTCGCCACGCCCCGGCACGCCGGCCGCCGCAATGGAACAGATTCCGCGCGACGTGGTGCAGGACCGGTTCGACCGTCTGGTGGCGTTGCAGGAGCAGATCACCGAAGAGAACCTCGCCACATTCGAGGGCCGCGACGTCGAAGTGATGATCACCGGCAAACTCGGCAAGAAGGACACCGACACCCACCGTGTCACCGGCCGCGAGAAAACCGGCGTGCTGGTGCACATCGGCGTGCCTGAAGGCGAACCGGTACCTGAAATCGGCGATTTCGTCACGGCCACCGTCACACACGCCGGCCGCCATAATCTGCTTGCCGACCCCGACGTGGCCGCCGGCCAGACCTATTCCGTGCGGCACTGAGGGGGGCGGTATATGACGCAACGAGTCGTCTCCATCGTCGGTCCCACCGCGTCCGGCAAGACGGGGTTGGGCATCGCCATCGCCCGGCGTCTGGCCGAAGCGGGGGAGCGGGCCGAAATCGTGAACGCGGACGCCTACCAGATGTACCGTGGCATGGATATCGGCACCGCCAAACCCACCGCCGAGGAACAGGCGGCCGTGCCGCACCATCTCATCGACATCATCGACCCCGAAGACACGATGAGCGTGGCCCGATTCCAGCAGCTTGCGCGCGAGACCATCGCCGACCTGCAATCACGTGGCATCCGGCCGATTCTCGTCGGCGGCTCCGGCTTGTACGCCAGAGCGGCCATCGATGACATCACCTTCCCCGGCACCGATCCCGACGTGCGCACACGTCTTGAGGAACGCGAGAAAACCGAGGGTGCCGGTGCTTTGTTCGACGAGTTGCGGGCCAAAGACCCCGAGGCCGCCGCGCGCATGGACCCACGCAATCCACGCCGCACCATCCGTGCGCTGGAGGTCATCGAGCTTACCGGCAAACCGTATTCGGCCAGTCTGCCGCGCTACCGGTACGTGATTCCGTCCGTGCAGATCGGTCTCGACCTGGACCGCCCGGATTTGGACCATCGCATCGATTTGCGCACCAAGCAGATGTATGACGATGGGTTCATCGAAGAAGTCGAACGGTTGCGCCCGCATCTGGGTGCCACCGCCGTACGTGCGCTCGGCTATCAGCAGATCATCGACCTGCTGGACGGCATCTGGGATGTGAACGACGCCTTCGCGGACATCGCACAGAAAACCAAGCGACTCGCCCGCAAACAGATGGGATGGTTCGGCCGTGACCCGCGCATCCACTGGCTGCAGGCCCTGAACCCGAAACTGGTCGACAACGCGATGGCCATTATCGCGCACGCCGACGCCGGCGACTACGACCCGATCGACGCCCGAGCCGACGAATACACCCAGCATCATCTGGGCGATATCACGGCGTAGGAATCAGCCAAAGGCCGATGCAATCACCCGCAATCAGTGTGCAGGCCCCTGATTCCAGCCGGCGATCAAGAACACACGCGTCGGATTCGCCGGGCGTAGTATCGCGTCGAACATCGTCTCCAGTGCAGACGTGTCGCCCCGATATGCCGAGTGCTTGGCGGAGCGATACTCCTCGCGCGTCACTGAGCCCCAGTCGAGATCCCAGCCGGCGTCATGCGCCAAGCGTGAACCGAATATACGCAGCACCATCGCATTGCCGCCACGGAACGGATGCAGATAACCGAGCTCATCATAAATAGAAGCGAACGCGTGAACGAACACGTCGCGATCCAACGCATGCAGGTTGCGCTTGTCCGCCAACTCCATCGCGATGTTGTGCGCGCCGGTCTCAATGAGCCCAGCCGGGAAGAACGCCTCAGGATTCGCGGCTCGAGCCCGGTCGTTCGTCACCTCGCGTGTGGTGTTTGAGGTACGCAACTTGCCCGCATCCTCAAACACGCCTTCGAACAGCCCCTTATGAATGGCGGTCAGCTCATCCAAGTCGCCAGACGGATTCCATCGACGTTCCGCCAACAACACGGTACGTGCGAACACCGCATCCGCCCGATCCGTGGCATGATCATCCAGACTGCCGGCAGCCAGACGATCCTTTCCGGCAGGGTCGGCGGCGGCGCGCAGACGCATGGCAGTCTGTTCGTCCGCCACGTCGATGAGATGGGTCACGGGCTTCAAGCCGCGTTCGTAGGCAGCCGCGGCGCGCATCGTTGCCTCGCCCGGCGTCATCGCTTCCAGTGCGCAGTTCTTGAGTGCAAATGCGACTGCGCTCGCACGCTCTGCGGGTGTCATGCAACCCATGATAAGGCATATTCGCGCCCCAGCGGGGAATCGACTCAGACGAACGCGGCGAATCGGCTGTCGGGATTCGTCAATCGACCATATCGTCACGGTGTCGTCACCAACCATGCACCCCCGTACTAGTAGAATCAGACCCGATATGGCACGAACAGCATCCTCCAACAGCACCAAACCCCGTAAATCCAAAGACAACGGGTCTACCCATGATGGCGAAACCAAGGTCCAGCCCGAGCTTGACCTCGAACCTGAGCCGTTGTGGAAGAAGATCCTGCTCGCGATTCCGCGCGCGTTCGGCTCCGGCGTACGCGCCGTCACCGGCGTCGGCGAATACGATCCAGCCTACCGTCGTGATGGTTTGTGCTTCCTGCTGCTCGTGCTCGCCGTACTGTTCTGCGCGTCCGAATGGTTCCGCGTCAGCGGTCCATTCGGCCAGCTGCTTCACGCCATCGCGGCCGGTGTGCTTGGTCTGATGAGCGTCGTGCTGCCGGTGTTGCTCGCCGCCGTGGCCTTCCGACTCATGCGCAATTCCGGTAAAGGGTCCAATAACCCGCGTGTGGTCACCGGTTGGGTGCTGCTCATGTGGTCGATTTGTTCGATCATCGACGTGGCGATCGCCGCCGACCACACCGGATTCGACATCACGATTCTGCAATCCGCCGGCGGCCTGTTCGGCTTCTTCCTCGGCTCACCGCTCGCCTGGGGCCTTTCCAACGTGTTCGCCATCATCATTTTCGTGGTCGTCGGCCTGTTCTCCTTGCTGATGATTACCGGCACCCACGTCACCGATTTGCCGGAGGATGCGCGCAAAATCGCCGCTAAAATCCAACGCAAACCGTATGTGCCGATGGGCCAGGAGACGGATGGGAGCGCCAGCCAGTTCCCCAACGAGGTCCGTGTGGGAGATACCACTCTCGCCTTTGCCGACGGTGTTCCCTCGCATGACGGCGACGATGACGGAAGCGACAACGATCAGGCCGGCGATGCGCGGCCCAGCCTGTTCGCACGACTGTTCGGCCGCAAATCCAAGACCGAAGACGACAAAACTCTTGACAAGTATGCTGCCGACGATCCATTCGACCGTGCCGCCAGCCAGCATGGTGCCACCGCCGAAACCCCGGTGGTCGATCCGATGACCGGCGAGATTATCGGTGCGCGAACCATTGCATCGTCTTCGTACGACGGCCGTCCGCACCTATCCAGCCCTGCGCCTGCTGCCGATGCAGATGATGGCGACGCTTCCCGAACCCGCGTCATCACCAGTGGCCAGACCGTCGCCATGCCCGGTGGGGGAGCGGTAGACGACCCCGTGGGCACCCAGTGCCGCCCAGGCCGGTACTGTCGCGCTCGCAGGGGCAGCCGGTGCGATGGGAGCGGCCGGAGCCGCCGGTGCCGCGGCCGCGGCAGCCGCGACCGGAGCCTACGCGGGTGCCGATGCGGACGGCAGCGGAGTCGGCCAGGGCGTGCCCAATCGGGCGGCCAGCCGAATGCCACCGCCGGCAACGATACAGACGACGACGCCAATAGGCCGTATCAGTTGCCCGACCTGAACCTGCTGACCAAAGGCCAGCCCCATGCGATGCGCACCCCGGCCAACGATCGCGTGATCCGGGCGCTGC
>ENA-OQNM01000861-OQNM01000861.1-human-gut-metagenome-genome-assembly--contig:-NODE-861-length-10273-cov-2.824463_pt1 | contig 10273 bp, 9 predicted proteins | sample MGYA00242632_ERZ504886 | MGnify/ENA primary metagenome ERZ504886 (study PRJEB26092, sample SAMD00036424) | human gut metagenome | host: Homo sapiens | study: EMG produced TPA metagenomics assembly of... | reverse complement strand
GAAAGGTGTGTGCCCTTTGCCCTCTCAAAAAAAGATTCTTGTTGTTACGCAGCATTTCTGGCCGGAAAATTTCCGCATCAATGATATTGTGGAAGGTTTTTTGCAGGATGGCATTGCGGTGGATGTGCTTTGCGGGCTGCCCAATTACCCAAAAGGCGAATGGTTCCCCGGTTACAGCGCCGCCGGCCCTTTTGAAGAAGAATGGCACGGTGCCCGCCTGTACCGCTGCAAAGAGGTTCCGCGCAGGGGCAACACCTCGGTCAACATTTTTTTGAACTATGTCAGCTGGCCGTGGTACGCCGCCCATGCGCTGCACCGCCTGCCGGGCGGGTACGATGCGGTGTTCTGCTTTAACACCAGCCCGGTACTGATGTGCTGGCCCGCCATCCGCTATGCCAAAAAGCACCACATTCCCTTTACCAACTATGTGCTGGATATCTGGCCCGAAAACCTGTACAGCGTGCTGAATGTGAAGAACAAAGCCCTGCGCGCGATTGCCCAGGGTGTAAGCGACGCTTTATATAAGAAGGCCGACCGACTGATTGCCATGAGTGAGCCGCTGCAGCAGCGGCTGTGCCAGCGCACCGGTATGCCGCCGCAAAAAATTGCTGTGATCCCGCAGTACTGCGAGGATTTTTACGCCGTTCCTCAGCCGGATGCCGCTTTGCAGGCGCAGTTCGGCGGGCGGTTCAACCTGGTGTTTACTGGCACTTTTACCCCCGCCCAAAGCCTGGAGACCGTCATCACGGCGGTGCAGGATGCGCGCAGCCGCGGGGCGGATATGTTGCACCTGTTGCTGGTGGGCGATGGCATGAGCCGCGCCGCGCTGGAAGCCAAAGTGAAAGAGCTGCACGCCGAGGACGCCGTTACGTTTTACGGCAGTGTTCCGGCAACGGATATCCCCAAGTTCACCGCGCTGGCCGATGCTTTGATCGTCTGCCTGTCGGATTCGCCGGACTTGGGGCTGACCGTACCGGCCAAGGTTGCCAGTTATATGGCCGCCGGCAAGCCGGTTCTGGCCAGTATGGACGGTGCCGGCAATGCGGCGGTTGCCGCGGCGGGCGGGTTAAGCTCCCCTGCCTGTGATGCCGCTGCCCTGGCAGACAACCTGCTGGCACTGACCCGCATGGACGCCGCCCAGCGCGCCGCCATGGGCCAGAGCGCCAAAGAATATTATCTTGCGCATTACCGCCGCAGCGAGCTGCTGCGCAAACTGGAACATTTTATTTTGGAAGGCCGCGTTTGATGCCAAACCGGCCGTTCCCCTGATGTGAGGTGCCCTTTTGAATCACCCAGCTAAAATTCTTGTTATCATTCCCTGTTATAATGAGGAAGCCAACATCGTCAGCACCGTGGAACGCCTGCGTGCCACCTGCCCGCAGGTTGACTTTTTGATCATCAACGATTGTTCCACCGACCGCTCGGCTGAATTGCTGGCGGAACATGGCTACCCGTTTTTGGATCTGCCGGTCAACCTTGGCATTGGCGGCGGCGTGCAGTGCGGTTATCGCTATGCCCGCGCCAATGGTTATGATGTTGCTGTGCAGATGGACGGTGACGGCCAGCACGACCCCGCTTATCTGATGCAGGTCGTTCAGCCGGTATTGGACGGCAAGCTGGATATGTGCATCGGCAGCCGCTTTATCAAGTGCGAAGGCTTCCAGACAAGCTTTATGCGCCGGGTCGGCATCCGCTTTTTAAGCTGGCTCATCCATATTCTCTGTGGTCAGCGCATTCTGGATGTCACCAGTGGTTTCCGTGCCACCGGTCCCCAGCTAACCGCCTATTTTGCGGAGCATTATGCTTCGGATTATCCGGAGCCGGAAGCCATTCTGGCTGCCACGCTGGCCGGGTTCCGCGTAGGCGAAGCCCCGGTTGTCATGAAAGAACGTCAGGGCGGCGTTTCCAGCATTCGCAGTTTTAAAAGCGCGTATTACATGATCAAGGTTTCCCTGTCTTTGATCATTGACCGCCTTTCTATCAAGAAAATCCACAGCCGAAAAGCAAATAAGGAGGCACAACGCCCATGACGGCACATTTCCAGTTTTTTATGATTTTGGGTGCGGCCATCCTGCTGCTGATTATTTTTGCGCTGCTGAAAAAGGGACAAATGAGCGTAAAATACAGCCTTCTCTGGCTGGCACTGGCCGTGGTTCTTGTCATCTTTGCGGTATTCCCCTATGTTGTTTACGTCCTGCGTGATCTGCTGGATGTACAAATGCCGGTCAACCTGGTATTTATGCTCATGTTCTGCTTTGTGCTGCTGGTGCTGCTCAGTTTAAGCATCGGCGTCAGCCAGCTTGCGGATAAGTGCAAGCGCCTTACCCAGGAAAACGCTATCCTGGAAAAGCGCGTGCGGGATTTGGAGAAAAAACTCAGCGGCAAATAATCCCGCCAAAGGAGTTTGAGGATGGAACTGACAACACTGCTATTTCTTGGCTTTTTTGCGGCAGTAGCGCTTTTGAACTATACCCTGCCCCGTGTTCTGCGCCCTTACTGTCTGCTGGCTGCCAGCTACCTGTTTTACTGTTGGGGGGCCAACGACCGCCTGCTGGTACCGGTTTTGGTTGCGGCAACACTGGTCACATGGGGCTGCGGGCTGGTGATCGGCAAATGCCGGATAGGTCCCGTGCGGGTGATTTTCCTGCTTTTGGCGGTGTTCACCTGTGTGGGGCTTTTGTTCTATTACAAATACTGGAACCTGTTGGCGGCAGATATCCTGAGCGGCACGGTATTGCAGCCCCGCACGGATATGGTTACCCCGCTGGGTCTGGGCTACTTTACCCTTGCTGCGCTCAGCTACACCATTGATGTATACAAGCGCCGCTGCAAGGTTGAGCTGAACCCGCTGCATTATGCGCTGTTCGTCAGCTTTTTCCCCACCATGACCACCGGCCCCATTGAGCGGTACCCTCATTTTCGGCCACAGATCCACAAATCCCGCCGTTTCAGCTACACCCGGTGTGCGGGCGGTGCGTTCCGCATGCTGTGGGGCTACACCAAAAAGATGGTCCTGGCGGACAACATGAACCTGTACATCAAGATGGTGTACGATACCCCCGCTGAGATGAATGGCCCCAACCTGGTGGCCGCCACCCTGCTGTTCAGCCTGCGGCTCTACCTGGAGTTTTTCCGGCTGTTGCGATATCGCCATCGGTGCTGCCCGCAGTTTTGGGATATGACCTGCTAGGAAAACTTTCACACGCCCGTTCGAGGCTACCAGCTTTGCCGGGTTGTGGCAGCGCTGGCACATGAGCCTGACTGGCTGGCTGCGGGATTATATCTACATTCCTCTTGGCGGCAGCCGCTGCAACGTGGTGCGCCATATGCTGAACACGCTGATCGTGTTTGCCGTCAGCGGCCTATGGCACGGGGCTGACCTGCGCTATCTGGAATGGGGCATTGCCTGCGGCGTGATTTCAGTCATTGCCCAGCTGAGCAAAGCTCCACGCAAAGTGCTGTGGCGCTATAACCCGCTGTACCGCGAGCCTGCCGTGCAGACATTCCTCCAGCGCTGCATCACCTACCTGCTGTTCAGTTTTACAATGGTGTTTTTTGCTTCTGCCATTTACAACGCTGCCCCCGGCGAGGTATTCGCCGGAATACTGCAGGGCTGGCAGGGCGGCTTTGCGGCTGGATGGGAAAGCGTTACCAATCTGGCCACCAGCAGCGGCATTGACGGCCGCCTGCCGGTGGTGTTGACCTGCGGTACCGCCATTGTGCTGGCCATGGAGCACAACGGCAACAATGTTGCCCGCTGGATCCGCAAGCAGTGCTTTGTGCTGCGTTGGACGGTCTATTATGCCGCTGCGGTATCCATCTTGTTCTTTGCCGCGTTCGGGCAGTCGGCGTTCATTTACCAGCAATTTTAACGGGGGAGGGAGATCAATTATGCCAACACAGACCCCTGCTTCCGCCCCGCGCGGCACCCAAAAGGTCAGCCGCAGTGCTGTTGCCGCCCCGGCCCGCAAGCCCACCACAAAGCAAAAAAAATCCGCTCCCTCACCGCGCAGACGCCCCAAAAAGCCAAATATCTTCGTTCGCTTTTTGCATGGTTTGGTCCGCCGGTTATACTTTGGCAGCAAAACGTTGTTCAAGTTTGCCCTGTTCATTCCCATTCTGGTTTTCATGGTCTGGTTCAGCTATACGGTAGACCGCAGTGGCCTGTTCCAGGGTGAGCTTGCCCCCCGCCGCATTGTGGACTTGATGCTGCAGGGCTATGATGTGAGCAACTTTGAGCAGATGAACGAAATTGAGCGCGAGGTTGTCCAGCTGTTTGCACAGGATGTTCCGGACACCCCGGAAGTGATCGGCATTGGCTCCAGCCGCGTATTACAGTTCACACGGGAACTTGTCGGAACCGACAGTTTTTTCAACATGGGCGTTACCGGCGCGGATGTGCGCGATAACATGACCAGCTATTATAAGATGGTCTGTTACGGCAAAGTGCCCAAGGTGCTGATTTGGAGCGTGGATCCCTGGGTGCTGTATGGGGACGAAGCCGCCTTTGACAAGCGCGCCGATGTGGAGCTGTACAACGAATTTTTGACTAAGGTTCTCGGTGTTGAAACCGACTATGAGGAAGAGGACCGCGTGGCGCTGTGGAAAGCGCTGGTGGAACCGGCTTACTTTCAGGGCAACGTAGACTATTACTTAAAGAACCGCGGCCAGAGCGTTGTGACGGATGACGATGGCAACCCCATTGACTTTAACCCGGTGGACGGCGACCCTTACGAGCAGCCCACCACCATCAAGCGCTCTGACGGCAGTGTGCTGTATGACCCCGCATTCCGGGATGCCAACACCGACCAGGTGCGCGCCCTTGCCGCCGAAGCCTGCCCCACGTTCAACAGCGTACATATGGAAGGGTTCGACTCGCTTTCCCCCAAGCAGGAAGAAGCGTTTGGCAAGTTCATCCAGTATGCGCAAAACCAGGGCACCACGGTGATTTTGGCCCTCTCCCCCTGGCACCCGTACCTGTATGACTTTCTGCTGACGGAAGCCGACCAGCACCAGGGCTTTTTTGAAACCGAAAACTGGATCCGCCAGTATGCGCATGACTACAATATTCCGCTGTACGGCAGTTATGACCCCACCTGCATTAAGGGGTTGGATGAGACCGACTTTTTCGATGGCCTGCACTGCAAGGGCTGCGGCATCGCCAAGTTCTTCCCCGGTGTGCCGCAGGTGTTGCAGGATGTTGAAAACAACACCCTGCCCGACCCCTCAGCGTAACCCCGCGCACCACCCTGCCGGTGGATGGTGAGGAGAATGTTGAAAACGTCGGGTAAGCGCTTTGTCTCTTTGGTCAGGTTGTTCCCTGCTTGATTTTCGTCCTTTGTCTTACGTACTTATAAAACCAGCCGCCTGCTTTGTTGCATTTGCACGGCAGGCGGCTGGTTTTTACGTTCGTTTATTATTAAGGGCAACACCGCAATATACCCAAATTGCGGGGCCGCTTTTTTCAAAATTCTGCCTGCATTGTTTGGCTGCCGGTTCCGCGCAGCTGCATTATTTTTCCCATGGGCTGCGGATAATTTCGCCGCTGTCCACTTTCATGCAGCGCTCCACGGTCGCCCCGGCTTTGATGGTTGCACGGGGGGCGGCGTGCACACCGTCTTCCAGCACGGCGTTATGGTCCACAATGGCACCGGCATTGATGATGCACCCTGCCCCCACTTTGGTTCCTGCGCCCACAAAGGCAAATGGCAGCACCACGGTCCCTGCCCCCAGGGCTGCACTGCTGCATACTTCTGCCGCCGGGTGTTCAAACACCGGTGTCTGGTAGCCCGCAGCCACCAGCTTTTGCAGCCATTGCAGCCGCAGCTCATTGTTGCCAAGGCCCACAAAAGCCGCGGTGCAGCGTTCCCTGATGGTGGGATCCAGGTAATCTGCCAGTTTGCCCGCAGCGTCCGGTGCCTGGTCATCCAGGTACAAAATACGGGAATAGCCGCCGGCTTCCGCCAGCATTTCTCCCAGCTGTGTGCCAAAGCCCCCCTTGCCAAGCACAAGGGCTGTGTGGAACAATTTCATTGCGATACCCCTTTCCCATCCTGCCTTATGGCAGTATTTTCTGGTATGGTTATTATAGCACAAAAATCCTTATCAAAAAAGTACATACTTCACCCCGTTTTTCTCCATCAACTTTGACAAAAAGCCCTATCTTATTTTAAACACAATAGGAAGTGCGCCAAAAAAACGTTTTAGGCTCTTGCTTTTTTGCGCTGCACGCTTTACACTTTAATTACAGAGATTTTCCGTACGGGTGTTTTGTGTGTTATTCTGTACACAGCCCGCCGGGGGATCCAGCCATACATTAAAGGATGGAGGGCGACTTTGTGCATTACACGAATCTTTTCGGACCATTCCCGGTCGGTTTGCGCAGCTGTGTTCTTCATGCGGTGTATTATAAGCATAATAACCTTGTATAAGCGCAGTGTACCCGTGTACACCGCGCTCTTATTTTTTGAAGGAGGATCTGTAACATGCCGAACCGTAAAAAGGTTGCCATCATCATGGGTTCTGACAGTGACTGGCCGGTTGTAAAAAAGTGCCTGCGGGGTGCTGAAAGATTTCGATGTACCGTTTGAGGCGCACATTCTTTCCGCCCACCGTACGCCGGAAGCCGCCGCTGCCTTTGCCAAATCTGCCCGCGCCAATGGTTACGGTGTTATCCTGTGCGCTGCCGGTATGGCGGCCCACCTGGCAGGTGCCTTTGCCGCCAACACCACTTTGCCGGTGGTCGGCATCCCGATGAAGGGCGGTGCCATGGACGGTCTGGATGCTCTGCTTGCTACCGTGCAGATGCCTTCCGGCTTCCCGGTTGCCACGGTTGCCCTGAACGGTGCCAAGAACGCCGCTTACCTGGCCGTTGCCATCCTGGCTGTTGCCGATGATGAGCTTGCCGCTAAGCTGGATCAGTTCCGTGCCGACACCGCCGCCGCCATTGCCAAAAAGGACGCCGCCATCGCTGCCGAAGCCGCAGCTATGTAACTTCAAATCCCGGTTTATTTGCTGTTGTTTTATTCCTTTTTATAAAAAGGATTCCATAAATCAATTCATGAAAGAATATAAAGGAGCGCATTACAATGAACGTTGAAATTAAAGAACAGATGTACGAAGGCAAAGCTAAGCAGGTATTCGCAACTTCTGACCCCGAAATCGTTATGGTTCATTACAAGGACGATGCCACCGCCGGCGACGGCGAAAAGAAGGGCACCATCCGCGATAAGGGCATTGTCAACAACAAGCTGTCCAACGCTCTGATGCAGAAGCTGGAAAAACGAAAGGCATCCCCGACCCATTATGTTGAGGAGCTGAACGACCGCGATACCCTGGTCAAGAAGGTTCAGATCGTTCCTCTGGAAGTCATCATCCGCAATGTTGCCGCCGGCCACTTCAGCCTGCGCATGGGCGTGCCCGAGGGCAAGGTGTTCAAGACCCCCATCCTGGAGTACAGCTACAAGAACGACGACCTGCATGACCCGTTCATCAACCATTATTACGCCTTGGCCCTTGACCTTGCCACCCAGGAAGAGCTGGACACCATTGCCAAGTACGCCTTCAAGGTCAACGAAGTGCTGAAGAAGATCATGCTGGATGCCAACATCCGCCTGATTGACTTCAAACTGGAGTTTGGCCGCCTGTCTGACGGCACCATCATTCTGGCTGACGAGATCAGCCCGGATACCTGCCGCTTCTGGGATGCCACCACCGGTGCCCACCTGGATAAAGACCTGTTCCGCCGCAGCCTTGGCGGTGAGGCCGATGCCTACCAGGAAGTTATGAAGCGCCTGCTGGGCTGATTGAACCAAGCTTAGTCCAGCCAATGTTCAGGGTGTACTGGAACCGCCGTTCGCTCTTCCGGTGCACCCTGCCATCGTTTGAAACGGGAAACGGAGAACTGAATGAAGGAGCTTTGTCCCGCCGAAGCACTGCATGAAGAATGCGGCGTGTTCGGTATCTATGATTCCACCGGCAAAACCAACATGGTCAGCGCCGTGTACAGCGCGTTGTATGCCCTGCAGCACCGCGGCCAGGAAAGCTGCGGCATTGCCCTGAACGTGGACGGTGTGCTGACCGGCTACCGCGATCTTGGCCTGGTCAGCGAGGTATTTACCCCGCGCGTGCTGGCTGACCTGCCGCAGGATGCCAAGATGGCCACCGGCCATGTGCGCTATGCCACCAGCGGCCAGCGCACCCGCGCCAACGCCCAGCCCATGGTTCTGCACCACTGCAAGGGCACTATGGCCATCTGCCACAACGGCAACCTGACCAATGCCCCCCAGCTGCGCCACAAGCTGGAAATGAACGGTTCGATCTTCCACGGCACTTCGGACACCGAGGTCATCGGCTATCTGCTGACCCAGAACCGCCTGATCAGCCCGGATATTGAAACAGCTGTCTGCCGCACGATGGAGCAGATCGTGGGTGCTTACAGCCTGGTCATTATGACCCACACCAAACTGATCGCCGCGCGCGATCCTAATGGCTTCCGCCCTCTCTGCATTGGCCAGCTGCCGGATGGCTCCGGCTGGGCTTTTGCTTCGGAATCCTGTGCGCTGGATGCTGTAGGCGCCCGCTTTGTGCGCGATGTACTGCCCGGCGAGATCGTGGTGGCAGACTACACCGGCCTGCGCACCATCCGCACCCACTGCGGCACCGCGCCGCACACGATGTGCGTGTTTGAGTACATTTATTTTGCCCGCCCCGATTCCATCATCGAGGGCACCTGCGTGCATGACGCCCGCCTGCAGGCCGGGCGCTTTCTGGCACAGGAGCATCCGGTGGAAGCCGATGTCGTCATCGGTGCGCCGGATTCCGGCCTGGATGCCGCCCTTGGCTATGCGCAGGAAAGCGGTATTCCCTATGGCGTGGGCTTTATTAAAAACAAATATGTGGGCCGCACCTTCATCCAGGGCTCCCAGGCCCAGCGTGAAAGCAGCGTGCGCATCAAATTGAACGCAATTTCCTCCACCGTTGCGGGCAAGCGCGTTGTGCTTGTGGATGACTCCATCGTGCGCGGCACCACCAGCGCCCGCACCATCAAGCTGCTGCGCGACGCCGGTGCCAAGGAAGTACACTACCGCATTTCGGCCCCGCCGTTTGCCCACCCCTGCTATTTCGGCACCGACATCCCGGACGAAAAAGACCTGATTGCCACCGGCCATACGGTGGAGGAGATCCGCCAGATCGTGGGGGCCGATTCCCTGGGCTACCTGAGCATTGAACATGTGACCCAGCTGGCCATCCACAGCAAGTGCGGGTTCTGCACCGGCTGCTTTACCGGCCATTACCCGGTGCCCGCCCCAACGAGACGATGGACATTGTATACGATAAACCCCTGAGCCAGTCCCAGACCAAAAAACGCCTGTAAGCTGATAAGGAGAGAAACATAATGGAAAAAAGCTATTCTGCAAGTTACGCTGCCGCTGGTGTGGATATTACCGCCGGTTACAAGGCAGTTGACCTGATGAAGCAGCACGTTGCCCGCACCATGAACGAGCACTGCATTGGCGGCCTGGGCGGCTTTGGCGGCCTGTTTGAGCTGGACTGCACCGATATGCCCCACCCCGTGCTGATTTCCGGCACGGACGGCGTTGGTACCAAGCTGCGCATTGCCCAGTACATGAACAAACATGACACCGTTGGCATTGATTGCGTTGCCATGTGCGTGAACGATGTCATCTGCGCCGGTGCCAAGCCGCTGGTGTTCCTGGATTACATCGCCTGCGGCAAAAACGTGCCGGAGCGCATTGCCGAGCTGGTTGCCGGTGTAGCCGAAGGCTGCGTGCAGGCTGGCTGTGCCCTGGTTGGCGGTGAGACCGCCGAGATGCCCGGTTTTTACCCGGAGGACGAGTACGACCTGGCCGGCTTTACCGTTGGCGCTGTGGACAAGAGCAAGATCCTGGACAACTCCACCATGCAGCCCGGCGATGTGATCATCGCCCTGCCTTCCACCGGCGTACACTCCAACGGGTTCTCCCTGGTGCGCAAGATCTTTGACCTGGAGAACAACCCCGATGTGCTGAAAAAGACCTTTGACGGCATGGACAAGACCCTGGGCGAAGCCCTGCTGGCCCCCACCAAGATTTATGTCAAGCCTGTGCTGGCCGTGATGAAGGAAGTTACCGTCAAGGGCGTTTCCCACATTACCGGCGGCGGTCTTTTACGAGAACACTTCCCCGCAGCCTAGAAAGCCGGCTGCTGCGCTGTGATCAAGAAGAGCGATGTGCGCCACCCCGTGCTGTTTGATGTGCTGGACTAAAGAGGG
>ENA-OQNM01000859-OQNM01000859.1-human-gut-metagenome-genome-assembly--contig:-NODE-859-length-10274-cov-4.684340_pt1 | contig 10274 bp, 16 predicted proteins | sample MGYA00242632_ERZ504886 | MGnify/ENA primary metagenome ERZ504886 (study PRJEB26092, sample SAMD00036424) | human gut metagenome | host: Homo sapiens | study: EMG produced TPA metagenomics assembly of... | reverse complement strand
AGTCGAAAGAGATGGAAGAGAGGTTAAAACAGGCAAAGGAACAGGAGCAGATACAGGAATCGTCCGGGAAACAACGAAGGGAAGAAGAACGGAAGCGGTAAGGAGGTGAGAGCGTATGAACTATGGCGGTGATGCGGCAGATCAGATTGTTCGGTATTCCATGGAAGGCATGGAACATACCTTACGGATCAGCGGGAGCATTGCAAAGAATCTGGCGGTGCTGATCGTTGCGGTGATGAAGGACCAGAAAAAGACCAGGGGAAAGACCAATCTGCTTCGGATGTTAAAGGAACAGCGGGCAATGAAATTTTTTCACCATTCCCCATGACAGGCTGCGGGAGTTTGCCGGGGAAGCCAAATCCAGGGGACTTTTGTATGTGGTCATCCGGGATAAGAAGAACCCCCAGTTTCCCGAGATCATGGTGTTTGCTGATGATGCGGCAAAGGTGAACCGGGTGCTGGACAAGATGAATCTGGACTTTGTAAAATCCGAAGCCGGGGAAGCGGTTGTGGAACAAGCGCCAGTCCGGGAAGGAGAGCGTGTGATCGATGCAGAGTTTACCGAGAAAACCGAAGCAAAAGAAGAACTTCCGGCAAAGACCGAAAAGGTGGTGCTGCCGGAAGGGACCATTGAGTTCGAACTGGATGAAGAAGAGCATCTGTTTGATGTAGGGGAAGTCTCTCCTTCGGAGGGAAATTTTACCCAGGCGGAGAAGGCAGGGAATCTGTCCGGACCTTCCTCGCACAGCAGCGGTTCTTTTTCCGGGCAGGAAACTAGCTGGAAAGGGGAGAAACCATCTGTCCGGCAGGAATTAAAAAAGATTGAAACGGAACAGAAACAGCGGCAGAAGCAACAGCAGAGCCGGAGAAAACCGAGAAATCAACAAAGAAGGGAACAGAAGAAAGTGAAAGGCAGGTAAGGCTATGGATTTAACGAACATGATCCCTGGTGGGGCAGGGGAAGAAAAAACTCCACAACAGCAGTTATCAAAAGAAGAATATGCAGCCATGAAAAAACAGCAGAGGGAAGAAGTATGGGCAGAGGTAGACGCCCAGGCACAGGCGGTGTTCCAAAACGGGGATTCTTTAAAGGGATTTTTAGATTTTATGGCACAGTGCAATACGCAGAAAACACCCAACCTTCTGTTGATCTACGGACAGAATCCAGAAGCAACGGTGGTAAAATCCTATGATTACTGGAAGGCAGAGAACCGTTCCCCAAAATCCGGGGTGCATGGATACACCTATATGGTCAGTACGGAATATGAAAAAGACGGGGAGATGCGGACAGGCTATGCCATCGGTAAAGGATTTGACATCAGCCAGATGTCTGGGAAACCGCTGGAGGAACGTCCACAGCGTTCCATGGAAGAACTGATCCATGCAGTCTTAAAGGATCAGCCAGTGCGGATGCAGATTGCAGACAATCTGCCGGAGGGCATCCAGGCACAGTATATCCCGAAACAGCGTACCGTCTATGTGCGCAATGGCATGGATGAGAATACAACGTTCCATGCAGTGAACCGGGAACTGGCGTGTGCAGCATTAGACCAGCATGATGGGAATTATGTCAGGAAGAAAGTTAATGCCCAGGCATACTGTGCCGCCTATGTAATCGGTAAGCGGTATGGGGCAGAGGTGTCCGGTTTCCAGTTTGGAAAAGTAGCAGAGATGCAGGCAAACGGGCAGAAAGATCCCCAGGAACTGCGTGGCTTTTTAAATGATGTGCGTCAGGCAGCCTATACCATCCGCAACCATATGGAACGGAACTTCGGGGAACAGGAGCAGACTTTTTCTAAAGATGATTTTTCCTTTGAGGAACCGCCAAAGCAGACACCGAAGAAGGAGAAAAAAGAGAAACAGCCGGAGCGGTAAGTTCTGGAAAAAGTTCCGCTGTTGGGATAGCTATTGCGGGGTTTTTAGTGGTATGTTGGGTGTAACAAAGGAGGTGCCAAAGATGGCAGATTACTATTTGAAAACAGACAATATCATGAAAAATATGTTTACGGTGGCATTAAAAGACGAACTGGCAGCCCAAAGTCAGATGGGAAAGGTTCGTCGGCTACAGAAGCCATGCTGCAGAAAGTCCGAGCCTATGAGCTTTCCGAGAAAAGGCTTCCCATTATAAGCGAGGAACAGCGGGAACTTCGCAATGCCCTCAATCGGCTGCGGGACAAGTATCTTGCCATGGGCAGGTACAGCGATGGCATTGACAGCGTGATCTTAAAGGTCATGAAACCAAACACCAGCAGGCGCTTCTTCTGGTAACAGAAGGGAGGGATGTCTATGAGTATGTACGATCAAAAACAAGTGGAACAATTACGAAAGCGGTATCCGAAAGGAACAAGGCTCTGCCTGGACTTTATGGATGAGCCGGGGATGCCGCCGGGATTACAAGGAACGGTAGCATATATTGATGATGCCGGGCAGATTCACATGCATTGGGAGAATGGGCGAAGCCTTGCCCTGATCCCCGGAGAGGATTCTTTTCATAGGATAGACGGACCAGCAAACGAAGTGCCAAAGAGTGAAAAAGCGAAGAAGGAGAGAAGCCCGCAGAGGTAGCATGGAAACGTGCGGACCTTTGGGTGTGGCTGCTGTTTTTGCCTGTTGTCTGGTGGGCAGGTGCCATCACCGCCTGTGCTATCGAGCCGGATACCAATCTGTTACAAATCTTACAAGTGCTGACCGAAAAACTGGATCAGCCATTTTCTATCACCTATACACCGTACACACTGCGGTGTGTGTTCACATTCACAATCGCCTATGTGTTAGGCATCGGTATTTATTATTCCCAGAAGAGAAATTATCGAAGAGGGGTGGAGCATGGCTCTGCCAAGTGGGGCGATGCTGCTTCCGTCTGCAAGCGTTACCGGGATAAGCGGTACACCCAAAATCTGATCTTAACCCAAAACTTCCGGATGGGGCTGGACTGCTATAAACACAAACGGAATTTAAATGTATTGGTCGTGGGTGGTTCCGGCGCGGGAAAAAGCCGGGCATACGCCGTAGTCAACATTATGCAGTGCAACTGTTCCATGGTGATTACCGATCCAAAGGGAGAACTTCTTCGGAAAACCGGAGGACTGCTGGAGCGGGAAGGGTATGAGGTGCGGGTGTTTGATCTTATTAACCCGGAAACGTCCTTTTGTTATAATCCCTTTGCCTATGTGTGGGATGACAAGGATGTGCTAAAACTCATCAACAACCTGATCCGAAACACCACGCCAAAAGGGGCGCAGAGTTCGGATCCGTTCTGGGAGAAAAGTGAGACTGCTTTGCTTCAGGCGCTGATGTTATATCTGTTACATGAAGCGCGCCGGAGGAACAGAACTTCTCCATGATCATGGAAATGTTAGGTTCTGCCCAGGTGAAAGAGGACGATGAGGAATACCAGTCACCCTTGGATATTTTGTTTGAACGACTGGAGATGCGCAATCCGGAAAGTATTGCGGTGAAGCAGTATGCCATTTACAAGCAGGCGGCTGGAAAAACTGCCAAGTCTATCCTGATTTCTGTGGGTGTCCGTCTGGCAGCCTTTAACTTAAAGCAGATCGCCAATTTAACCTGCACCGATGAGTTGGATCTTTACAGCATCGGGGAGAAAAAGGTGGCGCTGTTTTGCTGTATCCCGGATGCGGATACCAGCCTCAATTATCTGGTGGGCATGATCTACAGTAACCTCTTTCAAACCCTTTACTATGTGGCGGACCGGAAATACCATGGAAAACTTCCTATCCCGGTACACTGCATTATGGATGAGTGGCCAAACGTGGCGCTGCCGGATGATTTTGACAAGCTTCTGGCAACCATGAGGTCGCGCGCAATTTCCTGCAGCATCATCATCCAGAACATTGCGCAGATGAAAGCCTTGTTTAAGGATAGCTGGGAAAGTCTCATAGGGAATTGCGACGAATTTTTATATCTGGGCGGCAATGAAAAAGAGGGGCATAAATATGTCTCGGAACTATTGGGGAAAGAAACACTGGATACCAATACCTATGGGCAGACCAAGGGAAGGGGTGGAAGCTATTCTGTGAATTTCCAGCAGTCAGGAAGGGATGTGCCATACTTGTTCGTGAAGAGTTCAGTTGCCTTGAATTTATCATGAACAGGGACACGATCAACTGGATTCTGAAATAACTGAATACAGGAGGTCGAACATGGAGCATTTACCAAAGAAAATCCATCAAAACGGAATCAGCTACACGCTGGTGGGAGACTACTACATCCCCGATCTGGAGCTACCGGAGGAAAGCCGCCCCATTGGGCGGTGGGGCCGGATGCACAAAGCGTTTCTGCAAGAACACCGGCCCGGCCAGTACAATGCCCTGCTTCTGTCGGGAAAACTCTGGACATATCTTGCTGACCTGAACGAACAGGCCGCTGACCGGCTGGCGTGTATCGTCTCGCAGATGCAGGAGGCGGAGGGTGTCACCGAGGAACTGAAAGCCCGTGACCAGCTTGCGTGGGTCGGGGGCATGAACAGCATTCGCAGCCGAGCAGAGGAAATCATCCTCTCTGAGATGATTTTTGTTTAAGGAGGTGCCTGTCTATGAGATACCGTATCGAATACGCCGATGGGCGTTATTGTAACTTTGCCAACGGCAGGGCTGAGCTGCTGAAATGGCTGAAACTGCTGAAGCAAGAGGAAATCTCCGACATCCGCAAAGTATATAAAAGCGGTGTGTCAGATTCCGTCCTGGAAACATACCGGAATTATATCCGCCCAGCATAAGGAGGGGCGCTTATGGGTACAGATATAGAAAAATTGGTTGATTTGATGATTCAGGAGCGGATGCAGAGCCAGTTTGCTAAGTGGCGGGAGGCAGAAACCGGCACGGAGAAAAAAGAGGACTGCCTTCGCTTGGAAAACGAGTATGAAAAAGCAATCAGCGCATTGTCTGAGGAACAGAAGGACGCTGTAAGACACTACTGTGATTCTATTTTCGATTCTGGTGCAGAAAGCGAGTGCTTCTTTTACCGGCTGGGCCTCAAAGATGGCATCCGTCTCTGGAAGTTTATGAAAAAGCTGATGAAAACGGTCAGCTAACGGATGTATAACCACATATTTTATTCCGCCCACAAACGGGTCGAAAGCCGTCCAACGGTACAGATTGGGCGGCTTTCCTGTTATCTGCGTTTCTTCCGCTTGGGCGCATAGTACGGCTGCGGCTTGGCCTTTCCTCTCATGTTGTTGGGATTTTTGAGCATTTTGGACAGGCTCAGTATCCGCAAAAATGCAGAGAAGTCCTCTGAGGAAATCTTCTCGAAGGGTATCTGCATTCTGTCGCAAAATTCGTGGATTACCACTTCCTCTTGGCTGCCCTGTTCGAGCGCCTGTTCAAACTTTTCCTTGACGTCATCCAGCGTGGGCTGCGGGTCGGCGGTGGTCTTGTCCTTGCGGTGTGCTTCCCGGATGTCCCGGACGATGCTGTCCAGATCATCGTGCATGACATGGCTGTAAAAATCGCTTTCCTGCACCTGCCCCAGTTCCAGCGTCCGCATATAGAGGTCATCTTCTCCGGGCGCATACTTGCTCATGACGGTCTGCCGGGTGGCCTCCAACACCAGATTCATCTGCTCCACCCGCATATTGGCGATCTGGTCGATGCAGATTTCCATATCTATCATCAGCCGCCGGAAATTCGGGTGGGCAGCCAGTTCGCAGAGAAGCCGGTTGTTGATTTTGCCGCTGCTCAAAAGTTCCACCATATCATCACTCAGATGCAGAGATTGAAGTTCTGTGTTTGGGTGATTTTTATTTTCCGTCAGCCCCATCAGATAGTCGGTGGACACGCCGTAAAAGTCCGCCAGCGTTGCAATCGCAAACGGGCTGATGTCCTTGTAGTCATCGGTTTCGTATTTTCCCAGCGCGGATTTAGACAGGCCGGTCTGCTCCGCCAGTTGTTCCAGCGTCAGGTGCTTGTCCACCACCCGCAGGTCTTTGAGCCGCTCCGGGATTGTCAGCTTTGCGTACATCCAAAGCCCCCTCTCTCGTTATCGTTTTTCAGTGATTACACCCATTATAGCACGATTCCATAAGCGTGGAAATATGCGGATTTCAAGCGTTTTTCCGACGTTTTGGATATACGGGAAAGGGCCTCTTTTTTCGGTAAACTGGTTCTTGCAGACAGGCACAGAACCTTGAAAATCGAATGACCGGCTGCAAGGGGTATGGCCTCCGGGGAAGTGACGCCAGGACAGAAATCGAGCGCACCAAAGAGGCCGATACGCCGGGAGAAATTCCGGGCAGGAGCGGCTTGCAGGCAGACCGGCGGACAGGAAACAAGTTTATCATGCGGGGCGCATGGCTCCGCAGCAAAGAAATGGAGGAAATCATTATGACACTGAGTATGAAAGAAAAGAAGATTCTCTACGCTTACGGCTGTCTCAGCCACCACAATACGGTGACACGGCTGAAATGGCTGACGGCTCTGACGGTTGACCCGGAGGCCAAACGCCGGATGCTGGGGCTGGCCCGGAAGGTGGAGACGGAGATGAACGAAAGCTGGTACGAGGATTTTTATCACCATCTGCGCATGGAGATGGACGAGTACCGTCGTCTCAAGCGCAGCCTGCGTGTGCTGAAATCTTACACTGATTATGAGGAGGATCTGTATGAGGAAGCTGTCTAAGTATGAGAAAGAAACCATCATCAACTGGAACGAGGCGGAGAACCTTGCCAGCATCTACACCTTCAACGCCAGCTTGAAGCGCAGGCTGGCTGATTTCAGCCGGAAGTACCCGCTGCTGTGCCGGTTTGAGCGCAGCACGCCGGAGGGCAGCGTGACCTATGTGCTGGACAAGTCCCGGCTGTCGATCCGGCTGGTGCCGCCGTACAGCGAGGAACGGAAAGCCGCTGCCAGCGCCTACGCAAAAGAGCATGGCTTTCAGGTGGTAGGGGCGGAAGAAAAAATCGCCTGAAACCGGGGCGTTTACGGAAAAAATGACGGGTCTGCACCCGCTGTTTTGACCGGCAATCCCCGCAGGCGTATTCCGTATCCATTCCCACCTATGGGCGCAAATGTGCGGATACGGAGCCGGTGAAACTGGCAAACACCGCTCCTGCGGTGGAAGCCAGCTTCGCTTGCGGGAGTACAGAGGGCAGCCAGCCCTTTGTGCCGGGGTGCAGGGGCGGCAGCGCACTGCTGGGGTCAAGGGGCAACGCCCATTGGCGGGTTGAGGGCAGCTGCCCCATCGGGTCAAGGGTGAAACGCCTTGCCCAGGGAGAGTTGATGCCTGCGTCAACTCGTACTGGGTATTACCTGACGCAAAATTCGCAGGATTTGCGGCTTCGCCGCCCCTTCCCCGGCCCCAGAACATCTTCGCAGGAAGGAGGAAATCTGTTTGAAACTGACACGACACAATGGACGCTCCGGCAAGCATGGCACCTATAATCCCCGCCACAATGACCGCCGGTTCGATGTGGAGAACAGCGAACACATTGACGCAGAACGGGCAAGGCAAAATGTCTACTGGGACTGCTACCGGGGCTTTACCACCCATGAGTTCCGGGAGAACCCGGAGCAGCCGGATTTCAGCTTTGAGGAAATCGAGCGGATGTATTACTACGAGCATTACGGCGGCTATGTGGAAGCTCAGAACGCCCGGAATGAGAAAACCCGGCACACCGAGCGCAACCGCACTGTGGAGGACTTGCTGAAAAACAACAAGACCTGCCCGGAGGAAAGTATCTACCAGATCGGCACGATGGGAGAATCCGTCTCGCCGGATACGCTCTTTTCCATCGTCAATGAGTTTTATCAGGAATTTGAGCGCCGCTTCGGTTCCCATATCCACATCCTGGACTGGGCGCTCCATCTGGACGAGGGGACGCCCCACATCCATGAGCGGCACGTCTTTGACTGTGAGAACCGCTATGGGGAACTGTGCCCCCAGCAGGAAAAGGCGCTGGAAGAACTTGGCATCCCTCTCCCCAACCCGGAGAAGCCCAAAGGCCGGAACAACAACCGCAAGCAGACCTTTGATGCGGTCTGCCGGACGATCCTGTTTGACATCGCCAGACGGCATGGGCTGCATCTGGATCAGGAGCCGTCCTACGGCGGGCGGGACTATCTGGAAAAACAGGATTATATCCTGATGAAGCAGAAGGAGCAGCTTGCGGCGCAGGAGCAGAAGCTGGAAGAACTGACGCTCAAAATCGAGGACGTGGAGACGCTGTTAGATGATGTTTCCGATGCGGCCTATGACAAGGCGGTGGAGGTGGTGACCGATACCGTCCGGCAGGAGACACACAAGGAAGATATTCGTCTGGTGGAAGAATCGAAAAAATGGGTGCTTTCGCCGGAGCGCAAGGCCCCGAAGAAGGAGCGTGACTACGCTGCCGCCCGTCTGGATGGAGTGATTACCAAAATCAAACGGGTCATGCAGAACGCCCTGGCAAAAATCCAGAAAACTCTCATGCAGCCGGAGGTCAAGAAGGCCGGTAAGGAGCAGATTAAGGAGAAGGCCAGAGAATCCATCCGGGAGAAGCTGGCGAAAGGCAGGCTGAACGCTGACCGAGATAACCGGGAACGCTGGGAACGTGAGGGGCGGATTGCTCCGAAAAAGAAACACGATATGGAGTTATGAGGCACCTGATTTTCTGCGGAAACGGGTGCTTTTTTCTCTGCCTGGAGGTGAGAAAATCGAATATATTTGAAGCGGTGAAGGAGTCTGTCACCACAAGGCAGGCTGCGGAATCTTACGGAGTGCAGGTCGGCAGGAATGGGATGGCTTGCTGTCCCTTCCATGATGACAAACATCCCAGCATGAAGGTTGACCGCCGGTTCCACTGCTTCGGCTGTCAGGCGGACGGGGATGTGATTGATTTTACCGCCCGTCTGTTCGGGCTGAACAAAAAAGAGGCGGCCTTGAAGCTGGCGGAGGATTTCTCGGTCAGCTATGACGCCAAAGGCCATGGCCCACCACTCAGGAGGCCGGTCAAACGAAAAATCAGCGAGGAACTGCGCTACCGGCAGGCGGAGCAGAAATGTTTCCGGGTATTGTGCGATTACCTGCATCTGCTGGAACGCTGGGAGAAGGAATACGCCCCGCAGATGCCGGAGGAAACATGGAACCCGCTGTTTGTGGAGGCCCTGCAAAAGAAACCGTACACGGAGTATCTGCTGGATATTCTGCTGTCCGGCAGCATGGAGGAACGGGCCTGTGTGGTCGCTGAATACGGAAAAGAGGTGAGGAAGATTGAGCAGCGAATATCAGAGTTTACCGCCAGCCACCCGGCAGGCCGCCATGAGCGCAGCCGAAGCCTTAGCGCCGGAACAGAGCGTTGATGAGGTGCGGGAAAGCCTCTCTGTCACGGAAAAAGGCCAGCCCGCTAACACCATCGGCAACTGCCAGACGGTGTTCTGCCATGACCCGCTGCTGCGGGACGCCATCCGGCTGAACCTCCTGACTGACCGGGTGGACATTGTGCGGGATTTGGGCTGGCGCAGGAACACCAGCGCCCTGACGGATACGGATGTGAAGTATCTGCTTCTCTATTTTGAGCAGACCTACGGCCTGACCAGCGAGAAAAAGATGACAGCGGCCCTGTCCATCGTGGCGAATGAGAACTGCTACCATCCCATACAGGATGTGCTGAACAGCCTTGTCTGGGACGGGATGCCCCGTATCCGCTCCTGTCTCCATCACTTCTTAGGTGCAGAGGTCAGCGACTATGTGGAGGAAATGCTGAAACACTTTTTGCTGGGGGCTATCCGGCGGGTGTTTTACCCCCGGCTCCAAATACGAGGAAATGCTTTGCTGGTGGCGGGCAGGGGGCTGGCAAGTCCAGCTTCTTCCGCCTGCTGGCAATCCGTGACGAGTGGTTTAGTGACGATCTGAAAAAGCTGGACGATGACCGGGTGTTTTTGAAACTGCAAGGCCACTGGATCATCGAAATGTCAGAGATGCTGGCCACCAGCAGCGCCAAAAGCATTGAGGAAATCCGCTCATTTATCAGCCGCCAGAAGGAAACCTACCGCACACCCTATGAGGCCCAGCCCAAAGACCGGCTGCGGCAGTGCGTGTTCGGCGGTTCTTCCAACACGCTGGACTTTCTGCCCCTTGACCGGGCCGGGAACCGGCGTTTCCTTCCCATCATGATTTACCCGGAGAATGCGGAGGTTCACATTTTGGAGGACGAGGACGCTTCCAGAGCCTACCTGTTGCAGGTCTGGGCAGAGGCCATGACGGTTTACCGCAGCGGGAAGTATTCCATGAAATTCAGCAAGTCCATCCAGCGGCAGCTTGTGGAAGTGCAGAAGGAC
>ENA-OQNM01000856-OQNM01000856.1-human-gut-metagenome-genome-assembly--contig:-NODE-856-length-10289-cov-2.516827_pt1 | contig 10289 bp, 6 predicted proteins | sample MGYA00242632_ERZ504886 | MGnify/ENA primary metagenome ERZ504886 (study PRJEB26092, sample SAMD00036424) | human gut metagenome | host: Homo sapiens | study: EMG produced TPA metagenomics assembly of... | reverse complement strand
TGACCTTTACCGACGACCGGTTGCGGCATAGAGGATGAAGCCAAAGGAGAAAATAGTTCCAAAGATTCTATCAGCGAGCAAAAACCAGTCGAGCAACGGAGGCAGCGGCATTGGACTGCACATTGTTTCCGAATACGTAAAGATGCATCAGGGTACTGTCTGTGTCAGGGATAACCAGCCTTGTGGTTCTGTATTCCTGATTACCCTACCCCTGCACCAGAACAGTAATGAAACCAAAACGGAGAACCGGTCGAAGAACCGGAAATAAAGGAAGAATCCCATCCATTCACCATACTACTCGTAGATGACAACTACGACTTCTTGAAATTTCTCTCTGAAAGTCTTGCCAGGCAGTATCATGTATTAAAAGCCACAAACGGAAAACATGCACTAAATGTACTGGAAAAGGAAGATATTGATTTAGTGGTCAGTGACATCATGATGCCCGAGATGGATGGTCTGGAACTATGTTCAACCATCAAGAATGACATACGCTACTCCCATATCCCCATTATCCTCCTGACAGCTAAGGCAAGTGAAGAACACCAATTGGAAGGGCTTAGCGTTGGTGCAGACGACTATATCACCAAGCCTTTCAATATGGAAGTCCTCAAGCTGCGCATCAACAAGATTATCGAGATGAACGTCAAACGTCAGGAAATATTCAATCAGGACATTAAAATCGAGCCAAGCCGTATCACCATCACTCCCCTTGACCGGCAGCTGGTGGAAAAAGCCATCCAGATTGTAGAGGACAATATCAGCGAAACCGAGTTTTCCGTCGAGGAGCTGGCCAGCAGCCTGAATATATCACGCAGCTATTTCTACAAGAAAATGATTAAGATAACGGGAAAGAAACCCATCGAATTCATCAGGACCATCCGTATGAAACGTGCACAACAACTCTTGACAGAAAGCCAGATGCAAGTTTCGGAAATTGCATATACCTTGGGGTATAACTCCCCCAAGGTATTCTCCAAACATTTTAAAGAAGAGTTCAACATCAGCCCATCCGAATTTATAAGGCAGCAGGCTGAATAGCAACATTATTTTGACATCAAAGCATCCAACGAAGACACCAACGCCACCAAAGCGGCACTCCAATTAATGGCTATCTCATTGGAAGCATACGAACCCTCCACATCTGCATAAGACTCATCCGGCAGGTTGGAAGCATAAGCAATGCCATCCTGCTGCCCAGGATTGGGACCGCCAACCAGGAAACCGGGAAGAGGTGCCTCTATATCATCCGATGTAGAAAGACGATGGTGCGGATACAGAGGACTCTTCATCCCGAAACCGGTAACATAACAATATCCCGTGGCATTCTTTCCTAAAATGTAGTCCATATTGCGGTAGGCGTTCGTCAGGTACGACTTCTCGCCCGTAAGCAAATAGGCGCAAACCAGTGAAGTGGCTTGGTTAGCACACCCTTCGGCAAGGCATCCCCAGAAGAAATCTTTGGCATCGTTGCCGTAAGGAGCATGGAAAGGAGAACGGTCAGCACCCCGCACAGCCTCGACAGCATAGTCCAGTAACAGGTCTTTCATGGCATTTGCCAATTCCACGTCTTCACCCTGATATTCCCTGCCCGGTTGCAGCCAGGCAAACACGCCCAACGCAGTGGTATTGCCCCAAGAAGGAGTCTTATATGCAGTCGGCAGATGCTTCTTCACTTGTTCCCGGTAAACGGGCTTTCCCGTAGCAAGATAGAGCTCGGAAGCCGCCCAGAAGAATTCGTCATCGGCACTACGATCACCGTAAGCTCCCGTAACCACGGCAGGTTGATATTGCTTGTTGAGGAGGTCCTGATGATAGAGCGCTTGCGGATGCGCTTCTGCCCAGGCGTAAGCACGTTCGGCAGCCTGTAAAGCCACTGTCGAAAAGCCCGGATAATCCTCTTCGTAAGGAGTAAACAAGGCAGAAGCCTGCGCCAAAGCCGCAGCATAGTCCAATGCCGCCGTTACTGATTTCTGAACCACATAACGAGGCTGCTTACACTCCGTAGGCTTGATGAATCCCTCGAACGAAGGGGTAGTCAGCTTGTGGTAGACTCCTCCGTCGGCAGGGTCTTGCATAGTCAGCATCCATCTCAGGTTATAGTACATCTCGTCCAGCAAATCGGGCGTGTGGTTTCCGCTTTCCGGGATGTTCACCTGTTGACGGATAAAATAATCAGGAAAGCGGGCATAAATCGCCTGCATCAGTCCAATGGAATAGGCGGAGTTCACAATATACTTGTTATAGTCTCCGGCATCATACCATCCTCCCGGAGAAGAAATCACCGTTCCCGCCTTACGTTCCGGCCCGGCAGCATTGGGATGTATCAGTACCTTGTCATCGGGATGGCCTGCCGGACGGCTCCACCGACCCGCATAAGTCGCTTCGATGGGCATGCCCGTACGTTGGTAATAGAAAGATTTCAAAGCAGCATCGGCCAAAGGGGACAGTACTCTTTCTTTTATTTCGAATGCCACTGAATCTCCGTTAACCATCAGAAAATAGTTTCCCGGTGCCGTGATGTCACTGAAATCCATATCGTCCTGCTCTTATCCGACCAAGCAGATGAAGCAATATATCCGGGCTTACCGGAAAATACCCGATTACCCGTGGCTGCATCTACTATGGTAAATTCACGGACCTCACCGGTATTCACCACAGCTACTTTTTCCTGCTGGGGATAGTACCCTAACTGATTCAAACGTATAGTTTCTGAAGGATGCCCTAAAGTGACCATCCCTCCCAGAACTGTAAACAGACATGTAGTTATATTCATATCACTATTCTTTAGTAATCATTTATATTATTCTATTTCAAAACTATTTATCAGACAATAAGGTAATGAAACTGATGGCCGGCAAGTGTACCCGTACCTGCCCATTCTCCACTTTCACTGCAGTTTCCTTCATGCAGTCTTTTGTATTGGTCACATAGACTTTCAGTTCCTTCACTTCTGCAGGGATACCGGAGATGACCGCCTCGCAATCTGCCCCATTATTGACCATATGGACGGCATATTCCCCACGCACCATATTTCCGAAAGCCGCACAGTTTACGTTTTTCTTGCTGCTACTGACCGGAATGGCCAAGGCATCGGCCGGAGTGGAGGCCAGTTGCTTGATATTCCAGAAACGTTGCGTAGGACGCAAAGGACCTTTGGAACCATAAATGCCGTCTCCCCACAACAACGAATAGTCTGAAGTAAGCTGCCACTGCAAGATGGACAATGGCTGGCAAATGGCACAAATACGCGTATACAGATTGATTTCATAAAGTGCAAACGTCGACTCATTGAATATCTCGGCATAACCATGAGCAGCGGCATCCGTACTACCCTCACCAACCAAGAGTGGTACATTAATCGCTTTGGCAGCATCCGCCCACTTCTTTAACGTAACATCATCACAACCACGCCATGAATGGAAAGAAACTGCACCAATATACTTATGAGTCTCAAGATTGTTCAAAGCAGGAAGGATGAAATCGAAAGTCGTGGCATCCGAATTGTCGCCAAGCAGCATGCGGGTAGGAAGATTCAACCCTGCCAGATAAGCACCGAACTCCTTAATGAAATCTGCATGTTCCTGCGGAGTGTGGAGGACATCAATACCCAAATCCGATTCATTGAACGAGAACATGGAGAACTCAATACCATAATACTGTTTGGCATACAACAGATAATCTGCCATGGATTTATAAATCTTCTCCTTTTTCCGGTTATCCAGACGATAAGCAATGACACCGCCTTGACGAGCATAACTTGCAGGACCTCCGTCAATGGCCCACGCAGGTGGAAACCAGCAGCTTAGTATTACCGGCATTCCCATCGCCTTCAAGCGCTCTGCCATGAGGAGACTTTCCTCCACCCGCTTGTTCAGTTCCCCCATTCTGTGCGGTGGCAATAGGGTCGGCTTCCTCTTCCGGTTGCCACAATCTCCACGGAAATTCCACACGTCCATAGGCTACACGCAAATTTTCCAGACAGTAATCTATCACTTTAGGGTCGGCAGCAGGATTCTGCAGGCGGAAATTCCCTCCAAAGCCTGTAAACAGACTTCCCGGATTCTGCATATCCAATATAATTTCCGCGTCACTATGATCTATCACTCCGGAAGCATGCAGTGCCATGGACAATGCAGTTCTCCCAGCCTTTTTCAGAGTCGGCATCAGCGAGATATAAACTACGGTACCGGTGGATTCTTTTTCAACCGTGGCCTTTACAGATTTATTGAACTTGAATTCCAACTTCCTATTGGCCGAAGTAGCGGTCAGCTTCCTGCCACTTGTTCTTACTTTGACATCAGTATAGTTTTCCGGACTTAGGGCGATACAGTAATAGGCTGACTGGTTCAGAGTAGTGTCCGACAGCGCATCAATAGAAATCTCCACCAGACCTTTTCCCTTGTCCGTCACTTTCTGATGGAACTTTATACCTCGCAGAGTAGTCGTCACTTCCTGCATGTCCCCTTCACGATGGAAAACGGGACGGACCTGCTTCTCCTTTCCAGTAATCTCCATATCTCCTTTCAAGGTTCCGACACGCAGGGACGACTCAAAGTCTATCAATTCACCGTCTACACGGACACCCGTGATATTGCTCCATGCCATCACTTCCGTCTGGGCAGAAAGCGGCTGAGACAATATGCCACACAGCAATGCAGCCATTCCCAACTGGAAAATTCGTAAATTCTTCATTATATCAAATATATAAAAGGTTGTCATTTCAGTCTTGTATCAATCTCAAACCCCATACGGCTGTTATGATAAGGACAATTCCACATACTTGCTTTAGGTTCCTTGTAGCGGGGAGTCCCATCTTCCAGCACAGTTCTGAACCATTCGCCATACTCCTTGTCTATCATCCGTGATTTGATGAAGTTCCAGGTACGGACGGCACTGTCCAGATAAGATTGTTCACCGGTCAGCTGCCAGGCATTGATGCATCCTACCACAGTTTCCGCCTGGCACCACCAGGAAGCATCCTTCCTGATTTTGTCCTTATGCCGTTCGTACATCATGGCGCCCATTGGGTTGATGCCCTCTTTCAAGGAGGCGTCTGCAAGTTCCAAAGCCACTTTCCTGCATTTCCCGATGACCTCCGGGTCACCCAGAGCTTCTGCAGCTTCCGTCAGCAGCCAGGAAGTTTCGATGTCATGCCCGTAAGAGTCGATGTCATCCAGATTGTTCCAGTTTGAATCACAGTATAATATCAGGTGATGTGTTTGTGAGTTATACAGTTTGGTTGTTATCAAGTTTATCACTTTTGCAAGGCGCTCGCGAAGGCCGTCATCTTTCCATACTTTATATAACGCTGTGTATGCCTCCAATACATGGATATGGGTATTCATTGTTTTGGTGGCAACACCATCTCCATCATATCCCAACTTTTGGGGAGTTCCCCATTCGCGGGTAAAGGATTCTATATAACCGTCGTTTACGGGATCTTTGATTTTGCTCTCCACGGTCCGGTAAAGCTCTATGGCTTTTTGCAGGCTTTCATTGTTGCCTGTTGCTCTGAAATGTTCGGACAAACCGTAGATGGCATAAGAGCAGCCGTAAGTCTGCTTGTCCGTATCCAGTGGAGTACCGTCTGCTTTTATCAGCCAATATACGCCTCCATACTGCGGGTCGATGAAGTGGTCTATGAAATAGCGTTGCGCCCTGTCAGCCAGTTTGCGGTAGGCAGCATCGCCATACATCCGATAAGCGGTTGAAAAAGTCCAGAGGATGCGGGCATTCAGTACGCCTCCTTTGGGAGCATCCGCTATCGGGGCACCGTCACGTCCCAATGAACCGTAAAAACCTCCGGAAGGGTCTACACTGTATTTTTCCCAAAAAGAGAGGATATTCTCTTTCAAGTCTGAGGTTATCTCATCTTTTAAAATCTTATCCGCGTGTGATTGCGCTTTTAGGAAAGGTGCAATCAGCAGCCCTACTACAATCAGCAGAAAAACGGGAAATAGGTGTCTCATAATGTAGCGATTTAAGAAATTGGCCATAGTTACACTGCAAATTTACAAAAAAACAAGTTGTCATTACTCATTGCCATCCTTTTTCAAGGGATACAATTGGTTCCGATAAAGGTCATTTTTGGGTACTGAATCCTTGTTTTGTCAAACACTGGCCTTTGTCGGCTCAAACACTGGCGTCTGTCGGCTCAAAGTCCAGTGTCTGTCAGCTCAAACACCAGTGTTCGTCAAGTGCTACAATATCTGCCCCAGAAACATAGGCAAACACCGGAAAAAGATACATTTTATAACGTTATTGGCTACAAACAAAAACCATCCGTTTCCTTTTTAGTCCGTATATTAGTGGAGAATTCTGTAACTCAAAAATAGATACTATGAGAAAGAGACATTTTCTATTCGCATCCGCCCTGGCACTGCTCTGCAGTAGCGGTGCACTGCATGCACAAGATTTCAAGCTGACATCTTCCGGTTATTTCAAGAACCAGGGAGTAGACGTCATGGCTTTTGATGACATCTATCCCGAGGGACACCAAGGAGGAGTATGTATCATCATGAATGGACACCGCGTAGCAACGAATGGAGACATCCGACTGGAAGCCACCCCCGGACAATGGCAGCCCGTACCGAAACAACTCGACCGGAAGCTCGGCGACAACAGCATCACCGCTACGCTCTGCTATCCCGACTCCTCACGCCACCTCACCGGATTCAACCCGATGATTTACCCGGATCTCCACCTTATATATACGGTACAAGTGGAAAGCAAAGGTAAACACATAGAGGTGACCGTAGACCTGGACCGCCCCATTCCCCAGGAATTCATCGGAAAAGTGGGCTTCAACCTTGAATTCTTCCCGGGTTCCCTCTTCGGCAAGCCCTGGATTATGGACGGTCAGAGCGGCATCTTCCCGCAACAACCCAACTCCCCCCTAATGACAACCCAACCCAACTATCTGCATACGGGAAACTATCATGACGGCAAGCAATCGCTGGCAGACATGGACAAACTGATAGGAAAAGGTTACAGCCCGATTGTGGCCGACGACATCATCAGCGAACCTTATGCCAAAGGCCGTAAGTTTACCTCCCGCCCCGACGACCCTTACAACAAAGTAACCATCGAATCATTGAGTGGTGACCTACAACTGTTTGACGGGCGTATGAACCACAATAACGGCTGGTTCGTACTGCGCAGCAACATAAAACCGGGTGTCACCAAAGGGGCCGTCAAATGGATTATCACTCCGAACGTAGTGGCCGACTGGATGTATCAGCCGGTTATCCAGACTTCACAGATAGGTTATCATCCCGCCCAGGACAAGGAAGCCGTCATCGAAATGGATATACGTGACAATAGAAAGGAAACGGCACAAATCATCCGCATTGACGCAGACGGCGAGAAAGTGGTCAAGAACGTCACTCCTGCCAATTGGGGCAAGTTCCTAAGATACAACTATCTGAAGGTGGACTTCACGGATGTGAAGGAACCGGGACTCTACAAGATTAAATACGATACCTCCGTATCTCCTATCTTCCGCATCGACAATGACGTATATGCCCGTGGCGTATGGCAACCCGTACTGGAATACTTCCTTCCCGTACAGATGTGCCACATGCGCGTCAACGAGAAATACCGCGTATGGCACGACTGCTGCCACATGGACGATGCCCGGATGGCACCGGCACACAATCATATCGACGGCTACGACCAGAAAGAGGGCCTGTCCAAATTCAAACCGGGTGAAGTGGTTCCCGGAGTGAACATAGGCGGCTGGCACGATGCCGGAGACTTTGACCTCCGCATCGAATCCCAAGCCGGAGAATCCTATATCCTGGCACTGGCCTACGAAGCTTTCCGCCCGAATCTCGACGTGACTTCCATCGACCAGATAAACCGTGTGACGGAAATCCACCAGCCCGACGGTAAGAATGACCTGCTGCAACAAGTAGAGAACGGCGCCCTTACGGTAGTCAACGGCTACCTGGCACTGGGACGTCTCTACCGGGGAATCATCTGCAACGACCTTCGCCAATACGTACTTCTGGGTGATGCCGCCGCCATGACGGACGGAAAAATCGGTAATGAAGACGACCGTTGGATATTTACAGAGGACAACCCCGGACGAGAACTGTCGACAGCCGCCCAACTTGCTGCCGTATCACGCGTATTGAAAGGCTTCAATGATACATTGAGTGTACATTGTCTCGACATTGCCCGCAAAGTATATGCTTCTACCGAAAGCGGCAACAACAGAGCCTTGTTCCCCAAAGTGCAGGCAGCCGTAGAGTTGTACCTCACCACGGGCGAACAACCCTATATGGACTTCATCCTGGACAACCAGGAGCTCATCATCAAGCAGATAGGCCGAATCGGCTGGTACACGGCACGCGTAGAACAACAGTTTGCACAGATGAAGAACAAGAAAGCCAAAGCCTTCTCTACCGCTTTCCGCAAAGCTCTGGCCGGATACAAACAAGAACTGGACAAGCAAGTGCATGAAACTCCTTATGGCGTTCCCTACCGTCCGAATATCTGGGGTGCAGGCTGGGATATACAGCGTTTCGGCTTCCAGCACTACTTCCTGACAACCGCCTATCCGGAAATATTCCCGAAAGCACCGGTATTCAATGCCCTCAACTTCATTCTCGGATGCCACCCGGGCTCCAACCAGGCTTCCTTCGCCTCGGGTGTTGGCGCACAATCAGCCACTGTAGGCTACGGACTGAACCGCGCAGACTGGTCGTACATTCCCGGTGGAGTCTAGTTTCCCGGTACAGCGCTTATCCCGTCCCGACTTCCCGGAACTCCTGACCGTTCCCGTTCCTCTGGCAACAGACTGAGTATGTGGTTGGGAGGAGGTTCGTCCCACTATATGTTCCTGGTACTTGCAGCAGAACAGTTGCTAGAAACAATAAGAAAGACAGGAGGGGGAACAAAACCCTCTGGATATTTTCTTTTAGGCGCGGATTACACGGATTTCACGGATTTAGTTTACTGCATCCGTGGATTCCGCGTAACCCGCGCCCAATATTATAGTATAATGAAAGTGTTTATATACTTTTCACTCTTTCACCAATTATCCGTACGGAACGGAATGGTAGGCAATTCATTCCCACCGATCATCGTACCAATCTGGAAATCATGGAAACAATAGCGCACGCTGACGGGATGGGATACCTTTTCTGAAGAGATTACCACTTCATTCGTCTGCCAGTGCAGCCATACTTTGCGCAGGATGGAATACGCGTCTCACCGGCACTCGAAACGCAAGGTCATAGTTGCGACAGATACCCATTTCCAAATGGTCGAAGGAAACCCATGCTTCACTGCCTTTAGCAGTCCATGACTTATATTGTGGGCCGAAACAGTGTATCTGCTTCAATCCATAGGTAAGGTTCAATGCCAGATAGCTCAAGCGTTGACCTACCTTTGTCTTGTTGCGGGGATGGATATTGTATATCTCATAAGGCTCTACAAGGTCGTTTGTAGAAATCATGGCACTGTTCGGAATCAGGCTTTGGGCACGGAATTGCGCTTCACGTAGGTAAGCAGCTTTCTCTTGCTGGGTACCTCCGTAGGCGTACGGTGCTATTTCGGCAAAGTAGAAAGGCAATTCGCCCAGTCCCCATTCTTTGCGCCACAGCTGCACCATATCGGCCAGACGCTCGGCGTATGTTTCATGACGGCCTACGTTAGACTCGCCTTGATACCAGATGAATCCCTTTATGGTATAGTTCTGAAGCGGCTTCAGCATGGCATTGTACATCAGCATGGGGCGGTGCATGGGGTGCAGGCGTTTGATGGAATCGGGGTTGAGGGAAATGTCCGGATAGTTTTCCAGCAATTCCCGGCTTATCCAACCTTCCACAGTGGCTCCACCGTAGGCACTGCTGATGATACCCACGGGAATACGGAGGGCACGACTCAGTGAAGTTGCGAAATAGTAAGCTGTTGCACTGAAATCGGGTGCGGTCTCGATGGAGGAGAGGTTCCAACTACCTTCGCAGTCTGTTTGCGGTTCATACGTCTGATGCTTGGGAACGGTGAACATGCGCACACCCTTATTTTCGGCAGAAGCTATGATATCATCCACCCCATTCATGATGCAACAGCCGGCAAAACCTTTCAAGGGCATTTCCATATTACTCTGACCGGAAGCAAGCCATACTTCACCGATTAGGACATTCGTCAACGTAGTTTTTTCTCCATCATCAAAAGTTATCTCATAAGGCGTGTATCCTGCTGCCGGAGTTTTCACGGCAAGCAGCCAACGTCCGTCTTTATCGGCACGGCAAGTGGAGGTTTGTCCGTTCCACGAG
>ENA-OQNM01000854-OQNM01000854.1-human-gut-metagenome-genome-assembly--contig:-NODE-854-length-10314-cov-1.494846_pt1 | contig 10314 bp, 6 predicted proteins | sample MGYA00242632_ERZ504886 | MGnify/ENA primary metagenome ERZ504886 (study PRJEB26092, sample SAMD00036424) | human gut metagenome | host: Homo sapiens | study: EMG produced TPA metagenomics assembly of... | reverse complement strand
GCCTGGATGGCTGTTTCCGTATCCGTTCCGACCAAAGGAATGTATTCCTGCTCGACAACCAAAGGCAATTTCTCCGTAAACAGGTTCAATGCTCTGAACCGGGTTGTCATTCCAGGTGAAATATTCCCTCCTAAATAAGAACCGGAAGCATCGATCAGTTCATATGTAATAGCTGTTCCGGCGTCAATCACCAGCAAATCCTTTCCTGGTTGCAGGTAATTAGCCCCGACAGCGGCAGCCAGCCGGTCTTTACCCAACGTTTTAGGCGTTTTATATTGCACCTTGATCGGAAGAGATACCGTTTCGTCCAAAAACACAAAATTCCGAAGATTGCTTCCCAGGTATTCAACCAATTCGTCATCTTTATCTATCACTGTCGAGAATATCCCTTTCGTCAGCGGGTACTTCTTAAAGATAGAAGAGACAACCTCCACGTCGAATTTCTTAAACACAAAAGAAGCCTCCATATGCCTCTTATTGTATACAGCCACTTTCGATGATGTGTTTCCTTGTTCTATAATGAGATTCACGTGTCTGAATTTTTCCGCAAAGAAAAACAAAAATGATGAGATAACAGACATATCGAAGGCACAAAGTATAAAAAACAGGAAAGGAATGACTTCCTCTCCTGTTCCATCACATAATATAAAGTTCAATTAATCAGCCAGAATCACCAATTCAGCACCCGATGCAAAATCCTGTCCGCGCTGCTCGCTCAATGCTGTAAAACGGATATAGCGGGCTTTGACCGGCTGATCGAACAGCACTTTCTTTTCCTTCTGGTTATTTTCAAAAGTACCTTTCAAGACCGGTTCACCCCAGTTTTTACCATCCAGGCTGACACTAATCGAATAATCCTTGACATGACCATTCGATCCGTCCTGCCGGGGAAGGAATGAAAAACCTTTAATCTGTTTTACTTCCCCTGCATCCAAATCCACCCAATGCGGATATTTGGCAACGGTAACGGAAAACATCGTATGCCAGATCGTATTCGGATCACCATCCGTCAGGTTCTTGGCATCTCCGTAACCGGACTCTTCGCTGCTTGTATAGACCACTTCCGTCTGAATACTCTCGATCTTGCTGAAAGAAGCCGTTGCATTGATTTTCGGATTATCTTTAAACCAGGCTTTTACGGTACCACCATTGCGGAACGGTATGGCTTCCGAATATTCCTTCGCTTTTCCTTTCCCGTCGGCCGTATAGCAAATCACAGCGTCTTTACGAGCCGATGAGAGCTCAACGGATCCGGCGCGATTACGCATGATTGTCAACGGCATTTCTCCGGCGGGTGCAACATTTGCCGTAACGGTTACATCTTTTCCGGCAGGACGGATTATAAAGCCCATGTCATGATGTCCGGCAAAGACGCGATCCTGTTCCAACGGTCCGCCTTGTCCGCAACTGTTACCACCCAACCCGGTCACAGCCGCATCCAAATGCAGATACGTATCCCCGGCAACCGGCAACTGGTAGGGATGAGAAGCCAGAATCAAATCCAACGCAGAATATTGAAGAGCCGATACAGACAAACGGTCGGTAGCCACAAACACAGCACCCTCGCCATCCGGACTCGGTCAGGGCACACCAGCGTACATCCTCGTGGTTGCCCATATCTTGCGGTTTCGGGAAATTCACAAACTCGCCAGCCACCGTATTCCTATGCTGTTCGATAAACTAGTCCGCTCTTGCGGTCAGCATAGTTATCGATCGGGCCACGTCCGTAATAAGTGAAGTCTGCATACTGCTGCGGGATTTTTCATTACATATCCTAGGCGTGGCGAATACCAGACTCGGACGGTTAGAAGTGATGCTCGACTGCAACTCGACAGACCCGTCAGGATAAACGGTCCAGATTTGATTCGTCGTAAACTTGAAATCATTTTCCCCGAATCTCCTATCTGTCAGTTCCTCTATACTATTTTTTCCCGTACTGGTTCCACCTTTGATCTTAGCACCGTTCGGCGCCTGCGATTCGACAGTGAAAGCCAAGACGACCGTACCGTCGTTTCTTTCCAAAACCGTACTATTCGTTGCCCGATGTTGCAGGTTATGCAAGCCGTGTTCAAACCACTGCGAATAGAACCAGTTGTCGTTATTGGTAAAAGCACGCAAAGCATCGAGCTTCGGACCATTTCCATCGGCTATAATCGTCTTGCCTCCGTAGGCCAGGCTGTAAATCGTACCCGTCTCCATATCGAACTTAGCAACGAAACCGTCACCACTCACCGTTTTAATCGAAGTATCCGATTTATCCAACTTCACCTTTCCGGCAGAAGCCGTCACGGCACTGATGGAAGGACGCGCCATAGCTTCCTGCAACAAAATTTGTTCCTCCGCCGTCACAAATCCTTTTTCAGCCCACGGCATATCATCTTTAAGAAGGAACTGCACCTTTACAAAATATTCGGAATCATTCTTCAACTTGTCAAAAGGCATAGGTATTGACACTTGTGCTTTAGCACGGGCAGGAATCGTTCCGGAATTAACCAAACCGAATCGAATCTCCTTTCCGTCTTCATAAAGCGACCATCTTATATCATAATCCGAAAGGTCCTTAAAATAGTATTTATTGAATATCTCAAAAAGTCCCTTCCTGACATCGACCGCTTTCACACCAATATGCTGATAGACTTTCTTCACTTCATAATACTGCGGTTTCGGTTCCAGATCACCGAACACAATGCCATTCATCACGAACTGACCGTCATTCGGAGTATCACCGAAATCCCCACCGTATGCCAGATATCGCTTACCGGTCTTTTTATCATAGTTATACATCGACTGGTCCACCCAATCCCAGATAGCACCGCCACAGAAAAAATTTGTCGATTCTATCGCTTCCCAGTAATCCACCAGGTTACCGCAGGCGTTCCCCATCGAATGAGCATATTCGGAAATATGGAACGGGTATTTGATATCATAATCACCTTTCACCGCACCACGCGTCCAGCCAATAGACGGATACTGGTTCGACCCCATATCCACTATATCATTATTACGTTCATATTGGACGGGACGGGATTTATCCACCTGCTTCAACGCATCATAAGCAGCCACGAAGTTTTCACCAGGTCCCGCCTCGTTACCCAACGACCAGATCACGATAGACGGGTTGTTGATATTAGCATGAACCATCTCCATCACACGTGCGACATGCGCCTTTTTCCATTCTACCGGATGTGAAAGGGAGGCGGCCCCGTAATAATATTCATGCGACTCGATATTGGCTTCGTCTTCCAGATAAAGACCATATTTATTACATAAGAAATACCAGTAAGGATCATCCGGATAATGCGAATTACGCACATGGTTGATATTGGCACGTTTCATCAGCATCACCTCTTTTTCCATCATATCGCGCGTGATGGCATGTCCGACCGCCGGATTCGATTCATGACGGTTCACGCCTTTCAGCTTGACAGTCTTACCATTTATATAATAGTAACGTCCCGCCAGCCCGAATTCATCTTCTTCAGCCGGTGTATCCTTGATCTCGACCTTACGGAACCCGACGATCGTAGAGGTTGTCTCCACCACTTTCCCTTTAGCATTCTTCAACTCTGCAACCAGCGTATAGCGATATGGGAACTCTGCCGACCATTTCCGGGGAGCTTTTACATTCAAGACAGCTTTCGTGGTCTGTATCTGTCCGGGATTTACCACATCCACCGCTGCCGAAACAAGCACATTTTCCACTTTGACGTTTTCATCCGAATACAACTCATTGGCATACAACGCATATTCCAGTTTATATCCCTTCGCAACCTTTTTATCCAAGTTGCATACATCGGCCGAGATTGCCAGCGAACCATCCGTATAAGTCACATCCAAATCCGGAATCGCCACCAAATCGCGCACATACACTTTCGGAACCGAATACAGAGCGACCGTCCGGAAGATACCCGGCAGGCGGAACATATCCTGCGCTTCCAGAAAAGAACCGTCGGAACTGCGATATACTTCAGCGGCCACCACATTCGTCCCTTTACGGAGGTAAGGAGTGATGTTGAAATTAGCCGTATTGCGGGAGTTTTTGGAAAAACCGACATATTGACCGTTGATCCAGAGATAAAAGAAAGAATCGACTCCATCGAAACTGATAAAAACTTCGCGTCCGTCCCAATCCTGCGGTATCTCGAAATTACGACGGAAAGAACCGACTTCATTCCGGTGCTTGTAAGTCGTCCAGTTTGCTGGCGGAGTACGCATCACACCTCCGCGCCAGTCATCGACCGCCACTTTATGCTGGAAGATTACCGGCTGGTTCACATAGATCGGAACTCCATATTTCAGGCTACCGTCTTTCTGGACTCCATAAATATTCCAACTGGAAGGAACCGGGATATTATCCCAGCCGGATACATCAAACTCCGTCTTATAGAAGTCTTTCGGCCGTGAATCGGGATCAGGCGCCCAATTGAACTTCCAGTCTCCATCCAAAGACTGCCAAAATTTACTGTTTTCCGGTAATACCTTACGAGCGCTTTCCACATCCTGGAAAGGGAAAATATAAGCATGCGGTTGTTCTTTGTTCAGAGCCAGGTTCTCAGGCGACTCCCACTCTTTACCGGTCGGTGCTTCCATCGGTCCGTAACTAAATCCCCCAAGCGGCAATTGATCAGCCATGCTATAGAAAGAAGCACAGCAAAGCGCTAAGGCTAACGAGATTTTTTTCATGATGTTCATTTTTAGGAATAATAGATTTTATTTGTGTATTCATTCTTAGACATGCCAAATCGTTCACAAATATAAGAAATTAACACAGCATATAAAAGAACTTCCAGGGCAACCGCACCAAAATTCGGAAATCCCGTTTCCCATCCCTGCAAATTACTCTATTATTTTCTGCAAAAACGGCTATAAAATAGGTAAAACCGGGTGGTTTTCATTGTCCGGCACGGTACTTTAGTTGCCAGACATCCCCATGTTGCCATCCTTTACACCCGGGTGTAGAGGGCCGGTACACCCGGGTGTAAAGGATGGCAACACGGGGGTGTTTACGGAATTATGTGCTTGTCTTTGCTAAAAAAAGAGAGGGCTTTTGTGAGATGAAGAACCGTATTTCACCTATTTAATACCTATTATATTCGTTTTTACATTTGTTTATTCGTATTATTTTATATGTTTTCTTCAAAAGCAAAAGAAGGTAACATATTAGCTATCAATTATATAATAAATTCCATATGTTTCAGAAGTGATAGAGGAGTGATAGAGGAAAACGTCCTGTATCACAGCCTCTAACGATTGAATATCAATAACTATAACCTTCGCAGTGATAGAGTGATAGAAGGATTTACAAAATGGCTCTTACGCTGTAATGTCTGTCTTTTCTTAAAATAATCTACATTCCCAATACATTTTCCTCCGGCCTGTCGTATATTTGTAGTTTAATAATTAGAAGCAATGGCAATTCAATTCAGCATACACATAACTTTCTGTTTATGAAAAAAAATATATTCCTACTCTTTCTACTCTTTACCGCCGTCTCGCTTCAGGCGCAATACCCGTTGCTCAGCAAAGATGCCGAGATCAGCCTATTGACAGTTTCGCCATCGGAAGACGAAGTGTACACGGTCTACGGACATACAGCTTTGCGGGTAAGAGATGCATCGAAAAAACTCGATACCGTATTTAATTACGGGATATTCGACTTCTCGAAGCCCAACTTCATCTATCGGTTTGCAAAAGGAGAAACCGATTACAGACTGGCAGCGCAATATACACGCGACTTCCTAATCGAATATGAGATGCGGGGAAGCGAAGTCACCGAACAAATCCTGGATATCGATTCCGCAGGAAAAGCACGGATATGGGAAGCGTTGATGATCAATAACCGGCCGGAAAACCGCGTATACCGTTATAATTTCTTTTTCGACAATTGTGCGACGAGACCCGCTGCCATCATCGAGAAGCTGGCAGGTGGAAAAATAGATTATAACGTGCCGTTCAAGCAGCAGACGTTCCGCGATCTCATCAACTACTGTACGCGCAACAAACCCTGGCTTACGTTCGGATGTGACCTGGCACTTGGCAGTCCGACCGACCGGATCGCGACTCCCCATGAAATGATGTTCCTACCGCCCTACCTGAAAGAAGCGTTCGGTACGGCAACCATTACCGGTGCAGACGGTTCTCGGAAGGAATTGGTAAGTTCAACCAAAACATTGATAAACGGACTCACCGATGACGTAAAACCGGATACGGGCTTCTTTACGCCGCTTGTCTGCTGTTGGGCCTTTTTCCTGGTTGTGCTGGCTGTCACATTCGTTGAATGGCGACATAAATCCTATTTCAGGATTGTTGATTGCATCTTGTTTTTCACAGCTGGAATAGCAGGAATCGTACTGTTTTTCCTGAGTTTCGTTTCGACACATCCATGCGTTTGCCCGAACTGGAATATTATCTGGTTACAACCTTTTGACTTAGCAGCTGTTATTTTGTTTACAGTAAAAAGTTAAGAAAGGCCGCATATTATTATCATTTTATTAACTTTGCGGCGCTTACGCTGATGCTGGCTGGCTGGCATTTCATTCCGCAGCATTTAAATACAGCATTTATCCCGTTGGTAATGAGCCTTTGGCTCCGTTCGGGATATGGCGTTTACAGAAAAATATGGAACATCGGGTAACGAAAAATATTAACATCGCTCATCGCAATTCTGGCAGCAACCAACCTGGAGGCTCAACAAAGCACTCCCAAATTGGTCGTGTGCATCACTGTCGATCAATTGCGGGGTGATTATATAGAATACTTTTATAATACATTCGGCGAGCGTGGTTTCAAGCGGTTGATGAATGAAGGACTGGTGTATAACAACATACGGTTCGAATTCTCAGACATAGATGAAGCCAGTGCCTTTGCCACCTATTCACCGGAAGCAATCCTAACTTCAATGGAATAGCGGGTAAGAATATCTACGATTTTGACAAGGAAAAGGAAGTTTCGGTCTTATATGACCCGGACTATATCGGCAATTATACGAAAGAGCATTATTCTCCCCGGAAACTGATCAGCTCCACAATCGGAGACGAACTGAAAATCGCTTCCAAAGGCAGAAGTGACGTATATGCCATTGCTCCCAACCCCGAAAGTGCGATCCTTTCCGCCGGACATGCGGCAAACGGTGCTTTCTGGATGGACGATTACAACGGCAAATGGGCAACAACGACCTACTACAAAGGGCTTCCTTGGTATGTGGACCGCTACAACAACGGCCCGGAATCTCTGTCGGCACGTTTGGAGCAGATGACTTGGACTCCCTCCCTGTCACTGGATAAGTTCAATGCATTTCCGTACGTGTTAGATGAAATTCCTTTCAAATACACATTCAAGGAAAATACAAACGAGTGTTTCTTCAACTTGAAGACCTCCCCTTTTATCAATAAGGAAATCAACCGCTTGGCGCTTCAGTTCCTCGAATACGGGGCTTTCGGTACACGTTCCTGTCCGGATATGCTTGCCATCACTTATTATGCAGGCAATTATCGCGGCAATATGCATAAGGAATACACCCGCGAGATACAAGACACCTATTATCAGTTGGACAAGGATCTGGAGCAGTTGTTGGACAAGATCGACAAGAAGGTCGGACTGAACAACACGCTGATCGTCTTTACCGGTTCAGGATATTATAAGAGTGAAGAAGAATATCCTGACGGCATGCAGCTGACAAATGGCGAATTCCATCCGAAACGTTGCGTCGCCTTACTCAATATGTACTTGATGGCGATCTACGGCCAACATACGAATTGGGTAAAAGGATTCTATAACAACCATATCTATCTGAACCGCAAAGCGATAGAAGACGCGAAGCTGGAACTGACGGTCATACAGGAAAAGGCGGCCGAATTCTTGCGCGAATTCAGCGGCGTGCAATTCGTTGCAACCGAGAATGTCCTCGTACGGGCAACTGGAATGAAAAGACTTCCAAATACCTGCACGGCACCCACCTTTCAAGCCGTGGTGACCTGATCATCGAGTTACAGCCCGGATGGACCATCAACAACGACGATCCGAAAGCGAAAGTAAAAGTAATACGAAATAATGCAGTTATAACCCCGCTGGTATTTATGGGCAACGGTATCAAGCCGGAACATATCTACCGCGAAGTAAAAGCCACAGAGGTAGCCCCAACGGTAACCCATGTGCTGAGGATCAGGCCACCCAACTGCGTCCCTCAGCTTGCCACTTAGAGAATTGACAATTGACAATGGACAATTGACAATTCCATACTAAATAAATATACCATTGAACAAATACAAACAAATAAATTAGTAACCATCCAATTGAAATCGTCAATTGCATTGTCAATTGTCAATTGTCAATTGTCAATTTAATAAGTTATGGGATTTAATGAATTTATGACGAAGCTGTTCGGCAATAAGTCGCAGCGTGACCTGAAAGAAATCACCCCGTATGTGGACAAGATCAAGGCCGTATATCCGTCAATCCAAAAGCTCTCGAATGACGAGCTTCGTGCAAAAACTGATGAAATCAAACAACGTATCCAGGATTACGTAGCCGATGAACGCGCTAAAGTGGAAGAACTGCGCAAAGGCATCGACAACAAGGAACTGGAAGAACGTGAAGCGATCTGGGCAGAAGTTGACAAGATCGAAAAGAATATCACTGAAAAGATGGAAGTGGTACTGGAAGAGGTACTTCCAGAAGTCTTTTCTATCATGAAAGATACGGCTCGCCGTTTTTCTGAAAACGAAACGATCGAAGTAACGGCAAATGACTTCGACCGTAACCTGGCTACCAAATACGACTTTGTGGAAATCAACGGCGACAAGGCCATCTATCACAACCATTGGGTAGCAGGTGGCAACGAAATCACCTGGGATATGGTCCACTACGACGTACAGTTGTTCGGTGGTGTCGTACTGCACAAAGGCAAGATTGCCGAAATGGCGACCGGTGAAGGTAAGACATTGGTGGCTACTCTGCCGGTATTCTTGAACGCATTGACCCGCAACGGTGTACACGTAGTAACCGTGAACGACTACCTGTCAAAACGTGACTCGGAATGGATGGGCCCGTTATATATGTTCCACGGACTGTCGGTAGACTGTATCGACAAGCACCAGCCGAACTCCGACGCCCGCCGTGCCGCTTACAATGCCGACATCACATTCGGTACGAACAACGAATTCGGTTTCGACTATCTGCGCGACAACATGGCTATCAGCCCGAAAGACCTGGTACAACGCCAGCACAATTACGCCATCGTCGATGAGGTGGACTCCGTATTGATTGACGACGCCCGTACTCCGCTGATTATCTCCGGTCCGGTACCCAAAGGCGACGACCAACTCTTCGAGCAACTCCGTCCGCAGGTAGAACGCCTGGTAGAAGCACAGAAGAAACTTGCCACGCAATACCTTGCCGACGCCAAGCGCCTGATAGCTTCAAACGACAAGAAAGAACAGGAAGAAGGATTCCTTGCCCTGTACCGCAGCCACAAGTGCTTGCCGAAGAACAAGGCATTGATTAAGTTCCTCAGCGAGCAGGGTATCAAAGCCGGTATGCTCAAAACCGAGGAAATCTACATGGAGCAGAACAACAAGCGTATGCACGAGGTTACCGACCCGCTGTATTTCGTAATCGATGAAAAGTTGAACAGCGTAGACCTCACCGACAAGGGTGTAGACTTAATTAGCGGTAACTCCGCCGACCCTACGTTCTTCGTACTTCCCGACATCACCGCCCAGCTCTCCGAACTGGAAAATGAAAAAGACCTGACGGATGAGGAACGCCTTGCCAAGAAAGACGCCCTTATGACCAACTTCGCCATCAAGAGCGAGCGTGTACATACCATCAACCAACTGTTGAAAGCTTACACCATGTTCGAGAAAGATGACGAATATGTGGTAATCGACGGTCAGGTAAAGATTGTGGATGAGCAGACGGGACGTATCATGGAAGGCCGCCGCTACTCCGACGGCTTGCATCAGGCCATCGAAGCCAAAGAAGGCGTGAAAGTGGAAGCCGCCACACAGACCTTTGCAACGATTACGCTGCAAAATTACTTCCGTATGTATCACAAGCTGTCCGGTATGACCGGTACTGCCGAAACGGAAGCAGGCGAACTTTGGGACATCTACAAACTGGATGTAGTCGTTATCCCGACCAACCGCCCCACTTGCCCGCAACGATATGAACGACCGCGTTTACAAGACCAAACGCGAAAAACTATAAAGCCGTTATCGAAGAGATTGAGAAAATGGTAGCAGCCGGACGTCCTGTCCTGGTGGGGTACTACTTCCGTTGAAATCTCCGAAATGCTGAGCAAGATGCTGACTACTG
>ENA-OQNM01000848-OQNM01000848.1-human-gut-metagenome-genome-assembly--contig:-NODE-848-length-10375-cov-2.288447_pt1 | contig 10375 bp, 10 predicted proteins | sample MGYA00242632_ERZ504886 | MGnify/ENA primary metagenome ERZ504886 (study PRJEB26092, sample SAMD00036424) | human gut metagenome | host: Homo sapiens | study: EMG produced TPA metagenomics assembly of... | reverse complement strand
GGACGCAGCAGTCCTTCTGCAGACTGCGCCGGGCGATCTCCTCCCTTGCCTGGGATGCAAAACTCATGATATGTTTATCCTTTCAACGGACAGAATCGCGGTGCTGGATGCCGGGCTTATAGCCAAGCTTTTCGCAGTATTCCGCGATTTTCCGCGCAAATGTGATGGAGCGATGCTTGCCGCCGGTGCAGCCCACTGCGATGGTGAGCTGGCTTTTGCCTTCCTTGACGTAGAGCGGAAGAGCATATTCCAGAAATGACTCATAGCGCTTCAAAAGCTCCTGCGCCTCCGGGTGGCTCATGACAAAATCGACGACCTCTTCATCAAGACCCGTTTTATGCTTCAGTTCCGGAACATAAAAAGGGTTGGGCAGACAGCGGACATCCAAAACAAGGTCCGCCTCCGGTGGGATGCCGAACTTGAAGCCGAAAGACATGACCGTCAGCCGCATGGCGCTCTTCGCGCCGCCGTTCTGGTTGAACAGGTCGCAGATGCGCTCTTTGTTCTGAGAAGTCGAGAGCAGGCCGGTATTGATGGTATAATCTGCCCGGTCTTTGAGGGGCTGCAAGATCCCGCGCTCCCTGCGGAAGGCTTCCCGGGTGGAAAGGCCGTCGGAAATGCTCATCGGATGGCGGCGGCGCGTCTCACTGTAGCGGCGCATCAGTACCTCGTCCGGGGCATCAAGGAACAAGATCTCATATTCTATCCCCTGCGCGTCCAGCTGAGAAAGAGCTTCTTCGATTTCTTCCGGCGTGCGGCAGCCGCGGATGTCCATACAGAGAGCCACCCGCTTGAGCTGGTTGTCACCCGCTTTCGAAAACGCCGTGATGCTGGGCAGCAGTGCCGCCGGGATGTTATCAATGCAGAAAAAACCCGATGTCTTCCAGTGCATTCATGGCGACAGATTTGCCTGCACCGGAAAGGCCGCTGACGATAAGAAGATTCATTTTGCACGCCTCTTTCTTTTATGCTTCCACCACACGAATTTCTTTTTCGAGGTCATAGCCGGTCTTTTCTTTCACGATGACACGCACCTCATCGCACAGAGCCAACACATCTGCACAGGTCGCTCCACCCAGATTGACCACAAAGCCGCAGTGCTTGTCACTGACGGCTGCGCCGCCATGGCGGTAGCCCCGCAGACCGCACTGGTCGATGAGGGCCGCCGCAAATGCGCCCACCGGCCGCTTGAAGGTGCTGCCGGCGCTGGGCTTGTCGAGAGGCTGTTTGTCTTTGCGGCGGGCCATCAGGTCGTCCATCCTGGCGCGGATGTCGGCGGCATTGCCTCTTGCGAGGTGGAACTTTGCCGAGAGGATGCAGCCGCCGTTTTCTTCGAAAATGCTGTGGCGGTAGCTGAGGTCGAGCTGTTCTGCCGGTACCTCAACGCTCTCCCCTTCTGCGGTCAGATACCGCACGGAGACCAGCACGTCCTTCATCTCGCCGCCATAAGCTCCGGCGTTCATGTAGACAGCACCGCCCACCGTACCCGGGATGCCGTAGGCAAACTCAAGACCGGTGAGGCTGTTTTCCAGCGCCGTCATGCAGAGCGACGAGAGCATCTTGTCCGCACCGACAACGACAGCATCGTAAGTCAGGGACGGGTCTTGCCCGGGAAACAGATGGTTTCAAGAATGCCGATCGCGCTCTTCATGGCCGATACATTGATGACAGCTCCCCGGTAGCCCGCATCCTCAAACAGGATGTTGCTGCCGTTGCCCAGCAGATAATATTTGACATTTGCTTCCTTCGCCAGCTTGATGGCGGCGCAGAGCTGCGCCTCATTTTCCGGCAGGATAAAGACATCTGCCGGGCCGCCGATGCGGAAAGTGCAGTGCGCGCTGAGCGGCTCATTTTCTTTGTATGCAATGCCCGCAGCGGACAAAGCCTGTTTCAATCGTTCCATTCGTTCTTCCTCTATCGGTAGAAAATCAGTCCATCGTGTCGTTCAGGCCCAGACGGATGAGCAGCTCCTTGGCGGCGTTATAGCCCATCTTCTTCTGGCGGTTATTGATAGCCGCCGTTTCCAGCACGACTGCGAGGTTGCGTCCGGGCGAAACGGGGATGATGGTGCTGGGGATTTTGACGCCCAGAATGTCATAATACTCGCTTTCCAAGCCGGTGCGCTGATAGTTTTTGGTGGGGTCCCATGCTTCCAGCTGGACGACGAGGTCGAGGCTTTCACTCACCTTGACCGCGCCCACACCGAACACGCGGGCCACATTGACGATGCCGATGCCGCGCAGCTCAATGAAGTGGCGGATGTTTTCCGGCGCAGTACCCATGATCTGACGGTTGGAGACCTTGCGCAGCTCCACGGCATCGTCGGCGACGAGGCGGTGACCGCGCTTGACCAGCTCGATGGCCAGCTCGCTCTTGCCGATGCCGCTGTCGCCGAGAATGAGGATGCCTTCACCGTAAACTTCCACCAGCACGCCGTGGCGGGTGATGCGGGGAGCCAGTTCAAGGTTCAGCATGCTGATGAGGCTGCCCATCATGGTGCAGGTCGTCTCGTTGGAGCGCAGCAGGGCTACCCCGTGCTGCTTTGCAAGCTCCTGCATCTCCGGGAAGGGTTCCAGCTCCTCGTTGCGGCAGAGGATGACGGCCGGAGGCTGCTGGCGGAACAGCTGGTCGAGGCGCTCACGGCGCTTTTCCGGCGTAAGACCGGCCAGAAAGTTCATCTCCGCAAGGCCCATGATCTGTAAGCGCAGCTTATCGAAATAATCGTAGTAACCGGCCAGAAACAGACCGGGACGGTTGACTTCTGCGATCTCGACGCTGATCTTGTCCAGATCGCAGGGCGTATAGATAACCTCGAGGCTGACCTTCTCGACCAGCCGCTTGAGCGAAACAGCGAAATTCCCCATTCGTTTTTCCTCCTGCATCCTCTGTGCTCTGCCATACCAAAAGGCAGCACAGTTTATCCTTCCTTATATTATAATCGAGACGGACAGCAAAAACAACAATTCTTTCAGGAATCGTTTTCTGGTTTTGCGCCAGCGCTTGCATCCGGGGGCCAAAACCATATAATAGGAGGCAGGGATAGAGTCTACTTTACATGAGTTTTACATTTCGCCGGTTTCCGATTTTACATTCCACTCGTATACTCATAATCAGGGATAGGACCGGTGAAATCCAGTGCAGGTCGTGTAAAAAGTTGAGACATGCTCCTGCACGGGTCCTCTACGGCCGCTGTCGATGTACAAACGCAAGCTTCAACAAGTGAGGAGTAAAACATGACTCTATTCAATGTCTTTTCTCTGCTGGGCGGTCTGGCTCTGTTCCTGTTCGGCATGGACATCATGGGCAAAGCCCTTGAGAAACAGGCCGGCGGCCATCTGCAGAAGATCCTGAGCAAGCTGACGGATAACCCCCTCAAGGGCTTCTTCCTCGGTCTGTGCGTGACCGCCATCATCCAGAGTTCCAGTGCTACCACCGTCATGGTGGTCGGCTTCGTCAACAGCGGCATCATGGAGCTGCATCAGGCCATCGGCATCATTATGGGCAGCAATGTGGGTACCACTGTCACCAGCTGGCTGCTGAGCCTTTCCGGCCTGCAGGGTGACAGCATCTGGATCCAAATGCTCAAGCCCACCTCCTTCAGCCCCATTCTCGCCTTCATCGGCATCCTGCTCTATATGGGCAAGAATGAGAAGAAAAAGGGCATCGGCACCATCCTCATCGGCTTTGCCATCCTGATGACCGGCATGACTACCATGTCCCATGCCGTCGAGCCCCTGCAGGGTGAGGCATGGTTCACCAACCTCTTCGTCCGCTTCTCCAATCCCATCCTCGGCGTTCTGGTGGGCGCACTGGTCACCGGCATCATCCAGAGTTCCAGCGCCAGCGTCGGCATCCTGCAGGCACTGAGCGCCACCGGCGTCATCACCTACGGCAGCGCTATCCCCATCATCATGGGTCAGAATATCGGCACCTGTGTCACCGCGCTGATCTCTTCTGTGGGCGCAAATAAGAATGCCCGCCGTGCCGCCATGGTCCACCTCTACTTCAACATCATCGGTGTCACGGTCTTTCTGGCCGGTTTCTACGGTCTGAACGCCGTGGTCCACTTTGATTTTGTGAACGAGACCATCGCCGCCTGGGGCATTGCCGTGGTCCACTCCGCCTTCAATATCGCGGCCACCCTCATCCTTCTCCCCTTCGCAAACGGTCTGGAAAAGCTGGCCATCCTCACCATCCCCGACGACGCCGAAAAAGAGAGCTTTGCTCTGCTGGATGAGCGTCTGCTGAACACCCCGGCTGTGGCCGTAGCCCGCGCCCACTCTGCTACTGCTGACATGGCCGAGCTGGCCCGTGTGGGCGTCATGCAGGCTATGAGCCTGACCCACACCTGGGATGATACGCTGGCCCAGAAAGTCCGGGACGAGGAGAGCAAAGTTGACCAGTACGAAGATGCTCTCGGCACCTATCTGGTCAAGCTGTCCAGCCGTGAGCTGAACCATGCGGACAGCCAGAGCGTGAATACTCTGCTCCACACCATCAGCGATTTCGAGCGCATCAGCGACCATTCCGTGAACCTTCTGGAATCCGCACAGGAGATGCACACCAAGGAGATCAACTTCTCCACCGACGCCCGCGAAGAGCTGCAGGTGCTTGAGGACGCCGTGCAGGACGTGCTGAACCGCACCACTGACGCCTTCCGCAAGGATGACCTGCATCTGGCAAGCAAGGTCGAACCTCTGGAGACCGTCGTGGACGAGCTGGTGCGTGCCATCAAGGCACGGCACGTCGCCCGCCTGCAGGCCGGCAGCTGTTCCATCGAGTATGGCTTCGTGCTGGAAGACCTGCTGACCAACTACGAGCGCGTCTGCGACCACTGCAGCAACGTGGCAGTTGCCCAGATCGAGGTTGCACAGGACAGCTTCGACACCCACGCCTACCTCAACGACCTGCGCAGCGGCCATGCCTCCACCAAGGAGAGCGAACAGTTCCAGCGCCGCCTGAACCGCTACCGTGAGCGCTATCTCTTCCCCGACGAAAACGTCACCGAAACGGAGGACAAACAGGCATGATCTATATCGTAGAAGACGATTCAGCCATCCGTGAATTAGAGCAGTATGCATTACAGTCCAACGGCTACGAGGCCGTGGGCTTCGAGTCCTCGGAGCCGTTCTGGCAGGCCGTCCACACCGCGCCGCCGGAACTGGTCATCCTGGACGTGATGCTCCCCGGTGAGGACGGCTTTTCCATCCTGAAAAAGCTCCGCGCCGCCCCTTCCCTGCGGCGTCTGCCCATCATCATGATAACGGCCAAGTCCAGCGAGCTGGACACCGTGCGCGGCCTCGACTGCGGCGCAGACGACTACATCACCAAACCTTTCGGCATCATGGAGTTTCTGAGCCGGGTGCGGGCGGCCCTCCGCCGGGCAGAGCCCGAGGCTCGGCCCAACGTCTACAGCTTCCGGGAGATCCTGCTGGACAATGCCCGCCACAGCGTCACTGTCAGCGGCGCACCGGTGGAGCTGACCTACAAAGAATACAGCCTGCTCCGCCTGCTGCTGGAAAACACCAATCTTGTCGTCACCCGCGAGACCATTTTGCAGGTGGTGTGGGGTACTGACATCTCGGTGGAGAGCCGGACCGTGGATATGCACATCCGCACCCTGCGCAAAAAGCTGGGCGAGGCCGGAAAGTACATCTGCACAGTGCGGAAGGTGGGCTACAAGCTGACGGACAGCGAGGAGGAGCTCGAGCAATGAAACCACGCAGCATGGAAGAAAAAACTAAGCTATCTGCTGTTTCTGATGGGCTTTGCGGGGCTGGCGTGTACCGCTGCGCTCTGCATCTTTGTGTTCCACAAGGCGTTCCGGGAGCAGGCCTGGACAGCCCTTGAGCGGGAAGCCGACCTTGTGGCTGCCGGCTGTGCGCAGGTGGACGCCCCCAGCCAGCTGGAAACTTATGTGGACGGCTCGCTGCGCATCACTCTCATCGCCTCGGACGGCAGTGTGCTCTTTGAGTCGGCCACCAACCAGCCGATGGAGAACCATCTGAGCCGCCCCGAGATACAGCAGGCCATGAAAAGCGGTGTGGGCCGCGACTGCCGCGACTCCCAGACGCTGGGCTATGAGACTTATTATTACGCCATGCTGCTGACGAACGGAGACATCCTCCGGGTGGCGCAGGACTCTGAGACGATCTGGTCCATTTATGACGCCGCTCTGCCTGCTATCGTGCTGAGCTGTTTCCTGATGATGGGCGCAGCCGCCATCATTGCCGGACTTCTGACCAAGAGCCTTGTCCAGCCTGTGCTCAAGATGACCGATGACCTCGATCACATTCAGGAGAATGTCCCCTACAAGGAGCTTATCCCCTTTGCCGAGAGCATCCACTCCGACCGGATGCTGCGGGAAAATAACGAGAAAATGCGGCAGGAGTTCACGGCCAATGTCAGCCACGAGCTGAAAACGCCTCTGACCAGCATCTCCGGTTATGCAGAGCTCATCGAGACCGGAATTGCAAAACCCGCGGATACGCCGGATTTTGCCCGCAAGATCCATGTAGAGGCCAGCCGGATGATACAGCTGGTCAACGATATTCTGCAGCTCTCCCACCTCGACAATGTGAGCGAGACGGGTGCTGCGCCTGCAATGGAAACGGTCGATCTGCTGGATGTGGCCCGAGAGTGCGTGGAGCGCCAGAAGGTCAACGCCCGGCACTCCTATATCTCCCTGACCTACCTTGGCGAGAGCGCCCCTGTGGCAGGCAGCCGCAGTCTGCTGGATGAGCTGTGCCAGAACCTCTGCGACAACGCCATCCGCTACAACCGCCCCGGTGGAAAAGTCCAGATCATCACGGCCTGCACCCGGGACGGTCACTGCACCCTGACCGTGAAGGACAACGGCATCGGTATCCCGAAAGAGGCGCAGACCAGCGTGTTCGAGCGCTTCTACCGGGTGGACAAGAGCCGCAGCAAGGCCACCGGCGGCACCGGTCTGGGTCTGGCCATCGTCAAACACATCGCCCGCATCCACAACGCCCGCATCAAGCTGGACAGCGTTGTGGACGAGGGTACCACCATCACCGTGATTTTCGAAACGGCTTCTTAACATTTCATGAGCTTCACGTCTGCCCGAATTTCCGGGCAGACGTTTTTTGTTGTGAGCGCAAAGTGACCGTCACGCAGTGCCTGATGCGCACCGAGTCCGGAGATGTCCAGCCCCAGCGTCCAGCAACGGCGGACGGTGTCCGCACAGAGAGCTTCCAGTTCTGCTTCGGCGTCGGCAGGCAGGGCATTATTGCGTGAGAGCGCGTTCACCCGGAGAAAGAAGCTCTCCCCTTCCCGCTCCACGCCGCAGAAAGCCCGGCGCAGGCGGAGCGGCCCGGCTTCCAGCGCAAAGCGATGCTCCCCTGTATCCGTCCAGCTTTTGCCCTGCAATAAGAGCGCCATTTCCGTCTGGGACTCGGTCAGCTGGCCGGTCTGTTCCGGGGTGATGATGAGGGCTTCGGGCCTGTAATGTGCAGCCTCGTCTTCCAGCTCCACGACAGGCAGGATGAAGCCGCTGCTCTGCTGATAGAGCCGGGGCGCGGCCGGGGCAGCGTTTTTGATGCATTGCAGGAGATTTTCAGGCAGGACGTCTGATCCATCGGCCCGTTCTTTCAATGTCTCTACCGAAAAACTTCCCCCGAACACGCGGGACGCCAGCCGCCCGTAGGGTCGATGGAGAAACAGTTCTTCACAGGCAGGCAGCGTCTGCCGCACCGAATCCAGCCCGGCCAGAAGATACTCACAGAGCCGCCAGTCCGCCCGCTGGGGCAGGGCTTCCTCAGCGGCAGAAATGGCAGAAGAAAGCTCGGGGCCTCGGCCAATACAGAGACGGATAGCGGCTTTGGCCTCGGAGGAATCGGCGGAAGCTTCCGGGAACTGGTACAGCAGACCCACTGTCCAGCTGTCGCCGTTCGTCTCGACGAGAAGGGCGCGTATCATGCTTTTTTCAGTGTTGTCCCAATGCAAAAAGAGACAGAGCCAGACGACGAGGACGCCTGCGGCCATCAGCCGCAGCCAGCCCCGGCGGGTCATCGTGCAGCCTCCGCATTTACAGGCCCTTCGGCAAGGCGCTCACAGAGCAGCCGGACGGCACGGACGATAAAGCCGAAGCGGAAGATCGCCGCCGCCAGCCAGAGGAGCAGGAACGCGGCATCAAAGCGGGAGATGCCGCCGAAGCTCCACGCCCGCAGCAGCTCATAGCCCGGGTAAGCCTGCGGTGCGCCGAAAAGAAGGGCCAGCCCCAGCGCATAACCTGAGGAAATGACGGCGGCGATGATTGGAAGCCATACGACAGGCTTTTTACTGATTTTCGCATTATTTTTGCTCATACAGAGAAGCGGAAAAGAGAAATATTCCGGGTAAAAAGATGCATCCGGAAGCACAAACGAATGTGCCGTCTCACCTGTCACGAGCACCTGCCATTGCAGCTGTCCGGCCAGCCCCAGTACACAGAACACGATACCCAGCACTACGAGCCACCCGAGGACGGAGGCCATCCGGTCATACAGCTCACAGCCGAGGCTCCACCCTGCCCAGAGAAAGAACGGCAGCAGACCGATGAAGGCCATAGACGCAAACTGTTCCCAGCAGGCTTGTTGGAGCATTGCAGCCGTCCGGACAAGTTCGAAGAGATACCAGAGCAGAAAGACGGCACAGATGCACTTTCCTGCAAAGCCCGGGCGGTTCAGACGGGAGGCGTTGACCGAGACGAGCGCGGCAAGGAGCACGAAGGCCGCTGCCGCCAGTACATTGCTCAGCAGGACGGCGCGGACGGAACCGGTCTGCCCTGCCCCGAAGATGGCGCGGCCCAGCTCTGCCGCCGCGACGCTGAGTGTCAGCGTCTGGGCTGAGAATGTCTGTTTTTGCTGCATTCAGGAACCCCTCCTTTGCCAGATGGTGAATGGGCGGCGGGACAGCGCCCGATAGTTGCGGCGGACGACGCCGTCACCCGAAAAGACTGCGCCCGAAAGATAGGGCACCCCCATCGCGGAGATGGACGTCAGTGCGGCCAACACGCCCAAGGCCGCACACACCAGACCTACCGGACCGGCCAGACCGGCGGCCAGCGTAACGCCCAATCGCAGCAATGTGGCCGGTTCGTACAGCGAGGGCGTCACAAAGACCGAGATGGCCGTGATGCTGGCTACGAGGATGACCGGCGTACTCAACAGTCCGGCCCCGATGGCGGCGTCACCGATGATGAGCGCTGCCACAAGGCTCACCGAGTGGCCCAGCGTCTGGGGCATCCGAAGCCCGGCTCCCGGATGATCTCCAACAAGATGATGACCAGCAGCATCTCGGCAAAGAGCGGCAGAGGCGTCGCCTTTTCTGCCGCCGCGATTTTGAATAATAACTGCGGTGGGATGAGCTCGGGCAGATAGACCGCCAGACAGACAAAAACGCCCGGCAGGAAGATGCTGAGATAAAATGAGCCATATTTCAGGACACGCAGGAACGACGAAAAAACTGCCGTGGTGGCGTAGTCGTCGAGGCAGTCGAAGTTCTCGCAGAAAAGGGACGGCAGCACCAGCGCCGAGGGGCTGCCGTTGACAAGGATGACGATTTTCCCCTCACAGAGCTTTGCGGCGGCGGAAGCCGGGCGCTCGGTATAGCTCACCGGGGCGAACAGCCGCCATCTGGCCGGGAAAAGCCACGGTACAAAGTAGCTGGAATCCAGCAGGACCTCCGGCTTTGCCTCCTGGAGCGTCCGGCGCACCCGCGCCACTGCCGTCTTGCCGGCCTTGTCTTTGCAGTAGCAGATGGCGTATTCGGTCTTCGTGGCACAGTCGGCCTGTGCGGTCTCCATCACGAGGGTATCGGTACGGATGAGGCGGCGCAGTAAACTCAGATTGACCCGCAGCAGGTCGGCAAAGCCCTCCCGGGAGCCGCGAAGGTTTCCTTCCCCGGAGGGCTCTTCCACCGAGCGCGATTTCAGCCCCTGCACCGAGAAGACAAGCCCCTTTTTGCACCCTTCCAGCAGAAGCACGGCCATGCCGGCGGTCATGCGGCGGATGAGGTCGTCCATGTCCTTGACCGGGCCGTCCTCGGCGGGCAGACCGGAATGGTTCATCAGCAAATCATACACCTGCGTGCCGGTGTGAGGTATCCGCTCCGGCTCGAGGCTGGGCGTGTGACGGGTGGCGGCGTCCAGTAAAAGCGACCAGAGCGACTCGAGGCTGGCCATATTGTCGAAAAGGACGATGGCCCCCGGGCAGTGATAAAGCTCGATGCGCTTGGCATAAAAATCCGCCGAAGCGCCAAACCTAGCGTTGAGCGCCGCCAGATTCTCTTCCAGCGACGAGGAAAGCTGCAGCATACGGTATCCCCCTTTTCCTGCCAGTATTCCCCCACCAACGGTGCTTATTCAACCCAC
>ENA-OQNM01000847-OQNM01000847.1-human-gut-metagenome-genome-assembly--contig:-NODE-847-length-10383-cov-2.618467_pt1 | contig 10383 bp, 12 predicted proteins | sample MGYA00242632_ERZ504886 | MGnify/ENA primary metagenome ERZ504886 (study PRJEB26092, sample SAMD00036424) | human gut metagenome | host: Homo sapiens | study: EMG produced TPA metagenomics assembly of... | reverse complement strand
CGGTCAGGACCTTCTTCATCTCCTTGCGGGTCTCCGCGGTGATGAGGCGCTTGCCGGTGCGGTAGTCGCCGTACTCAGCGGTGTTGGAGATGGAGTAACGCATCTTGGAGAAGCCGCCCTCGTTGATCAGGTCAACGATCAGCTTCATCTCGTGGCAGGTCTCGAAGTAGGCCATCTCGGGCTCGTAACCAGCCTCCACCAGGGTGTCGAAACCGGCGTGGATCAGCTCGGAAACGCCGCCGCACAGCACGGCCTGCTCGCCGAACAGGTCGGTCTCGGTCTCCTCCTTGAAGGTGGTCTGCAGGATGCCTGCACGGCCTGCGCCGATGCCGGAAGCGTATGCCAGAGCGATGTCCTTGGCCTTACCGGTGTAGTCCTGCTCCACGCAGATCAGAGAGGGGCAGCCCTCGCCCTCGGTATACAGGCGGCGCACGATGTGGCCGGGGCCCTTGGGAGCGATCATGATGACGTCCACGTTCTTGGGAGCGGTGATGGTCTTGAAGTGGATGTTGAAGCCGTGTGCAAAGGCCAGAGCCTTGCCCTCGGTCATATAAGGAGCAACCTGCTTGTTGTAGATGTCGGCGCACAGCTCATCGGGAACCAGCATCATGACCACATCGCCGGCCTTGGCAGCCTCTTCCACTTCCATGACCTTGAAGTTGTCGTGGGTGGCAGCGAACTCGGAAGCCTTTGCCCAGTGAGCAGAACCCTTGCGCAGGCCGATGACGACGTTGACGCCGCTCTCGGCCAGGTTCTCGGAGTGTGCATGGCCCTGACTGCCAAAGCCGATGACCGCGACGGTCTTGCCGTCCAGCACGCCGAGGTTGCAGTCGGAATCGTAGTATTTCTTGATAGCCATAGTCGTTGTTCTCCTTTTTATTCTTCTGTTGTGGCTAATAATAAACGATCTTTATTTTTTCGCTCACCGGGGAGCGGAAAAAACATTCAGGTGCGTTCCGGGCAATGGGTGCCCGGCAGAGGGAACTGGGCCGCGCGCACTTCCTGCGGCGGCTTTTGCATATGCTGGTGCATTCCGCCGCGTTCCAGCGCCGTGACGCCGGTGCGGCACTGTTCCAGGATCTCGTAGTCCTCAAACATCTTCAGGAAGGCGTCGATCTTGTCCGGCTTGCCGATCAGTTCAAACACCATGCTGTCCGGCGACAGGTCAATGATCTTGGCCTTGTAAATGTTGGCGATCTCCCGCAGCTCGGCGCGGTTGTGCACGTCGGACGCCACCTTGAGCAGCAGCAGTTCCCGCTGGAGGGTCTTGTCCTTGTCCAGCACGAACACCTGCCGGGTCACTTCCAGACGCTCAGTCTGGAGGATGAGCTGCTTCAGGGCCCGGTCGTCACTGGTGATGGTCAGGGTGATGCGGCTGACGGCCGGGTCGTTGGTGGCCGAAACGGTCAGGGTGTCGATGTTGAAGCCGCGGCGGCAGAACAGGTTGGACACCCGGGCCAGAACGCCGCTCTGGTTGTCCACCAGCAGGCTGATGACCCTGCGCTGACTGGATTCCATATTGCTGTGTCCTCCTTATTCCATGATGATATCGTTGATGTCACCGCCGCCGGGGATCATGGGCAGGACCTTTTCGTCCTTGTCGATGATGCACTCGATCCAGGTGGGGCCTTTGCGCTGGAGCGCCTCGGCAAATGCCTGCTGGAACTCCGGCAGGTTGGTGCAGCGGTAGCCCTTCAGGCCAAAGCCCTCGGCCAGCTTGACGAAGTCGGTGTGACGGTGGGGATCGGTCTGGCTGTAGCGCTTGCCGTAGAAGGTGGTCTGCCACTGGCGCACCATACCCAGCACGGAATTGTTGAAGATGACCGTGATGATGGGCAGGTCGTAGCTGACGGCGGTGCAGGCCTCGTTCAGGTTCATATGGAAGGAACCGTCACCGGTGAACATGACCACACGCTGGTCCCGGCCAAGGGCCATCGTGGGCACCGATTGCGGCACCGTAGACCAAAGCCCATGGTCGCCCAGGCCGCCGCTGGTGATGAAACCGCGGCTCTTGGCGTGGCGCAGGTACTGGGCCGCCCACATCTGGTGCTGGCCCACATCGGTGACGTATACGGCCTCCGGGCCGCACTGGTTGCACACCTCACCGATGACCTGAGTGGGGCATCAGGTGGGTGGAGTCGGACACCGGGTGGTAATCCTGTGCCTGCCACTCGTGGATCATCTTCATCCAGGTCGGGGTGCTTTGCCTCTTTGATCTGCGGCAGCATGGCCTGCAGCACATAGGCGGCATCGCCCACGATGGACAGGTCCACTTCCACATTCTTGCCCAGCTCGCTGGGGTCGATGTCGATCTGGATGATGGTGGCATTCTTGGCAAAGGTCTTGGGTTTCAGCGCCACACGGTCCGAGAAGCGGGTACCCACCGCGATCAGCACGTCACAGTCGGCCACGGCCCGGTTGGAGGTGTAACAGCCGTGCATGCCCAGCATGCCGATGTTCATGGGGTCGCCGTAAGGCACCACACCGGCCGCCATCAGGGTGTAGGTGGCCGGGATCTCGGCCTTGTGCAGCAGATCCCGCAGCGGCTGGCAGGAGGCCGCGCTGCGCACGCCGCCGCCAAAGTACACCAGCGGGCGCTGTGCCGCGTTGATCAGGTCGGCTGCCCAGCGCACCTGTTCCGCGTCAAAAGTGGTCACCGTGCGGATGGGCTCCGGCTGCTTGGCTTCAAATTCGCACACGGCAGCGGTCACATCCTTGGGGATGTCCACCAGCACCGGGCCCTTGCGGCCGCTCTGTGCAATGCGGAAGGCTGCGCGCATGGTGTCGGACAGATCCTCGACCCGGCGCACCGTGAAGTTGTGCTTGGTGATGGGCATCGTGATGCCCTCAATGTAGGCTTCCTGAAAGCAGTCCTTGCCGATGCCCGGGGTGGCTACGTTGCCGGTAAAGGCCACCAGAGGCACCGAGTCCATATAAGCGGTGGCGATGCCGGTGACCAGGTTGGTGGCACCCGGGCCGCTGGTGGCCAGCACCACGCCGGTGCGGCCGGTGGCCCGGGCGTAGCCGTCTGCTGCATGGGAGGCTCCCTGCTCGTGTGCCGTGAGCACATGGGTGATGCGGTGGGCATTCTTATACAGCTCATCGTAAAGATTCAGCACTGCACCGCCGGGATAACCAAAAATGGTATCCACGCCCTGCTCACAAAGAACCTCCACAAAAATCTGAGAACCGTTCAACTGCATGGTGAGTTACTCCTGTTTCCTAAACCTTTTTCATTTACGCTCTGCAGGGGGCGGGGGTAAAAGAAAAGGCCCTTGTCCCCTGTTCATTCCAAGAGACAAAGACCTTGTGATCATCAAGCTCTCTGCGGTACCACTCTCGTTGGTGCGCTGTGCACCCTCTCATGGGCTTCCAACAAAGCCCTGCCTCATAACGGCGGCTGCCGGCGCTGCTTACAAGGGTCTGACACCCGTTGGGCAGGCTGCTCCGGGAGGATTTCTCCCACGAAACACTGACTGCCTTGCACCAAACGGCAGCTCTCTGAACAGGGGGGATCGTGTGGTACTTTTTCCCATCCACGCATTTGATGATGTAAATTATACTATAAACCGGGCTGATGTCAATCGACAATTTGTAACTTGAGTCACATAAAAAGTGAAGAAAATTGAACACGTCTGCGTGTACTCTTGCAACCCTACTCAAACCGCTGTATACTTTTATTGCCTGTGTGTCACCGTGACACGCTCTTTTTTGCACAACAAAAGAGAAACGAAAAACAGGGCAGAGGGATGGGACTATGAAACTGAAAGAATGGAACGCCCGGCTCCACGGGCTGGTAATCTTCCGCACCCTGCTGGAGGACCCGGTGCTGGCTAAACTGCTGGACCTGACCGACCGTATGGAGGCCGGGGGCCGGGGCATGGGTCCGGTGTGTGACGCCGTGGCCCAGTTTGAAGCAGCACTGTTTGAGCGCACCACAGATTGGAGCCAGTACCTGAGCACCGCTGTGCTGGAGGCCGAGACGGTCTGCGTGCGGCAGGCCGCTGCCGGTACCCTGCCCCCTGTTCTGCAGACTGCACTGGACAACGAGCTGGCCTTCCTGCAGCAGCTGTGCGGCCTGACACTGGATGCCCTGCTGGACGCGGCAGAGGTCCCGGCCGAAGAGCTGGCCTTCCTGCCCCGGTGGGAGACGGCCGACCTTGACCTGCCCGCCGCCTATGCCCAGCGCATGAGCGAGGTGGGCAAGAAGGGCTACGGCATGTTTGCCAAGCACCATGTATTTACCGTAGAAAACGGCAAGCTGGTGCCGGTGAAGTACCCCGACCCCCAGCGTCTTTCCGAGCTGCCGGGCTACGAAAAGGAGCGGGAAAAGGTGATCGCCAACACCCGTGCCCTGCTGGCCGGGATGCCCGCCAACAATGTGCTGCTGTACGGCGACGCCGGCACCGGCAAGTCCAGCTCGGTCAAGGCCATCGCCAACGAGTTTGCCCCGGAGGGCCTGCGGCTGGTGGAAGTGAAAAAGAACCAGCTGTACCAGATCCCCGACCTGATGGACAAGCTGGCCGCCAACCCCCTCAAGTTTATCCTGTTCATCGACGACCTGAGCTTTACCGCCAACGACGACAACTTTGCCGCCCTCAAGGCCATTCTGGAGGGCAGCGTGGGCGGCCGTGCCCGCAACATCGCGGTGTACGCCACCTCCAACCGCCGCCACCTCATCAAGGAGACCCTCTCCGACCGCACCGGCGATGACATCCACGAGGCCGACACCCGTCAGGAGCTGATGAGCCTTTCGGCCCGGTTCGGCCTCACCGTCACCTTCCAGCGGCCTGAGAAAGCCCGGTTCGAGGTCATCCTCACCGAGCTGGCCAAACAGCACGGCATCGAGATGCCCCACGACGAGCTGCTGACCAAGGCCGAAGCCTTCGCCATCCGTGCCGGAGGCCGCAGCCCCCGCGTCGCCAAGCAGTTCATCGAGCAGTGCGCCGCAGGAGTGCAGAAGTAAATAAAAGGAACGATTCAAATCTTCGAGAGTTCCCTCATGGAATCCCTCTGGAGGCATTCTCTTCGGATGCCCCGGACCACAGCGCCGGGATCCTGCAAAAAATGCGAGATCTCATACCGCGCAAAAGTGCGGCCTTCGTCTGAAACGAAAATTTTTCCCTCCGCAAAGCTTACGGTGAAGCCCCGGAATCCAAATGCAAGACCGTTGTCCGGTTCATTGATGGTGTCGCCCCAGACGGCCCGCTTCAGGGCCGAACAAAGGCGGTATTCCTCTTCCGTGCGGAGCCAGAGTTCCGGCGTCTGGACACTGTGCTCCAGCAGGAACAGGTTGGTAAAATCCCTTACAAAGCCCGTTTCTTTGGCCTCGATGGGCCGGTTCAGCTGCTTCCATTCCCGGATGTCGAAGCGGTAATAAAAGTTTCCTTCCGTCCCTCTCCGGGGGCTGATCTCTGTGATAGCACTCCGGCGGACGGCGCTGCATTTCGTGACTTCGCCGTAGTACCGGACACCTGCCTGTGCGCCGAACACATACTGCGACTGGTAAAGGGCCACATAGCGGACAGGAAGATCACTGTCCTGCAGGCGCTCTGCGGGGATGTAATAAAAGCAGTCCTTCCGGCAAATATCCAGCTGCTGCGGGTTGCGCATGGTACCGACGAGTACGTCCCGCACGGCCCAGTCTACTGCTTTCAGCTTCGCTTCCAGTTTCTCCATCTCGCCCGCCCCCTGCTGTGCTTTATTTTATTGTACCGTCTTTTCTGCCGGGAGGCAAGATGCAGATAAAATATACGAGTCCTCTTTGTAAAGAATCCGGATTCAGCTTCCCCGGTAGACATTCCCCCAGAAGCTGAATCTGAGGTGTGCCGCCTTGACGGGTTGCGTTTACTGATTTTTCCACAGCCCCTTGGCGGGGCCTTGAAAAATCAGAACGCGGCCCCAGCCTCGCCTCCCTGTTTCCGCCGCAGGCGGACGGGTTGCGGCACCCAGCATCCGCTGCGCCTTGCTGCGTATCGCTGGCCGCGGCCCCAACAACTCCTCGCTGCTTCCGCCGCTGGCGGCGCTCGTCGTCGTTGCAGTCGGCTCCGCTGCTGTTCGAGTCCCTAATTCTCCATACTCTGGCATCAGCTGCATTACATAAAAGAAAGCCACTAACTTTCGTTAGTGGCTTACGTTTGGTGGAGAATTAGGGACTCGAACCCCAGACCCCCTGCGTGTGATGCAGGTGCTCTAACCAGCTGAGCTAATCCTCCGAATCGGAACGTGCTTATTATACCACTCCGTTGGTCCAAATGCAAGCCCAAATTTTCGTTTTTCGAAAAAAGTTTGAGCCGGCAGCGCTTTCCGGTTGCTCTCCGGGGGCGGATGGTGTATACTGGGGTTGGAATTCTTTCGAAAGAGAGGTCTTTTTTTATGATCACTGTACGCGGTATCATCACCTTGCTGGTGCTGGCTGTCCTGTTCGCACTGGCGGTGGTGTGGATCTCCCGGCAGGGCGGCTGGAAAGGCGAGGGCTGCGGAGGCAACTGCTCTTCCTGCCACCAGCACTGCGACACCCCCGAGAAGAAACACTGAGCACACGAATGCCCCCTGACCGGACGGTCAGGGGGCATTTTTGCGTCACAGCTCACCGTAGTGGGCGGCAAAGACCGCGATGGTGCTCAGCAGGTCGTCGTGGGCCTTCTGATAGGTGCTGTAACTGATGTTCAGCTTGTCCATCACCTCTTCCCTCCTCCGCCTTTCCATATAGCGCAGCTGCAGGATGCTGCCCCGCAGGCCCGGATCCGCCTCGCGGTAATACTCCTCGGCCAGCTGGATGGCCCGCTTCCAGCCCCAGTTGCAGGGGCCGTAGACCCAGTTTTTCTGCCCGCAGCGGCTGAGGGCCTCCTTCGTCTTCTGGCGCTGTTCCTGTGTCATGGCTTCCATCCCCTTTTTCTCTCAGCCCGCCGGGCCAAAGAAGCAGCGGTCGCGCTGCTCGACGGTCATCCCCAGCATCTTCGAGAGTTTTTCGGCCTCACTCACCTTGAATTCACTCTCATTTTCCAGCTTGCAGCGGAGGGTGTTGTTGGTGATGCCCAGAACATGGGCCACATGGCCCAGTTTCATGCCCTGGCTGCGGATGCAGTCGCGGATCATCATGGTATCGGTCATAGGCGTTTCTCCTTTCAGTTTTGCGTTCAAAGCGCTTCGTACAATCATTGGTTGTATTATATCTTTCAGTTGATTATTTGTCAACATTATTCGCAAAATAGTCCCTTAAAAGTTGATTTATAGTAAATTTTTTGCTATACTGTCCTCAGAACACCGAAAATCGTGCAAACCGCAGAGAAAGCGAGGCCCTATATGTCCGATACCGATCTGTCCAGCCGCATCCGGCAGCGCCGGGAGCAGCTGAGCCTGTCGCAGGAAGAGCTGGCTGCCCGGATGGGCTACCGCTCCAAATCCTCCATCACCAAGCTGGAAAAGGGCATCAACGACCTGCCCCGGGCCAAGCTCGAGGAGCTGGCCGCCGCTCTGGACACCACACCCGCGTGGCTCATGGGTCTCGCAGACCTGCCCTGCCCTCCGCCGGGTTTCGAGCCTCTGCCTGAGATGGTGCGGGTGCCTCTCGTAGGCTCCATCGCCTGCGGCACCCCCATCACCGCTGAGCAGAACATCGAGTGCTACATCGGCGTCCCCGCCGCGTGGCACGCCGACTTCGCCCTCACCTGCCACGGCAGCAGCATGGCCCCCACCATCTGTGACGGCGACATCGTCTGCATCCGCCGCCAGCCCGAGGTGGAGCAGGGCGAGATCGCTGCTGTCCGCATCGGCGAGGAAGCCACCCTCAAGCACTTCCACCGCCAGGGCGAGACCGTCATGCTGCTGGCCGACAACACCGCCGTCTGCCCGCCCATGGTATTCGCAGGCCCCCAGTTGGAAGAGGTACGGATCGAGGGCCGTGCCGTGGGCTTCTGCCGTGGCTTATAATAAGGAGGAGTCCCCATGTCTGCACCCGAAGAAATGACCCTCAAGGTCATCGCCCATATCCGCACCGCCTTCCCCACCAAGTTCGGCATCCCGCGCCAGAGCGGGCTGGTGGACAGCCTGCGGGGCGAGGTGATCTTTACCCCGGAATACCGCAGCGCCGACGCCGTGCGCGGGCTGGAGGATTTCAGCCACATCTGGCTGGTGTGGCAGTTCTCCGGCGCGGTGCGGGACAGCCTGGTCCCCCACCGTTCGGCCGCCGCGTCTGGGCGGCAATACCCGCATGGGCGTGTTTCGCCACCCGGTCCCCCTTCCGGCCCAACCCCTTGGGCCTTTCCAGCGTGAAGCTGGAAGGCATCGAGATGCGCCCGGAGGTGGGCCCCGTCCTGCTGGTGCGCGGGGCTGACCTGATGGACGGCACCCCCATCTATGACATCAAGCCCTATATCCCCTACGCCGACTGTCACCCGGACGCTGCCGAGGGCTTTACCGGCCAGACCCGGCGCCACCTGTTGGAGGTGTCCTGCCCGGAAGAACTCTGGGCCGCCGTGCCGCAGGCCGACCGCGACGCCCTGCGCGGGGTACTGGCCAACGACCCCCGCCCCTCCTACCAGCACGACCCTGCGCGGGTCTACGGCATGGAGTTCGGCGGGCTGGAAGTGCACTTTACTGTAGACGATCCCGTGCTGACCGTGCGGGACATCACCCGCCGCTGCGGAGCCTGCTATGGAACTGCGCAACATCAACACCTTTTTGCACATTGCCGAGCTGCACAGCTTTTCGCGCACCGCGCGGCAGCTGGGCTACTCCCAGTCGGCGGTGTCCTCCCAGATCGCCCAGCTGGAAGCGGAACTGGGTGCCCCCCTGTTCGACCGGGTGGGCAAGACCGTGCGCCTAACCGGTGCCGGTGAGACCTTTCTGGGCTACGCCCGCACTCTGCTGGCCACCGTGGAGCAGGCGCAGGCCGCCCTGCAGCTGCCCCAGCAGATCAGCGGGCGGCTGCGCATCGCGCTGGCCGACTCGGTGTGCAGCACCTTTCTGCCCGACCTGCTCCAGCGGTACCACGCGCAGTTCCCGCAGGTGGAACTGGTGCTCTGCACCGCCACTGACGACGGCATGCTGCAGATGCTGACCACCAATCAGGTAGACCTGGCCTATACGCTGGACCATCCCCTGCTGCAGCCTACGCTGGTGCGGGCCGTGGACGTACCGGAGCCGGTGTGCTTCATCGCGCCCGCCGGGCATCCGCTGGCCGCCCGGGACACCGTGTCGTTGGAAGAGCTGGTGCAGCAGGAATTCCTGCTCACCGAGCGGGGCATGAGCTACCGCGATGCACTGGACCAGTGTCTGGCCGCCCACGGCCTGCAATTGCAGCCCTACCTGGAACTGGGCAGCGCCGCGCTGCTGTGCCAGATGGTGGAGCGGGGCATGGGCCTTTCCTTTTTGCCGGAATACATCGTGCGTGCCGCACTGGCCGCCGGGACACTGGCCCGGCTGAACGTACCGGACTGCCGGGTGGAGATGCACCGGCAGCTGTTCTACCACCGGGACAAATGGCTGACCCCCCAGATGAAGGGATTCATTGCACTGGTGCGGGAAGGTACCGCCCAGCCTGCCGCCCCCACACAAGCCTGAAAGGAGCTTCTCTATGCGCAAACCCAGGATCATCTTTTTTTGACATCGACGGCACCCTCATCGACATGGAGAAAAAGCAGGTAACGCCGCTCATGCTGGACACCCTGCATCGTCTGCAGGCAAACGGCATCCGGCTGGCCATCGCCACCGGGCGCTCCCCCATGACGATCCCGCTGTGGGAGTTCCCCGGTGTGCAGTTTGACGTACTGGTCACCTTCAACGGTGCCTACTGCTACGATAAGAACCGGGTGCTGTTTGCCAGCCCCATCCCGGCAGAGGACGTGCGCACGCTGCGCCGGAACGCCGCCGCCCTGGGCCGCCCCCTGTGCGTGGCCACCGAGAGCACCCTTGCCGCCAACGGCAACGAGCAGGATCTGGACGATTATTTTGCCGTGGCCAAGATCCCCGTGCCGGTAACGCCCGACTTTGACACCATTGCCTCCGGCACCGTGTACCAGATCATGATGGGCGGCCGGAAGGACGAGTACAGCCGCATCCTGCAGGATGTGCGCGGAGCCAAGATCGCCGCCTGGTGGGACCGCGCCGTGGACATCATCCCCGCTGCCGGAGGCAAGGGCAACGGCATCGCCGTCGTGCTGCAGGCCTATGGCATCCCGAAAGCCGACGCCATGGCCTTTGGCGACGGCAACAACGATCTGGAGATGTTCGGGGCCGTGGGCACCTGTGTGGCCATGGCCAACGGCTCTGCCGACCTCAAGGCCGCTGCCACCCACCTCTGCGGCTCCTGTGCCGAGGACGGCATCTACCACTTCTGCGCCGACAACGGCCTCATCTGAGCGTCCATCAACGCAAAAACAC
>ENA-OQNM01000846-OQNM01000846.1-human-gut-metagenome-genome-assembly--contig:-NODE-846-length-10399-cov-4.239389_pt1 | contig 10399 bp, 7 predicted proteins | sample MGYA00242632_ERZ504886 | MGnify/ENA primary metagenome ERZ504886 (study PRJEB26092, sample SAMD00036424) | human gut metagenome | host: Homo sapiens | study: EMG produced TPA metagenomics assembly of... | reverse complement strand
TCAGGACCCGGACTATGCGGAATGCGTCGAAGGTTTGATTGCGCAAGACAAGGTGAACGCCGAATTCGCGGTGAAGAGCGCCGCCGAACAGTTCGCCGCCATGTTCGCTGCGATGGATAGCTCGACCATGCAGGCTCGAGCCGCTGATGTCAAGGATGTTTCTCGCCGCGTGATGAACGTGCTGCAAGGCAAACGCGATAGCACGGCGCAGGATGGCAGTGTACAAGGCGATGCTGTGCAGAACGGTATTGTGCAGAACGGGATCGCGCAGAACGGCGAAAGCCACATCATCTTCGCCGAAGATCTTGCTCCCAGCGATACCGCGCAGCTCGACCGCGCTAAGGTTTTGGGCCTCGTGACCGCCAAGGGCTCAGCGAACTCGCACACCGCGATTCTGGCGCGCACGATGGGCCTGCCCGCCATCACAGGTATCGGCGACGCCTTTGACCCGGCCGATGATGGTCACGTTGCCGTAATCGACGGCACCAGCGGTGCGGTATTCGTCGACCCGGACGAGGCCACGCTGACCGAATACCGGCGCAGGAAGGCCGAGGCTGAGGAGCACCTAAGCCTCCTGCGGAAGCTCAAGGGCAAGCCCACCGAAACCAAGTCCGGTCAGCGGGTCCACCTGTACGCCAACATCAGCCGTCCCTCTGACGCAGCCGCCGTGCTGGCCAACGATGCTGAGGGCATCGGCTTGTTCCGCAGTGAGTTCCTGTATCTGGAACGCGAGGACTGGCCGACCGAGGAATTTCAGTTCGATGCATACGGACAAGTCGCACAGGAGATGGGCGACCGTCCGGTCATCATCCGTACGCTCGACATCGGCGCGGACAAACAGGTCGACTACTTCAATCTGAGCCACGAGGATAATCCCGCGCTTGGTTACCGGGCAATCCGCATCTGCCTGACCCGCCCGGAGATTTTCAAAGTCCAGTTACGCGCATTATTGCGCGCCTCAGCATACGGCAACATCGCCATTATGCTGCCCATGATCACCTCTGTGCAGGAGGTACGCGACGCCAAGCGGATTCTTGAAGAAGCCAAAAGCGAGCTGCGCGGCGAGCGCATCGACTTCAACGAGAGTATCCAGATCGGCGTTATGATTGAGACGCCTGCGTCGGTCATTATGGCCGACGAGCTGGCCGCCGAAGTCGATTTCTTCTCCATCGGCACCAACGACCTGACCCAGTACACGCTGGCCTGTGACCGTCAGAACCCGAGTCTCGAACGCTTTGCCGACCCGCATTCACCAGCTGTGCTGCGCATGATCCAGATGACTATCGAGGCTGCCCATCGTCATGGCATCTGGTGCGGCATCTGCGGCGAGCTTGGCGCAGACTTGAGCCTGACCGATACGTTCCTGCGCCTAGGAGTCGACGAACTGTCCGTCTCGCCCACCAGCGTCCTGCCCCTGCGCAACGTCATTCGCAACCACTGAGATTCAAGGTCGCTTCGGCTGATTCCGATGGCTTTTTGGGCATTGCATTCGGCTGGACATTCGACATCGCATCTTGCCGGCATTTCGTCGTGGGGCAAAGTGTACAATCACCACGTTTGCTTTCGCGCCCAGCGTAAATCGCGTCGCCGGCTCCGCGAACGGATTTCCAGTCACACAGAATGCCGTGAACAGTCAGCCATGCCTGTTGCGCGGCGAAGAGAAAAGAAGAAGCAGTGGATTATCCTCTCTTTACCAAGCTGGCCGCCGAGTTCTTCGGCACCGCCATTCTGATGATCTTCGGCAACGGCTCCGTGGCCAACGTTGAGCTCAAGAACACCAAGGGCCACCACGCCGGCTGGCTGAACATCGCCATGGGCTACGGCTTCGGCGTCATGTTCCCGGTGCTCATGTTCGGTAGCGTCTCCGGCGCGCACATCAACCCGGCCATGACCATCGCCCAGGCCGTCAACGGCCTGTTCCCGTGGAGCGACGTGCTGCCGTACATCGTCGCCCAGCTGCTCGGCGCCCTGCTCGGCCAGCTCATCGTCTACATCACTTACTACCCGCACTACAAGGAGACCGAGGACGCCGAGGCGATTCTGGGCACCTTCTGCACCACTGACGCGGACAACCAGAAGGTCAACTACTTCCTCAACGAGATGTTCGGCACCCTGGTGCTCGTCTTCGGCGCCCTGTGCTGCCTGTCCCTGGCTTGGGGCAAGCAGGATTACGCCGCCGCCTCCATCGTCATCGGCTTCATTGTGTGGGGCCTCGTGACCTCCATGGGTGGCCCGACCGGCCCTGGCCTGAACCCGGCCCGCGACCTCATGCCGCGTCTGCTGCACGCCATCCTGCCGATCCCGCACAAGGGCTCCTCCCGCTGGGGCGAGGCCTGGATCCCGGTTGTGGCCCCGATTGTCGGCGCCATTATCGGCGCTTGGCTGTTCGTGTTCTTCTTCGCCAGCTGATTCGTTGATTGATTCATATATGCAAATGGCCTCCGCTCGTTTTGGGCGGAGGCCATTGTCGTTGAATCAGGTAAACGCAGAGACTACTGCTCCAGGAACACCTGCGGGGCCTTCATGAAGTTCGTGGCACAGTGTTCGCCGCAGAAGTAATAGGACTTGCCCTCATACTCGCGCGTGATCGCATCGGCGTTCACAGCCACGGTCATGCCGCACACCGGGTCGGTGGCGGTTTCGCCGTCCGCGGGGGCGGTGTGGTGCATGTGCATTCCCGTATCCATAGTGTTCTCCTTGTTGGTTGGATTATTGGATTGGTCAGATACGTGATTGGTTTGATTCAGCGTGGTGCGATCGTCGATGATGACGGTCGGCTCGTGAGGCGCGTTGGATGTGGCGGAGCCGGTGATGTTGGCGGCGTTGGCGGATTCGGCCGATCCGGCTGATTCGATATCCGCCGTGCTGCTGCCCGAACCGGCGGGACCATCGGCAGCACCCACGTTGATGTTCGCTCCATGCAGCCGGTTCGCGTTCAGCACCAGGCACACTGAGCTCAACGCCATCGCCAGACCCGCGATCATCGGGCTCAACAGCCAGCCGGTGAACGGGTAGAGTACGCCGGCGGCCACCGGAATGCCGATGACGTTGTAGCCGAACGCCCACCCCACGATTCTCGCGGATGTTGCGCATCGTGGCATTGGACAGGTTGATGGTCTTGATGACGCCGCGCAAGTCGCCGCTCATCAAGGTCACGTCCGCCGACTGCATTGCCACGTCCGTGCCGGTGCCGATGGCGATGCCGAGATCCGCCTGAGCCAGCGCGGGGGCGTCGTTGATGCCGTCGCCCACCATCGCAATCAGAGTGCGGGATTGTGCGGCCGTGCGGGAGGTGCCGTACGCGGACTTGGCGGCGGCCTCGTCGCGTTCGCGCTGCAGTTTGGCGATCCAGTAGGCCTTGCCGTCCGGCTTGACCTCGCAGATCACCGTATCGATGCCGACTTCGCGGGCGATGCGCCCGGCTACCTCGGCCTTGTCGCCCGACAGCATCACCGTGCGGATGCCGCGTGCGCGCAACGCCGCGACGGCCTCACGCGAGCCTTCCTTGACTGTGTCCTGCTCGTAGCTCGGCTTGTCCCAGTCGGCGGCCGCGTCCACCACGCCGCGCGTGATGGTGCCGGTCTTGTCGAACACCACGGTGCCGATGCGACGCGCCTGTTCCAGCGCCTTGGCACTGGTGACCAGCACGCCGTTGGTGGCGCCCAAGCCCAGCGAGACCGTCACCGACAGCGGCGTGGCCAGTCCCAGCGCGCACGGGCAGGCGATGATCAGCACACTGACCGCAGTGACCAGCGCGTGCGCCAGTTGCGGCGCCGGGCCCAGTGACACCCAGATGGCGAACGTCCAGATGGCGATGATCATCACCGCCGGTACGAAATACCGGGCGATCTTATCGGCCAGTTGCTGCACCGGCGCCTTGGTCGCCTGGGCGCGGGCCACCATCGCCGCGATCTGCGAGAGTACCGTGTCCGCGCCGACTTGGGTGGCGCGCATCACGCAGTCGCCCTTGAGCAGCACGGTGGCCCCGGTCACCGGGTCGCCTGCGGTTTTGGAGACCGGCTTGGATTCGCCGGTGATCATCGATTCGTCGATACGCGCCTCGCCGGCCACGATCACGCCGTCCGTGGGCACGCGCTCGCCGTTCTTGACGATCAGCAGGTCGCCGGTGACGATGGCGTCGATGTCGGTGTCCGTGAAATGCGCCGGATTACGCCATTCGATGCCGTCCACATTGTCTGCGGAAGTGGCGTTGAGCTTGTGCGCGGTGCGCGGGCGCAGTCTGATAAGCGACTGCACCGCCTTGCCGGTGCCTTCGCGGGCCTTGGCCTCCAGCAGGCGGCCGACCAGCACCAGGGTGATGACCACGCCGACCGATTCGAAATACGGCTCGCGCGAGCCCTCCGGGAACACCCACGGGGCGATGCAGGTCACCAGCGAATACAGGTAGGCGGCCGAAGTGCCCAGCGAGACCAGCGAGTTCATGTCGGGGGAGCGGTGCGCCAGCGCGGGGAAGCCGACCGTGTGGATCGGACGCCCGCAGTAGAACATCACCGGCGTGATGAGAATGGCCTGCAGCCACGGGTTCACCATCCAATGCGGCACCAGCGCGGGATTGGCCATATGCAGCATGGTGACGGCGAATACCGGCAACGTCAGTACCGCGCCCACAATCACCAGCTTCGTCAGCGCCTTGATCTCATTGGCGCGTTCAGCCGCCTCTCGCCGCTCGGCCTCCGCCGCATCCACAACCGGAGCTCCAACCCGCAAGTCTGAGGGAGAGACCCCCTCGGCTTCGGCCGAGCCGTCAGCACGCGGGCGAAGCCCGTCCTTATCCGCACCGTCCTTACTCTCCTCTCCCTCAACCCTCAACAACCCATGCACCATATTCATGCCGCATGCAAACGGATATTCGCCCGCCGGCAACGCCGGTAGTTCCACGTCGGTGGTGGCGTTGCCCGGCAGCATGGCGTCAAGCCCCAGATCCGCGAACACCACATGCGAAGTGCATTCGCCGGTCTCCTGTCGATCGAAAGTCAGCGTGATCGGCGTACCCGTGCGCATGCTGATCACGGCGGGGGAGTACCCGCCCTTGACGGTGATTGTTGCGGATTGGCGTTCGCCGGAGGCGCCCATGGCCCCGGCCGTGGCTTTCTGCGTTCCGAAGAAGAACCGCAGTACCAGCCATGTCAATGCGGCCGCCGCTATCAGCGCCGTGGCGGCCGAGAAGATGCTGAGCTCCATAACCGTTCCTTCCCCTTGTTTGTTGTACTGAACAACAGTGTATACCCTATACCCCTAGAGGGTATATAATGGGGTGTGTTCAGCTGACGGATAAGTATCAGGGGGTTTGCGATGCATGGTTATGACGAAGACAAGGCCAAGGTCATCGCACGATTGCGCCGTATCGAAGGACAGGTGCGTGCCATCACGCAGATGGTGGAGGATGACAAATACTGCATCGATATCCTGACGCAGATTTCGGCGTCGAATTCGGCGCTGAAATCCGTGGCGTTATTGCTGCTGGACGATCATCTCAACCATTGCGTGCGGCAGGCGTCGATTCAGGGCGGCGAGGTGGCCGATGAAAAACTTGCGGAGGCTTCCGCGGCCATTGCGCGTCTCGTCAAATCGTGACGAGTTTTACCGTCATTCACCATCGATGACATACTGGGTACCATGTTTGAGCAAATAGGAACCGTGATTATCGTCATCGTCGTGCTAGTGGTTGGTGCAGGGCTTGGCCTCTTCGCCGGCTTCGTGCTAGGCCGTCATAAGGGTCAGGAGATGGCTCGAGGCGTCAAAAGCGAGGAGCTGGAAGAGGCCAAGACCTCGCTGGAGAATGCGCGATTCGAGAACGCTGAGCTCAGTGCTCGCAATGCTGCCGCACAGGCTCAGATTGAAGGCGTGAACCAGCAATTGGCTTTCGCCAAGTCACAACTTGCCCAGGCGCAGCAGGCTGAGCAGATTCGCATTCAGCAGGAACGTGAGCGTGCAGCTGCGGAGGCAGAACGGAAGCGTCAGGCGGATGCTCAGGCCGCCGAGGCCAAGCGTGCTGAACAGGAAGCACGTTTGAAAGAACAGAGCAAGGTGCTCGAGGCGCTTGCGCCAGTGGCCAAGAATCTTGATACCTTGCAGAACAAGGTCACGCAGATCGAAGAGGGCCGCAAGAGGGAAATGGGCGCATTGGGAGCCCAACTCAAGGGGCTCAACGATCAGCAGGCCCGTTTGGACAAGGAAACCAGTTCCTTGTCCGCCGCGTTGCGCAACAACAAGGTGCGTGGCGCGTGGGGCGAGGCCCAGCTCAAGAACATTGTCGAGTCCGCCGGATTGCTGGAACATGTCGATTTCGACACCCAGGTGGTGGTCACGGATGCCGATGGGCGTACGTTGCGCCCGGATATGATCGTGCATCTGCCGGGAGGCAAGACCATTCCGATTGATGCCAAAGTGCCTTATGCCGATTACCAGCGTGCCTGCGAAATCCCGGACACCGCCAGCCCCGAGGATATTGCCCGCCGCGATGATTTGCTGCGGTCCCATGCCAAGGCGTTGCGCGAGCATGTACGTGCTCTCGGCGAAAAGGCCTATTGGAATGCCTTTGATGTAGCACCTGATTTTGTGGTGGCCTTCATCCCCAATGAGGCACTACTGCAGGCCGCGCTCGAAGCCGATCCCACACTGATGGATGATGCGTTCTCTCGCAAAGTGGCGCTCACCTCGCCGGTCACGCTCTGGGCCGTGCTGAAATCCGTGGCCTATGCCTGGCAGCAGCAGTCGCTCACCGATGACGCCAAGCAGCTGTTCGATTTGTCCCGAGAACTGTACGAACGGTTCTCCACGCTGGGTGATTATGCCATCAAATTGGGCACCCAGATTACTAAGACGGTCAGCGCCTACAACAAGTTCGCGTCCAGTTTGGAACGCCGTGTGTTGCCCACCGCTCGCAAGCTGCAAAAAATCGAACCGACCAAGATCATCGAGGAAGTACCGATCATCGAATCAGATAAAGGCAATGTGAGCGAACTGTCCGCCCCTGAAGTGGTGCCGGCCGATGAAGGTGATCCCGATGTCTATTTAGAAGTGCAACACCCTTGTTGGTCCTGTAATTCTAACAGTTCGTCGGCGAACGCCTCGGCGGGCGTGCGGTAGCCGAGCACGCGCATGGGGCGGTTGTTGATCTCGTCGACGATCTCCCTGACCTCCTTTGCCATGTCCATCCGTATCTCGCAGCGTTTGGGCAGATACCGGCGGATCATGCCGTTGCGGTTCTCGTTGCTTCCCCGCTGCCAGCTGGAGTACGGGTCGGCGAAGTACGTGGCCATGCCCAGCCCGTCGCGCAGCCTTTCGTGGTGGGCGAACTCGGTGCCGTTGTCGTGCGTGACGCTGACGCGCGCGCCGGCCGGCAGCGGCGAGAACATGTCCAGCTGCGCCCCGACGCTCTCGCCGGCGGTCTTGTCCGGAACGACGCGGGCCATGAGGAACCTGGTCCTCCTCTCCACCTCGGTGTGCAGGTTGCATCCCACTCCGATGACGCTGTCGGCCTCCCAATGGCCGAACGCGCTCCTGCCGTCGGCCTCCGGCGGGCGTTCGGAGATGGGCACTCGGCCGGGGATCGGGAAGCGCGACGTCCTCCTGCCGCCGTGCCTGCGGCGCCGCCTGTGCCCTCGCGGCAGGCACCGCGCCCAGCGTTCCCGAAGCGGCCTGCTGGAGTAGACCCATCGGTAGATGGTCTCCGGGCACACGCGCATGAGCGCATCGTCCGGCCACAGGACGCGCAGCCTGCCGCTGATGAGCAGCGGCGACCAGCCGCGGCCCAGCCATTCGGCCACCTGCGCCCACAGGCGGTCGTGCGACAGCCGGTAGGGCTTTCGTGGCTTGGATCTCCTGCGGTCGGCCTTGCGCTGCGCGGGCCCGGCGATGTAGTAGCGGCCGGTCCATGGCCCCGCCTTCAGTCTTTTCGGCCGGTACGGGCGGTACGACTCGTTCTCGTTGGACGGGAACCATGTGTTGCGCTTGATCTCCCGGCTGATGCTGGACGGGCTGCGGCCCAGCATCGCGCCGATCCCGCGTATGCTGGCGCCGTTGCCTACCTCGATCTGGATGACCTGGCGTTCCTCTTCCGACAGGTGCGAATATACTTCTCCCATAGGTGCGACATCCCTTCGGACTGGTTTTCTAGGCAATTTCCAATCTAACGGGTGTTGCACTTTCATTTAGACAACGGGGATATACCGAAATGTTACATAAGGGTGTAAAATATTCCATTAGGAACTTACGGCGCGGAAAAAGGAGCGGTTGTGTATTATCTGCCGGAACAGTTCAAGAAGCTGGACGAGGCCCATGCCCTCACCGACTCGTTGCAGGACCTCGCCCCGAAGCTGTACGAAACCCTGAACGCGGCAAGGGCCGATCTACTGGATCGCTATCCGTCGGATCTGTTCTGGGACAATCAGAACAATGCGAATATGCCGCGTCTGATCAACCAGCGCTGCGCGAGAATCTGGAACGACGAAAGCTGGGTGCTTTCCGACAAATGCGGATACCTTCACCTAAGAGAAGGCTCGTCCGGTCTGCGCGCGATTCTGCGCCGCGTGGATCCGGTGACGGGCAAGCTGCCTAAGACGAATGCCACCAAAGCGTCCCGCGCATACTACATGCAGGCAACCTGCAAAGGGGCCGGGGCCCTCAAAAGGGTTTCGCAGGACGATCTGTTCGCGCCCGACGGCAAGGTGTCTCCGGATCTGAGCGACACAAAACTGATCCTGGCGTGGCAGGAAACGGATAAGGCCATTTCGGTCACGGCATACCGGCCGTTGGACGTCATGCCGTACGCGTACGCGGGACCGGCCAAGAAATACGATTTCAGTCTGGATCTGCTTGACAAGCCGGTGGAGGTAAAGGACTTCACCCCTATAGAGGACAACGACGACAACCTGCTGCTCAACCTCGTTTTCGACGACGCAAGCGAGAATGAGAACATTGAGATTCGGACGGAACAATAGAATGGGCTTCCCTCATTGCTCCGCCACTGATGGGAGATGAAAGCCATGACGGAATACAACGCTGAAAGAATCGTTCAGGCGCGTCATCTGGAAGGCATGACTCAAAGGGAATTGTCCGAGCGTTCTCACATCTCCCAATCGAAACTCAGCAAGCTGCAGAACGGCTTTATCGTCTTCAAGGAAAACGAAGCCAGAGCGATTGCCGCGGCGCTGGGTTTCCCAATGGCGTATTTCACACGTGAGGATCCCATATTGCCCATGACGGCGGTCACGTACCGCAAGACCAGCAAATCCAGCATGGGAGAGCTGGCTGCCGTCTCGATTGAGTACTCCGAGCTATGTGCCACGGTGTCGCGACTGGCTGGTCTTCTGGGCATGCCTGCCGGCAAACCCGCATGGATCCGGGACATCGCCTCGCACAAGACAGACCTTTCCGGTTCCGAAATCGATTCCATCGCCAATCGGGCGAGGACATGCATGGGACTGGACCCCATCGGCCCGGTCGGAAATCTGACCCGTAGCCTGGAGAGGCAGGGCATCGTGGTGGCTCCGATGAAAACCACAGGCGGAAGCGATGACGGGAAGACAAGGCTGACGAGCGAGGGCATCACATATCCGCAGTATGAGGGAATGCCGTGCATCGGATACTCCGCCGGCAAACGCATCGGCGGCGACCGGCAGCGCTTCACCAAGGCGCATGAGCTGGGACATCTCATACTGCATCGGTTCCGCAGGCCCGATACACCGCAGCAGATGGAGCGTGAGGCGCATCTGTTCGCGGGGGCGTTGCTGCTGCCCGCCGAAGACATGTCGCGCTCCATCCGGAGGAACGCTACGTTAAGCGACTTCCTCAAAGTCAAATCGGGTTGGGGAGTATCAATTGCCGCTTCAATCAGTCGGGCCCGTACGTTGGACATCATCAGCGCCGAACGGTATCGTTCCTTGCAGATCCAATTGTCCAGCCGTGGATGGCGCAAACAGGAACCCGTCAATGTGGGGGAGGAGCATCCGCTGCTGCTCAAGCAGATGATCCAGGCCGTTTTCGGAGTCGGCTCAAGCATCGGCGGAGAGCAGGCGATCAGTTCCTTCGACGCGGCCGGCAAGCTCGCCATCCCGTTCCGCTATCTTGACTGCTGGTCCGACGGCCTGGTTGAAGAGGGCATGGAATTTCGGCTTCGTCGAGGACCGAATCGAATCGGTCGCCAGCGACCGTGTCCGTCATGGCATGGAACGGGTAGCGCATTCCCGTCGGCTGAGTGCGACAGACCCGCATCGCCCTGGGGATGCATAGCATGGGTCGGGACGCGCCGCGGGCTTTTTCGAAAAACGTATGAGGACATGCATAGCATGGTGGATAACAGCAGCCTTCTAAGCCTACTCACAGTGCTCAAACCAGGGGGCTCTTTCCGTATCGGGATGGATCCAGGCTGGCCTTG
>ENA-OQNM01000845-OQNM01000845.1-human-gut-metagenome-genome-assembly--contig:-NODE-845-length-10408-cov-2.349091_pt1 | contig 10408 bp, 8 predicted proteins | sample MGYA00242632_ERZ504886 | MGnify/ENA primary metagenome ERZ504886 (study PRJEB26092, sample SAMD00036424) | human gut metagenome | host: Homo sapiens | study: EMG produced TPA metagenomics assembly of... | reverse complement strand
ACATACTACAATACTATAAAAATACAATTTTTTTACGAGTATTTTTCGCAAGTTTACAAATATAGTGAAAATATAGAACTACAACCTCCGCCCAAATTATGAATATTAAAAACGGATAGCTACTACACATTTGGTATCTGATTCTATAGGAGTAAAAATCACATAGACAGCAGATTGAGAATACGCACACAGTACAGTACACAGTGTAAATAAATATAACAAGATAAACTTTTTCATAAGCATTATTATAAATTATTATTTGTCAAATATTCGATAATTTTATCTCTCTCCGATTTCGTCAATTTCAGAAACGCATCAGAACTCGTAGCCCCTCTCCCCATTTTCCATACTTATAGAAGTCCTCACTCTGACCGGGGAAAGCACTTCGTAAACGTTCTTCCATCTTGTCCACATGGCTGCCCATATATTCATGGTGCCCGTCATTTATCTTCCCCCAATCCGTTGGCTCGGACGAATTGTTGATTGCTGACAACAATTCAGGCTCTTTAAGTGCAAATTCATTGCTGCTGCCAGCGGTTCTGGATTTCTCAAGCAATTCGAGATGTGTATATTCATGCGCCATCACGATCATTAGTTGCAATTCCGTAAGCGAACTGTTGAAAGTCAGAGTCAAAGGTACATTCTTATATAATATTTCAGAAATGGTTGCCTTGTCTGAAACGCCCTCAGCCAGATTGCCGTCACCGGTCTTGCCCTCTTTCATTCTCACCACTTTCTTGATATTATCTATCAAACCTGCAAATGTGACATCAAGCTTTTTCTTTATAGCCTGAGCCTTTTGAGATAAGACCGGCCTACCCCTCCATCTGGATCTGGAGGGGTAGGCCGGCAACTACCGTTGCAATTAGGATCACCACAATTAGGACAACGATAATTGTCCGTACCGTCTTCAACCCATATCTGATAACAATACTCCTCCCAACGATACTCAAAATGACATTCTACATGAGTCTCTACAATACCTTCAGCCGTAGGATAACCCGTATGATAACAAATCTCATATTCCACCAAATGAGGGTCACAGCGGGTCACATAACCACGAGGACGGACCGAGCCGCGGTTGTCTCTCAGAGAATCCAGCTCTTCTCTGCTTGGCTCAGGTATAGCAGAAATTTTTCCCACAATCCGCCCATGATGATAAATATCCCCCCACATCATTTCACCTTGCAGACTGTAATGACGGATAGAGCCGGAGAAAGATGCCAGATCATCCAATCGCAACGAGGCCATGTCATTACTTTCCTCCATGACATAAGAATAATTACCGGTTAAATGGATTATGCTGTAAAGATACTCATTTTCATGTTTCTTTTCTATAAACAAGCGAATATCCGTATTGGCAAACTTCTCATCTTCGGGAATTTCCTCATCAAATTGCTTTCTTGCAAAAATCTTGCCTAAAGGCAGATTGAAAGGGACAACAACATAAGCGCCCTCTGCATCGGAAAAACTGACAGCCTCATTCCAAAGAGGCGTAATGACAATGTCATCATCCAAAGAACGCGTGACAGCACCCGCACCAAACGGAACGATGTCCAAAGCGTCCGCTTCACGTTCAAATGCCGTACGGGCTTCCGATACCGTCAGCTTCATCTCTGGAGGACGGAATCCCTCCGAGAAATCATGAGTACACGATGCTATCGCCAACCCCACAAAGAGTACAGAGAGCATCTTCTGTTTCAGTGTTTTCATAGGCATTATTGTTTCAATTAATTAATAAAAACTGGCATCTAACGGTCAACCTATTTCCATTTCTTTACTCCTTTCATATTTTCCGGTGTGGCCTCTGTCAAGCTCAGGGCAAATCCACCGCTGCGCGCCAGCTTCACATTCATCTTGCTCTTGTTCGTCACAATACCTTTCCTAATCCGGTAAGCTGTAGCATTCTTTTCAAAATCAGCATCTTCGGCATCGGCATAAAGCGTAGCTACGTATTGCCTGCCCGGTTCCAGAAAGTCAAGAACAAAAGCTGAAGTACGTGCGTGCTCATCGGTAATGCCTCCCACAAACCAGTTCTCCGTACCCTTGGCTTTACGGGCCACGGTGATATAGTCTCCCGGCTCCGCTTCGAGATACTTGCTCTCATCCCAGTCTACCGCCACGTCCTTGATGAACTGGAAAGCGTCCAAATGAGATTCATAATTCTCCGGCAAATCGGCAGCCATCTGCAACGGACTGTAGAGGGTGACGTATAATGCCAGTTGCTTTGCCAGCGTGGAATGAATCTGCCCGTGATTGTCATGATTCATAAAATTCAGGTAAATGTCAAAGATGCCCGGGGTATAATCCATCGGACCACCAATCAGACGGGTGAAAGGAAGCACGGTGGTATGGAAGGGCTTATTGCCGTCGTAAGGCTCAAATTCCGTACCACGGGCCGATTCATTGCCAATCAGGTTGGGATAGGTGCGGCACAAACCGGTAGGACGTACTGCTTCGTGCGCATTCACACAAATCTTATATTCGGCAGCTTTTTGTATGGCATAGAGGTAGTGGTTGTTCATCCATTGTCCGCAGTGATGTTCTCCACGGGGGATTATATCGCCTACATAGCCACTCTTTACAGAGTTATAGCCATTATCCGCCATGAACTGATAGGCCTTGTCCAGATGGCGTTCATAATTGCGTACCGAAGCCGAAGACTCATGATGCATCATCAGCCTGACCCCTCTGCTGTGTGCATAAGCATTCAGCATCTTCACGTCAAAGTCGGGATAGGCCGTCACAAAGTCGAACACGAAGTCACGAGAGCTCCCTCCCCAACTTTCCCATCCTTCGTTCCAGCCTTCCACCAATACTTGGTCGAAACCATGTTCGGCGGCAAAGTCTATATAGCGTCTCACTCTTTCATTAGTGGCGCCATGCCGGCCGTTCGGTTTGATTTTAGTATAGTCGTTTTCTCCAAAACGCATGGCAATCAGTTCATCCGTATAGCTCCATGACTTCTGGCCGGTAATCATCTCCCACCACACGCCTACATACTTCACCGGCTTAATCCATGAGACGTCTTCATATGCACAAGGATCGTTCAGATTCAGGGTAAGCTTGGAGGCCAAAATATCACGGGCATCATCGCTCACCATGACAGTACGCCACGGGGTTTTGCAGGGAGCCTGCATATAGGCCTTATTTCCCAAAACATCCGGCGTCAACCACGATTCAAAAACGAGTTTTTTGTCATCCAGGTTGAGATGCATACAGGAATAGTCCACCAAAGCCGCTTCATGCAGATTGATGTACAGACCATCGTCCGTCCTCATCTGCAAGGAGGTCTGCACACCCGTAGGCGAGAAAACAAACTGGGAGGCATTCACCGTCACCGCCTTATCCATCAAGCCGCGGATTTCGGACAAACGGGACTCAGTATAGTCGTACTCCTGAGTGTCATAGTCACCGGGAATCCAGAAAGCGGTATGGTCCCCTGTCATAGCAAACTGGGTATGCTCCTCTTTGACCGTAAAACAGTGCAGACCTCTTTGCAAAGGGAACTCATAACGGAATCCCAAACCGTCATCATAAAGGCGGAAACGGATGACGATATGACGGTCCTGTTCCTTCTGTTCCAACCTCACAGCCAGCTCGTTGTAATGATTCCGTATTTGTGCCACTTCGCCCCACACGGGTTTCCAGGTTTCATCAAATGTTGAGGTCTTGGCCTCCACAAGTGTAAAACCATCCATCAAGCCCGGATCGTCCTGCAATTCCAACCCCAGCTTCGATGGATTCACCACGGCTTTGTTCTTATAAGACAATCGATACACAGGCTCACCGGAAGAGTTCACCACAAAATCAAGCCGGAGGTTTCCATCCGGTGAGGTAATGCCTTCAGCCATTGCAGCTTTTCCCGCCATAACCAAAAGCAGAAAAAAATCCATTTCACAGTTACATCATGCATGTTTCTCATATTATTTCAAATCAAATATTATTATTCCAAGTTCCAAAACAACAAATAACAAAACTATCGGGCCATTATAGAAATTGTATCCACTATCCCGCCACTCATATCCCTTATCTCAATATCCAGCCTATCCCTCTTTATGACACCTTTTAAAACTGTATTGGAGGAATTGTCTATTACCGGAAAATGCACTTTGTCCGTGGGCTTGTTATTAAAATATTCATGCAAATGCCCACACAGCATCACGTCAGCTCCAGCCTCGTTCAGTATCGGAACGAACTTGTCCAAGACCTCGGCCTGCCCGTGCCAGATGTCAGTTTCAGGCAAAGGAGGCATATGGGCGATCACTATCCTGAAAGACGCATCCTGGAATTCTCTGGATTTAACGGCTTCTGCAAGCCACTCCGCCTGTTGTGTACGGTAATTGTCATAGTCGGTGATACCATGATATTCAATATCAGAGTCAGGCTTGTCCTCACCGGTATCCAAGAAAATGAAGCAAGCAGGTCCCTGCCGTATCAAAAAATACAGATGGGGTTCCTTCGGAGAGAAAAAACGATGAAAGGAAGTGGCAAATGAGCCACGTGTCTCATGGTTTCCACGGGCATAATACAACGGTTTGCAGGTAGCGAACATATCTATGGAGATGTCCATAAAGCCTTTAAACAACTCCTCCTCATCCAGTAGGTTATTGAGCATGTCACCGTTATAGATGACCATGTCTGTTTTCTTGAAGTCCGCAGCGGCCAGCAATTTAGGTATATAGTCCGTATTGCCATGAATATCATTCAGCATGACAAAAGAGGCCACGGACTTGCTACTGTCATTGGTGGTAAATTTCAATCCTCGGCGGTCATAGATACTCGGAGCCGTAGCATTGCCATATATGACCTCCTCCCCCCTGCGGGAAAGGACACCTCCCTGGCATAGACACGGTAACGGTAGCTAGTACCGGGAGCAAGGCCCGTGGCACGTACCGCATGCAATTCCGAAACATTCTTCACGCCATTGACCGTATCAAAAAACTTAGATACGCTCAGTACGGTAATAACTCGTACCATCATCCGGAGCAATCTCCACCCAACCTATAGAAGGCTTATCCGAAAGCCAGACTATTGTCACTTCCGTTTCCTTTAGGTTCTGGAGATAAGGGCCGTGCTTGATCTTGATCTGCTCCTGGGCAAAGCCGGAAACAGACATGAGTATACACATTACACTGAAAAGTAGTTTTACCATGACAAATTATTATTTTTTGTTTTTAGGGGAAAGTCTTACCAAGACAACACCGTGCGCAGGGACTTTGAAACTCAGATTGTCGTTGGAGGTGCCAAGATGCCTATTCCCGTCCCAAATATCATAAACATCATACTCCAATTCCCAAAACCGGATATCCGCAAAGTGGAGATGGGATTTGTCTTTCCCAAACTGATACTCGAATGTCCACGGCTGTTCGTCACGATTGAAGAAGCATACAGCGGCTTCCCGTCAGACAACTGCTTAACCCATATCTCATGCTGTTCTATTTTCATGTAACGACGACCCTGTATGCCCAGCTTGTCCTGACTTTATAGCAATCACATCCTTATTCGTCAGAATGGACAGCGTCTCCCTGTCCATAGTCCTCAGGTCATTTCCCGCCAACAGCGGTGCGGCCAGCATACACCACATGGTAAAATGTGAACGGTTCTCCTCAGCAGTCAGCACTCCGTTGCCGACTTGCAGCATGTCCGGGTCATTCCAATGCCCAGGACCAGCATAAGGCCACAAATCCGCATTCTTATCGATGATATCCACAACACTGCATCCGCCCCAATGTACTGTACCTTTAAAGGCATTGATAATATCCCCCGTAGTCCTCCACAAGTGGCCGATACCTTTGGCCCATGTCCACGGCTTGCTGCTCCCCCACTCACAGATAGAGAACACCACCGGACGACCGCTAGCCTTCAAGGCATCACGCATGGTACGGTAAGCTCCCTGAGGACTCTGCCCCTCATCAAAGCACCAGTCATACTTCAAAAAATCCACACCCCATTCCGCATAAGTGCGAGCATCCTGGAACTGATATCCACGGCTCCCCGGACGCCCGGCACAAGTCAGTGAACCAGCGCAGGAATAAATGCCGAACTTCAATCCCTTGGAATGTATATAGTCTGCCAAAGCTTTTATACCGGAAGGGAAACGCACCGAATCAACCACAATATTCCCATCCGCATCACGTCCCACCTGCCAGCAATCATCCACATTCACATAAGTATAACCCGCATCCCGCATCCCGTTTGCCACAATCAGGTCGGCCATCTCGCGTATCTGCCGTTCGTTCACATCACAACTGAAACAGTTCCAGCTGTTCCATCCCATGGGAGGGGTCAGCGCCAATGAGTCAGCTCCATCAGCATGGGCAACAAGAAAACTACACACTACAATCACAAAACACAAAATCCGTCCTTTCATAATACTCGTTTTTATTATTATACATTTATTATTCATATATTCATAATTATACCAAGACTTATCAATAGACACTCATGCCCAACAGTGAGCGCCCTTAAAAGGAGGGAAATCTTCCGCTTTATCACTGTATTGTCCTTACAAACCTGCACACCTTTCCCTGCGTTGTAATTCCCTCAATCACCACGATATAAGACGAAGGGCGGTCAGCCGTATAAAACGAGAATACAGCTTCCCCCTCATCATTCAGAGGTAGAACCGGTATCCAATGAACCGTTGAACGCATATCCGAACCAATATTTTTCCGGCTGTCCGGTGTCAAATATTTGGGAGCATAAAACTCTGCCTGTTTTGCATATCCTAAAGGTACCACTCGAACCAGATGAGGAAGACTCTCCACAAAACGTCCGCGGTTCAACCGTGAGGTTGTAATATGAATGCCGTGTCTCTCATCTTTCTCCGCCAATTCATCACCAGGCTCCTCATCCTTCCATGCCGAATGCAAGAACGCCTCGTCGTCTACTGTTCCTGAAGTTACAGACAAGTCTACCGAGGAGACATCCGAAGCCTTTATCCTTTTCAAATTATCCTCATCCTCTACCTTCAAACCGTCCACATAAACATTCGCTCTGGCACATCTCTCGTCAAAAGGAGCAATTCCTTTTAGCTTTTTCATAGAAGCATCCCCTTGTGAGAACTTATAGTCCCGCTGACTCCTGTCGGGGTGTAACGGGTTGCCCGGTACAACCGAAGAATACTTCTCGGATTCTGTCATATACCCCTGAATAAAAGTCTCATGCTCAAATAAACCAATATGCCGTTCTCCTGTATATACCCAGGCCTTTTCACTAAACGAATATTTCCTGACCCGATAAGTGCATATTTCAGGAATCTCATTCAACAGTTCCAAAGCATTCTCCGCACTCCGCTGTTCAAGATATGTGGCACTTATTGACCGATAAAAATAATCAAGATCAGCATGTTCTCCTTGTACCGTCACCTCAGGAAGCTGGTAAACCTTCATTCCGCCGGCAGTCTTATTGTCCACTTCGTACAGATATTCGGAGGCAACCTCAGCCCTAACCATAGGCTTCCACAAAAGTCGGGAAACTGACGGATAAGTGTCCTCCTTCAACCGAATTTTATAGTGTTGCGCCTTTTTCCGGGAAGGGGTAATTATGAATCCCGTCATATCCGGGAAATCGTGGGTTATGCAAAAATGGCCCTCCCTGTCGGTCTTCAGTGTCTCCAGACGACCATATTTGGGTATGGCAACTGTCATCTCAACCTTCTTTCTTCCGAAAGACTTGAACAACCCCACCAAATCGCCACTAATAACCTGTGTCCGTTCCGGTTGCCATAAAGGATTCCCGGACAACCTCGGATGCAGCAAAGCCCTGCTTTGGAAACGGGTCCAGCCATGTGTCAGCATCAGTTGGTCCAAATGCCTGTCAGATGTAGATGTAGCATTATCAAAATAATAGCCAGGAGTGGATATATCACCCTGCAGATCGGAGGTCAGCAACAGACTGCTACGTATATTTTCATCATACGGATCCGGCTGCACCCTATAATTGTCGGTTATGCTCACCGAAAAGTTACCTTGAAGAGGGGAAAAGTCTGCGTCAAGCAACCTGACTCCCAACTTCATCAAAGTCCTACTCTTTGTCGGAGAGCCCGACACTGACATCTGAAAAAGAGGGGAATGGTGACGCACAAAGACAAGGCGTTCCGTCAAAGCTTCTTCCGCCGCATTGAAGACAGTAAAGTGTACAATCCCCTCCGGAATTTCCCTCTTGGGAATGACACCGGTCAGTTCCTCCGCAGAGATATGGCTACGATGTACGATCTGCCCACGTACATGAGCCAACAAGACCAACTTCTCTTCCAATATATATGCGGAAGGAACACACAGCCTATAGTGTATCAAAGAATCATCCTGAATGACAGACAAGGCAACCCTATCGGAAACAACCGGCGGCAATTCAAAACGCTTTTCCTGACCTGTTTCGTCAAATACAACCGGCATATAGCGAATCGCCATCCGTCGCAGATAATAAAAAGGATCCAATGCCCTCATGCTCGCTTTGAAAAGTGGCGAGTGTATCACCAGACGAGTTCATCACCCCCCCCCTTATATGCGAGGCGACACTGGTAGTGCTTTCCGACTTGAATGCCACCACCTGCTCCACACCACTCAGCAGATAACCGCCTTCCGGATAAAATCCGACATGATAGTCATAAACATCCGGTATCTCCACCTTTCGGGTGATATGCAAGCCATTATCCTTCAATGTGAGTTCCACATACTGGGACAACTCCTGCCTGGGAGGCAGTGAAATCCGTATTTCACCTGCCAAATTTGTTCTCCCTACAAAGACTTTATTATTAGACTCCTTGGTACGAACCATATACTCTACGTTTTTCTTGGAGTATGGCTCTCCATCATGACGTAACAGAGTAGCTATGAGACACCTGTTTTCCTTCTCTTTCTCATACCTTACCTTCAACATAAGTAAGGATTCCGTATCCTTATAAACAGCAAACTGTCGCGTATAAAAAAAGGATTCATCTGCATTGCGCATAAAATTGGTGTAGGCACGAAGCATATACCGCCCTTCTGGAATATCGTCTTCCAAAGAAAAAAAATTACGGAATATTCCATTCTCCTCCATTATCTTCTTACGGAGCAGCACTTTATCTTTGTCACTGATCAATTCCACATACAGAAAACGGCTCCGGGCATCCAGTTCCCTATGCGTCCGCATATCAACCAGATACCCCTTCATCCAAATGGTATCGCCCACCAGATAAAAAGGCTTGTCCATATGAACATAAACCTTCTCCTGCCTTAATGAATCCATCCCCACATTGACACCATAAAGAAAAGGAGGAGATAGAAAAGCTAAAAGTATAATAAAAATGTTCTTCATAGTATACGAATTAATTAAAGGTTTATGACAAGTCCTACCGTAAAGACGATACATCAATCACCAGCTGACTGTTATCCGTAATATAAGTGTTAGTGAATCTCGCCTTGTCATTCAAGCAGACCTTAAATTCAGTGGTTGCATTGCCTAATATGGTAACTGACTTATTATCCAACAGGATTTCAAAGTTCAGTGTAGATTTATTCATGACTTTCACCAGCGCCTGGTTATCATGCGTATTCTTCACCTCATATGTCAGACAGGCCTTTACCAAGGCCGTCAGATTCTTCTCAGAACCAATCAGAATATCTCCAAACTTCACAACAGAACGTCCGGCAAACAATGCCTCCTTTACCCCTTCCTCCGAACGCTCCTTGGCAAAAACAACTGTCATAGGACCGCTTTGTATATCCGTACGATACGTCTGCCTATAGACGCCATGTATATCAGTGTTTCCCATATATGTCAAACCGTAATCCTTACAGTAATTAAAAGCCTTTGGGTAGTACTCGAAGCCATTTACCAGTTCAATCCCATGAATTTTCTTCTGCCTGATAAGCTCTTCATGTACCTTATAGATAGTGCTTGTGTCATTGGGCCAGCCCGGATGATTCCACATGATAAAGGCTCCTTGGGCCAGAGCATTGTCTATTGCAGTCAAAGGGTCATCCACATCCAGCGCATTGGCATCGCTCAAGAAAAGGGCATTGATGTGCCCTATCGGTTTGGAGCGGGTGATTTCCGCTCCTTGAATAACTATAACCTTAGAACTTGCCTCAATAGTCTTGGCCCTTCTATAAGATTCGTTGTGGTCGGCTTTGATGTAACTGTTCGGACGATATTCAATATGATCCGTGATAGCTATGACATCCAACCCACGAATCGCCCCTTCCCATACGCGGTTTTCCGGTTTCAAATCCCCGTCGGAAAAAATAGTATGTACATGAAAAATCACATTTCAGAGCCTTATAGCCGTCCACATCAGGTATATATATGTACTCTCCGGAATATGGCTGCTGTGCCTCCGGAACTTTCACCACATCCAGTCCCTGCAGTTGCGCAGGGACCTGGAAACGTAAAAAGGTCAGCAAAAAAGACGATGGATAAA
>ENA-OQNM01000844-OQNM01000844.1-human-gut-metagenome-genome-assembly--contig:-NODE-844-length-10409-cov-3.674674_pt1 | contig 10409 bp, 13 predicted proteins | sample MGYA00242632_ERZ504886 | MGnify/ENA primary metagenome ERZ504886 (study PRJEB26092, sample SAMD00036424) | human gut metagenome | host: Homo sapiens | study: EMG produced TPA metagenomics assembly of... | reverse complement strand
TGATATAGGAGAAAGGATTTGTCTCAGTCGGCACGTATGGCGTATAGCTGTGCCGTCTTATGGTATATTTCAAGAGAAGAGTGTTATGCTGAAATAGTGATTAGATATTATTGAGAAGTGGGCCAATACTTTACGCAGTTTCGATGAGAATAACGCCAAATTGCTTGTGGCATTGACTGGTTATGAGTTTTGTAATGCTGCCGAGATTTTGCGCTATAATTATCCTAGGGTGGAAAAAGATAGATACGGAAAATATGACACGATTGATGATGTCGGCTTTCTATCCAACTATTCGTTATTATTTTCCTGTTGCAAACGGTAATTGGGATGGAGCTATTATGCATACCTTGCTGGCCATTGCTGTTTTTACTGATAATAGGGAATTATTCGATAATGCAGTCTATCATTATCTGCATGCTAATGCGAATGGCAGTCTGATTAAGTATATTTATCCTACCGGCCAGTGCCAGGAGACCCGTCGGGATCAGGGACATGTCCAAATGGGACTTTATGAATTTTCAGGAGCGGCACGTATCGCTTATACACAGGGGGTGGATCTGTTCAGTGCTGCGGATAACAGGTTGGCTTTAGGTTTGGAGTATTCTGCACGTTTTATATGCGGTGATTCTGTTTATGCTTATGGCGTTCCTTCGCAACGGGAACGGTTTAAATATCGTGCAGGATTTGAACATTGCATCGATCATTTTACGGCAAAGGGAGTCAACATGCCTTACCTGAAAGAATTATGTAGTCGTACTAACATGAACAATCCGGCAAATGCCCTATGGAAGCTGACTGCATTTCGTGAAGAGTTTCGGCAGAAACCTTCTGAACTTGTTGATATTCAGGAAAGTAATATCGCTTATCATGCAGGTGCGACATTGGAACAGGCTCAGCCGGTGGGGCATTCTGTGATCGAACAATTAAAGGATGCTGGAATTTTGAAGTTTTTTGACAATGTGATCTGCGGGGATATGGTGGAGCACAGCAAACCGGCACCGGACATTTTCTTAAAGGCCTGTGCAGAACTTGGGGTTGCACCGGAGCGCGCGTATGCAATTGAGGATTCCTACAATGGGATTCGTGCGGCACATGCAGGACATTTGCTTCCGATCATGGTTCCGGATCTGCTGCCTGCAAATGAAGAAATGCAGGAAAAAGCAGAGGTGGTGTTACCGGATCTATTCGAAGTGATCGCCTATTTGAAGGGAGAGGGAGCATGTTAACCGAGCAGTTTGATACATTTTTTTAGCCAGTCAATCATCATTTCCTCGCGCATAATAGCACCTAAGAGAACCAGATAGTCACCAAATTCATCGGAGGAACTGTCCGGTATCGCAGTAAATTTGGTCTGGTTGTTCTGCAAATGCTTTAAACGGGAAGTATGCCGGTGCAGCTGTTCTTCAGTTTCCTGTATTGCAAAAGTTTGTTATACTAAAGGAAATAAAAAAGAGGGAGATAAACATGAATAACTGGGAACGAATGAAAGCCGGCAGACTTTACAATGCCGACAGCAAAGATCTGGAACAATATCATAAATTTGGCATGGAAACCTGTGATAAATTCAACCGCACTCCGCTGTGGAGGAAAAAAAGAAAACAGCGTTTGTTAGAAAAACTGATTCCATCTGCAAAGGATGGAGGAGCAGCCATTTTTGCCCCATTTTACTGTGAATATGGTGTCAATATCCATTTTGGAAAAGGCTGTTTTGTCAACTATAAATGTACATTTCTGGACTGTGCGCCGATTACGCTGGAGGATGGTGTGTGGGTAGGCGCAAACGTGACGATTGCAACCCCGTGTCATCCGTTTCTTTCCGATGAGCGGCTGCCGCAGCAGTATCCGGATGGTTTTCATGACCTGGAGTATGCAAAGCCCATCCATATCGGAAGCGGAAGCTGGATCTGTTCGAGTGCAACAATCTGTGGCGGAGTGACCATCGGAAAGAACTGTATTGTGGCGGCAGGGGCAGTCGTAACCCGCGATGTTCCGGATAACTGTATTGTGGCAGGTGTTCCGGCAAAAGTTTTGCGCAAACTGGATGAGCAGGATCGGATGCAGGTGTGGGATACTTACATGAAAAATGAAGTTCCGATGTCGGAGAGGGAAAGAGGGAGAAAGTAATTGCAAGTGTGCACAAAGAATGCTACACTGATATCTATGAGGTGATGAAGGTATGGATATCGCAACAACAATGGCAGCAGTCAATTATTTCAATATGGTAAATACATGGAATATGCTGGCAATGCAGGATACTGAGCTGTTTACAGTGACAGAAAATGGGAAGGAAGACGAAATGATGAGTGGTTCAATTTTAGATACTTATATAGGAAAAGATTGTGCGGTAAGTTTATTTAATGATATGGGTGGTATCAAAAGGAAAACTGATGGACGTGGATGCGCAGTGGGTGAAGATCGAGACACCGAAAAAGGGAACACAGTTTATCAACCGTAACATGATCCGCAGTGTTAATTTTGAAAATAAGTAGTAGTATTTCAGAAGCCATTTTCGCAGGAGAGAATGGCTTTTTTTTAAAGAGAAGGAGGACGGAAATGAAGAAAATCCAAGAGCATTTGGGACTTGTTTTTTTGATTATAATTGCCATTTTTGCAGTTGCAATCGGTGGATATTTTACGCTGCGAAAAGGCGTTTTTATTGGGGATGATTTTTATTACAAAGTCCGTGCAGATAAGTTTGTGCACAACACAGTCAACTATGTTGAACGAACAAAAGATGATACTTTTTTACTTGTGGCAGATGGAAAAAAACAGAATGTTTCCTATACCATGAAAGGGGATCAGGTCACGTTTTCATTTGCGGATGATACGATAAACGGCACATGGACGGGGGATCAGTTGCTCGCGGCAGATGGAAGCCCTGTGGGCTGGGATGAAATGCAGATTATAGCAGGGAATGAAAAGCCTGTCATCAGTGATGAAACATACAGCAATGCATTGGGACACATCCTTTACGGCAATCTGGAGTCGATTTCATTTTGGGGATTTACGGTATTGGGAGTCCTTATTTATGTGCTTGGAATCGTACAGATTTATTATCCGGATAAGGTATACTTTTTTCTGCGCAGATGGCAGTTTCAGAATGCGGAATTATCGGATGAAGGAAGAACTGTGACGGTCATTGGAGGTATGATTATCTGTATTATTGGAATCGGGGTGATGTCCGGGTTGATTTTGTATTTAATAAAGTAACTATTCTGAGGTGGTCTGAACCGTTATGATAAAAAATGAGAGGAATGTACAGAATGGTAAAAGCGTATTATCACCTTCCGGGCTTGTTTGAATTTTATGAACTATACCGCGTGTTTCTTCCGTTATATCGGGAGCACAGGGACTGGTTTTATGACTGGTGTGAAATCGGTTCGATCTATGGAGCTCCGGCAGATTGTATCTGGGGCGGCGGACGTGCCGGTTTTGGAGAGAATGATCCGAAAGAAGTTCTGGCACTGATGCAGGAGTATGGAATATCCGCGCGGCTGACCTTCAGCAACTCTCTTTTAAAAGAGAAGCATCTTTCTGACCGGAAATGCAATGCGCTCTGTGCTTTACTGGAAGAAAATAAAGATGTGCAAAACGGTGTGATTGTCCATTCGGATCTGCTGTTGGAATATCTGAAAAAACATTATCCGCACCTTTATTTTGTTTCGTCCACCACAAAAGTAATCACGGATTTTAAGCAGCTGGTAGAGGAAATACGACGTGAAGATTTCCGGTATGTTGTTCCTGATTTTCGCTTAAATAAAGCCTATGACCGATGGAAGACACTGTCTTGGCAAGAAAAAGACAAGGTGGAGTTTTTGTGCAATGAATGCTGCTGGTTTGGCTGTAAGGACAGGAAAGCCTGTTATGAAGCGGTCAGCCGCAAGAATCTTGGAGAAAATAGGGAACATCACTGTACGGCACCGGAATCTGAGCAGGGATATTGCTTTTCCAAAGCCATGCAAAATCCGGGATTTATTGGAATAGAGGCAATCCAAAATGTTTACTTTCCAATGGGATTTTCTAATTTTAAGATCGAGGGACGGGGACTTGGAAGTGCACTGATTTTAGAGTTTCTGCTATATTACATGACAAAGCCACAATATCAGCTGCATGTCCGGGAAGAAATTTATCTGGATAACATGCTGGATTTGTTTTGAAAAATGTGCTAAAATTACTTGTTATCTGGAACAAAGGAGAGATACAGGAGAATGAAAGTATTATTTACGATTCTAGTAACATTTTTTGCAGGTATGGGAGCCGGACTTGGAACCGGTTTTGCCGGGATGAGTGCGGCAGCGGTTATCAGCCCGATGCTTATCACATTTCTTGGGATGGAGCCGTATATGGCGGTCGGGATTGCGCTGTCTTCTGATGTACTTGCCAGTGCAGTGTCTGCGTATACCTATGGAAAAAATAAGAATCTTGATGTGAAAAATGGTCTGATCATGATGGTTAGTGTCCTTGCATTTACCGTGGTGGGAAGCTATGTTTCAAGCCTTGTACCATCTGCCACAATGGGAAATTTTTCTGTCTTTATGACATTTTTGCTTGGTATCAAATTTATTGTTCGCCCGGTTATGACAACCAAAGAGACCATGCAGAGGGTATCCGCACAAAAGCGTGCCATCCAGTCGGTCATAAGCGGTATCTGTATCGGATTTATCTGTGGATTTGTCGGTGCTGGCGGCGGCATGATGATGCTTCTTATCCTGACTTCTGTACTTGGGTATGAACTGAAGACAGCAGTCGGAACCAGTGTATTTATTATGGCATTTACTGCGTTTACAGGGGCTGCTTCCCATTTTGTTATTGGCGGGAAACCGGACGGACTGGTGTTTACGCTGTGTGTGATTTTTACCCTGATCTGGGCGAGAATTGCTGCGGTATTTGCAAATAAAGCCACACCGAAAACGCTGAACCGTGTGACGGGTGTGATTCTTGTTATTCTTGGAATCGTAGTATTTTTATTTTCACTTTGGGGATAGAAGAAATGCCTGGATCAAAAAATGATGCAGGCATTTTTTTATTAAAAAATCAGTCCACCAAGGTAAGCAATGATGCAGCAGGCGATCGCAACCGGGAAAAGTCCGAGTCCCTTCCATGCCATAAAGATGCCGGCAATTAGAGCAAGCGCTCCTGCAAGCGGTGTGGCTGTGGCATCAATGATTGCCGGAAAGGTCATAACCGCGAGTGTGACATAAGGTACATAATACAGGAAAGAACGGATAAACCGGTTTTTGATCGGCTTGCGGATCAGCGTCAGCGGAAGCACGCGGATCAGATAGCTGGTGATCGCAACAATTGCAATGTAGATATAGATGTTTCCACTCATACGTCCGCCTCCTGTTCCGTTTGTGTGTCCGTAGTTTCCGGCGTGATCTCCATCTGTGGAGGAAAACGCCAGGCGGCAATTCCCGCAATGATCAGCGTCAGGATAATCGTGCGGGTTCCGCTTGAAATGTCGCGGATCACCGGAAGGCGGCTGCACAGATAGCTGGCGGCAAAGCTGATGATGATCAAAACCAGTACGATTTTGTCTTTTTTGGCTGGTGGAATGATGATTGCAAGAAACATGCCAAACAAAGAAACACTGAGTGCTTTTACAATGTCATCCGGCAGCATATTTCCGGCAATGACACCGGCGGCAGTTCCGATGGACCAACCCGGCAGTGCGACTAAAAATGCACCGTAACTGTAGTAAGGATTGAGGTATCCGGGGCGGCCGATCGCAATGCCAAACAGTTCATCCGTCAGATCGAATGCCACAAGAAACCGGTGGATCATCGGGGTATCCGGTGAAAACCGCTGGCTCATGGCACAACTCATCAGAAGATAGCGGGCATTTGCAATGATCGTCATCAGACATAATTCGATGTATGTGGCACCTGCGCCGATAAGGGTAAAGGCAATGTACTCGCCAGCGGATGCATTTTCCAGAAAGCTGGTCACAAATCCCTGTAAGGGGGTCAGACCTGCCTGTTTTGCGGAAATGCCAAGAGAGAAGGAGACCGCAAGGTATCCAAGCCCGATGGGGATGCCATCACGGAAGCCTTCTCGAAATGCTTTTGTGTTTGTATTCATAAAAATCCTTCTTTAGTATTTAAATTCAAATAATATAAAACCAGGATTCGTCCTGTTCTTTGTGGTGAATCTTTTCGTCGTCACTGTGGAAGATGAGTTCCTGATTGCGGACGCTTACCTTCGTGCCTTTTTTGATGGATTTCGTGATAAACGAGTTACCACCGATCACAACACCCTCTTCGATGACGGTCTCTCCGCCGAGGATGGAAGCACCGGAGTAGATCGTGACGTTGTCCCCGATGGTCGGATGACGGCGCACATCCCGAAGCTTCTGTCCGCCCTTGGTGGAGAGCGCGCCGAGTGTTACACCCTGATAGAGCTTGACATGGCAGCCGATGATTGTGGTCTCACCGATCACGATGCCGGTTCCGTGGTCGATAAAGAAATATTTTCCGATCGTTGCACCCGGATGGATGTCGATACCGGTCTTGCTGTGTGCCTGTTCGGTCATCATACGCGGGATGAGCGGGACACCGAGAAGAAACAGCTCATGCGCCAGACGATACACCGTGATGGCATAGATGCCCGGATAAGAAAAAATAATCTCATCTTTGCTGCGGGCAGCCGGATCACCATCGTAAGCTGCCTGAAGGTCTGTCTCAAGATATTCCCGGACTTTTGGAATGCGTTTCATAAAGGAAACGGTTGCATTCTGTGCAAACTCTTCAATGGCTTCCTGGCAGTCATTGCATTCGTGGGTATATTTTAATACGACACAGATCTGTTTGTTCAGGTGGAACATGACATCTTCGATCATGGTGGAAACGGTGTGCTTTACGTTGTAGATCTTGTGCGTCTTGTCGCGGAAAAATCCCGGATAGACAATGGAAAACAGACTGTCAAGGATATCCATGATCTCGGCTTTGTCGGGCTGGTTGTAGATATCCATCTTGTCAACCGCACGCCCTTTTTTGTAATCTTCGAGGATATCGTCAAGGATTCCTCCAACTTCCTGTTCAATGATATTTTTCATAAAAGAATTCACTCCTTTTCTTTTCCTTTTAACTGTACGAGGATGATTGCCGAAAACATCAGCACACATCCGATCAGCTCACGGCTGCTCAGCCGCTCCTGCAAAATAAGAAATCCCGCCAGCAGGGAGAAAACAGATTCCATGCTCATAAGAATAGAGGCCGCTGCGGGAGGAAGACCGCGCTGTGCGAAAAACTGTAAGGTGTAGGCGATGCCGTTGGAACAGACACCGGCATATAAAATCGGCAGCCATGCGGCAAGAAGCAGATGCATCTGCGGATGCTCCAGCAAAAGCGCCGGGACAAGGGAACAGATGCCGCAGGCAAAAAATTCAATACACGCCAGCATCACATTGTCCGCGATCGGTGCAAAATAATCGACGGCAAGGATCTGTAAAGAAAATGCCAGTGCACAGCAGAGTGTATAGAAATCTCCGCGCTGTAAATGTGTGATTCCATCGGTCATGCACAAAAAGTACAGACCGCAGACCGACAACAGGATTGAAATCCAGATGCGGGCAGAGGTCTTTTTCCGGAAAAAGATGCCGATGATTGGAACAAGTACAATATACATGGCGGTAATAAACCCGCTTTTTCCGACCGTTGTGTACTGAATGCCAATCTGTTGCAGATTGGTTGCGATACAAAGTAAAATGCCGCAAATGATTCCGCCGGGCAATGCCGCTTTCCAGCACAGACGCCGCTGACGGCCGGATTGTCCCGCCGCATGTCCCCGGTAAAAAATCACGGGAAGCAACACCACACCGCCGATCAGTGACCGTGCAGTGGTGAAAGTAAACGGTTTCACGTAGTCCATTCCCACGCTCTGTGCGACAAAGGCGAATCCCCAGATCGCAGCAGTTAAGAGAAGCAGAAGGGAATGCTTAATGGTATTTTGATTCATAAAAATTCCTTTGTTATCTGAGGTAATAAAAAGCCAGATGCAATGTGCGATTCTCAAAGAGATACCGCAAAGCACAGGCTTTCTACTTATTATAGAGTATTCAACATATTTGTTCAAGTGCAAATAAAAACACAAAACCTTTTGCGGATTTATTACAATATCATAGTGTAAGGGAGAAATCCCTGGGACGTCTTTGGGAAACAGAAAGGAATCACAACGTGACAAAGCAAAAGTTTGACGAATTTATCCTTGCGCATGGGCGGGACATCCTGTGGTTTTGCAGGATGACAACCGGAAATGCACAGGAAGGCGAGGAACTGTATCAGGATACCATGCTTACGTTACTGGAACAGATAGAAAAACTGGACGAAGCGAACAATACCAAAAGTTATGCTCTGTCCGTGGCAGTCCGTCTTTACAAAAACCGCAGAAGAAAATTTGCGTGGCGGATGCGGATTGCACCGCAGGAAAGTTACGAGGAACATCTGCAAAATGGCGGGAAAACACCGGAACATAAAGAAACCAATCCGGAGGCACAGATTCTGCAGGAGGAAACCATACAGGAAGTGCAAAAAATGGTGCAGCAGCTTCCGGAAAAATACCGGCTGGTGGTCTATCTGTATTATTCGGCGGACATGAAACTGACGGAGATTGCGGAGTGCCTGCATCTGTCGGTAAATACCGTAAAGACCCGCCTGCGCAAAGCAAAACTTCTTTTAAAGGAAAAATTGGAGGTAATCGGATATGAACGATGAACAGTTGGATGAGATTTTAAGAAACGCCCTTACACCGCAGCGGGAAATCAAAGAGGAGGAAATTTTACTGAAGAAACGCAGAAGGGAGGAAAAGACAATGAAAAACAGGAAAATTAAAATGGCAGGAATCGCAGGAACGGTAGCGGCGGCACTGGCACTTGCCTGCATTCTTCCACAGACCTCGTTTGCCAAGCAGATCAAAAAGATGTTTCAGGGCTATTGGGGACAGCGGAGTGAATTGACCGATTATGTCACAAGAGGCGTATTCAGCGATCAGGATGAACATATGCTGTTTTCCGTGGAGGAAGTGCTCTCGGACGAAGTGGCTGTGAGTGTGGTTGTGCGCTATGAGGCAAAGGATGAGGCCGGCGAAAAATGGCTGGCAACCGAAGGTCCGGCGGGAACGGAAGGGTTCCCGCCGGGCTTCTTCTGTTTCTGCTGCTTGCGGCATGTCTGACGGCTCTGGCCTGTGTTGCCCTGCTGCTGTTTGTGCGCAGGTACATAGCGGCGAAGATGCAGGTTGTGGACATGCTGGTGCAATCCATTTTCACTGCTGAAGGCCATTGTGGATATGTCCCCGGTGAATGACCTGATTGTTGCTGCCGAGGTGGTTGAGGACGAGTCCGAACCATATGGGGGTATCGCAGAATGTTTATGATTGGGGCGGCTCTGTGGGCTGGGACGGCGTAGCCGGCTGAGCCGGTACCGACGGGTCCTTGATGCCGTACACTCGCTTCCATTCCTTAGTGCCCTCCACCTTCACCGTCTCGCAGCGGTTCAGATTCAGGAATTTTACCAGTTCATAACAGCTGACCCAGATTTCATTGTTGCTGTCCTTTTGGGATTCATCGAATATAAGTTCCAGGCCAAAGTGGAGATGGGGGTCGTCGATGTTGTTGGTGTTCTCCGGTGCGGCTGTAAACCCGGTGCCGCCCCAGATAGCCTATGACGTCCCCGGCCTGCACCACGCTTCCCACCTCCAGGCCTGACTGGTAGGGGTAATTCTTGCGCAGATGGGCGTAATAGTAGTACCGCTTGTGGTCAAAGCTGCGTATTCCCAGCCGCCAGCCGCCGTACTGGTTCCAGCCCAGGGCTTCCACATAGCCGGATTCCACGGCAACCACCGGAGTTCCCACCTGGCCCATCATGTCGTGGCCCAGGTGCTGGCGCTTGAAGCCATAGCTGCGGGCCACGCCAAAGTCGTCAAAATCGCTGTAGGGAAAGTTTTTCGCGATCGGTGAGAACACCTTCAGGCCATATTTTCTGAGCCAGACCTTATCATTGCCGCTCTCCTGCTCAAAATATCCAACCATGCCATCCAGGACCGCCCCATATGCCTCCCGGTAATAGGCATAATATTTCATGTCCTTTGCGATCTCCTCCATCGCTGACCCGGACTTCAGTTTCTCCACCACTGCGTCCAGATCTGTCTGTCGGAACCGCTCAAAATCTCCGCCATACTTCGCCCCGAGATATGCCAGCAGTTCCACCCAATCCAGATGCACCTCTTCCTGCACCGTCCCCATGTCCAGCCGGAACGCCTTCTCCATCACGTCCGCCGGAACATTAAATTCCACCCAGTGGATATATTTTTTCTTTTGGCTGTCCCCCGCTTCCCCGGCTTTTTCAGGCTCCCCAGCCCGACTGCCTTCACCGCTCTTCTCCATCACCGCATATGTATTCTCCGCCGCCGCTTTT
>ENA-OQNM01000843-OQNM01000843.1-human-gut-metagenome-genome-assembly--contig:-NODE-843-length-10410-cov-2.192259_pt1 | contig 10410 bp, 12 predicted proteins | sample MGYA00242632_ERZ504886 | MGnify/ENA primary metagenome ERZ504886 (study PRJEB26092, sample SAMD00036424) | human gut metagenome | host: Homo sapiens | study: EMG produced TPA metagenomics assembly of... | reverse complement strand
AGGGTGAGCACTACGACATTGGTGTCGAAAAGGTAGTGCGGCTTCATGGGGCGTGACGGGTCGGGACGGTGGATGAGGTGCTCGTTATAACGGATATGGATGCCTGCCTTTGCCAGTGCGGGATAGTTGAAGGAGCGGAAAGCATTGAAATTCTCGGCATTGATTTTGGTGGTACGGTTGCCCCGCATCAGCTCGTTCTCGAAGAAGATGCACACTTCGGGGACGATAGGAGTACCGTCCGGATGCTTGGCGGCGGCTATTTCAATGGCGGTGATGAGGTTCTCTTTCCCGTCGGTGCGCAGGGTGCCGATGGGAAGCTGGGAACCGGTGAGGATGACCGGCTTGGAAAGGTTCTCGAGCATGAAGCTGAGTGCGGAGGCTGTATAGGCCATCGTATCGGTACCGTGCAGGATGACGAAGCCGTCGAAATTGTCGTAGTTGTAGTTGATGATTTTTACAATCTTTGCCCAGAGGGAAGGTTCCATATCGGAAGAGTCGATAGGCGGGTCGAACTGATAGGAAGAGATGCGGTAGTTGAAGCGCTTCAGTTCGGGAACATGTTGCAGCAGTTGGTCGAAGTTGAAGTTCTCAAGCGCACCGGTCTCGGGATTTTCTATCATTCCGATAGTTCCACCAGTGTAAATCAATAGTACGGAAGGGCAATCGACTTTCATAAATTTCGTATTTGGGTTCTTTTTGGGTTACGAAAGATAGCGAAAAAAGTTAATGAGTGATATCACTCATAACTTTCTTACCTCTTCTTTCAACTGCCTGATAGCTTTTTCCGCATCTCCTTCCTTCTCGTTGAGCAGCGTGACGAAGCGGCTGCCGATGATGGCACCGGATGAATGGGTGCAGGCGGCATCGAATGTCTGCTTGTTGCTGATGCCGAAGCCTACCATGCGTGGATTGCGCAGGTTCATATCTTTTATCTTCTTAAAGTAGGCTTGCTTCCGGGTGTCGAAGTCTTTCTGGGCACCGGTGGTGGCGGCACTGGACACCAGATAGATGAAGCCGTCGGTGTGGGCGTCTATTTCGCGGACGCGGGCTTCGCTGGTTTCGGGGGTGATGAGCATGATGACACGGATGTCATACTTCGAGGCGATGGCTTTGTAACTCTTTTCGTAATCGCGGAAAGGGAGGTCGGGAATGATGACGCCGTCGATGCCGCATTCCACGCACTTCTGGCAGAAGGCTTCGAAGCCGAACTGCATGATGGGATTGAGGTATCCCATAAGGACAAGCGGGATGCGGACATCGCGACGGATGTCGCGCAATTGTTCGAAAAGCAGACGGAGGGACATGCCGTTGTGCAGGGCGCGGGTGGCGGCATTCTGGATGACAATGCCGTCGGCCATGGGGTCACTGAACGGAATTCCGATTTCAATCATGCTGACTCCGTTTCTTTCGAGGGCACGGATAACGTCGGCAGTACCGTCGAGGTTGGGACAGCCTGCACAAAAGTAAATGGACAGCAGATTCTTGGGGCTGTCCTGGAAAAGTTGGTTAATGCGGTTCAACATACTATTTACAATTTTACAATTTACTATTTACTATTTGGCTGCGCAATATATGCTGCATGTTACGATTTACAATTTTACAATTTACTATTTACTATTTGGCTGCGCAATGTACGCCGCATGGCAAATTGTACATTGTACATGGTAAATCGTAAATCGTCAAATAGTAAACCCATCGAGTTCTTTCAGGAAGTTTGAGATGCGTTCCACATCCTTTATTCCCGGTGCCGTTTCGAAACGGCTGTTGATATCGATACCTGCGAAATAGGGTGGCGGAACTCCCGGAGGCTTTACGCTGTAGGGTTGATGCGCCGCTGAGCAGGAACGGGTGGGACCGTTGTAGCGGTGCAGGAGGTTCCAGTCGAACTGGTTGCCGGAACCGCCGTACTGCGGGGTCTTGGTGTCGAAGAGGTAATAGTCGCACAGACCATTGTAGGCAGATACGGAAAGCAGGTCCTTGGGCAGCAAGATAGAGAAAGCCTTGATGAGGTGCAGGCCTGCATTGCGCAGGGAACGGCAGTACTCGGGAGCTTCATTGCCATGCAGCTGGATGTAGTCAAGGCCGAAACGGTCGGTATACATCAGGATGTTTTCCTTACTTTCGTTGACAAGACGCCGACGCGCTTGGCGCAGGCTGGCAGATACCCGGGCATCTGGCACAGACAACGGGGAGATTTTGGGGAGAAGATAAAACCAATCATATCTGCACCTTGCAGTTCTACATTGCGGATGTTTTCTGCTTCGGTCATTCCGCATACTTTGATGAGAGGAGACATTTTATTTACTATTTACTATTTACTATTTGGCTGCGCGATGTAACGCTGTATGAGAGACTTTTGTATTTACAATTATCAACTTTCAATTATTAATTAAGAGACTGTCTTGGATGAACTTTTTCAGGGTTTCGCCCGGGTTGGCTGTTTTCATGAAGGTTTCGCCGATGAGGAAACCGCGGAAGCCGGCGGCACGCAGGCGGCAGATGGTTTCGGGGTCGGAGATGCCGCTTTCGGAGACAAGGAGCGGGGATGCCGGTCCGTGGGTGGCTTCGCGCAGTTGCCGGGCTATCCGGAAGGAGTTTTCCACATCGGTGACGAAAGAGCCGAGGTTGCGGTTGTTGACACCCACCATGTCGACCTCCTTATTTATATAGGAGAGTTCCGAAGGGCTGTGGATTTCGAGCAATACCTCCAGCCCGAGTTCGTGGGCTTGGGAGGTGAGGGTGCTGCACTGCTCCGGACTGAGGCAGGCGGCAATGAGCAGTACGGCGTCGGCACCTACGATGCAGGCTTGCAGAAGCTGGTACTCGTCGATGATGAAGTCCTTGCGCAGAATGGGGATGCGGACGAGCGGACGGGCCGTGCGGATGTCGCGCAGCGTACCGCCAAAGAACTTCTCATCCGTCAGGATGGAGAGGGCGGCGGCGCCGGCGGCTTCGTAGGAGGCGGGTATTTCCTCTGCTTGGGCAGCCTCGTTTATCCAGCCTTTAGAGGGTGAACGGCGTTTGAACTCGGAGATGATTCCTGTAGAAGAAGCGGCAAGGGCCTGCTTCATGCTGCGGTGGTGGGCCGCATTCTCCCGGATGATGATTCCGGCCTGCTCCTGCAACTGTTCCGGAGAGACGGTCTGCTTTTGCAGTTCAATCTCTGTTTGCTTATGGGCGATGATTTCGGACAGTATATCTTTCATTGCTTCATTTATTAATCTCGATAAATTTTTTCAGTGTCGCCAGCGCCCGTCCGCTATCCAGTGATTCGCGTGCGATGGCGATGCACTCTTCAATCTCTTTCTGCGGCTCCATCACCTGGATGGCAAAGGCGGCGTTGACAATGACGCATTGCGTTTGTGCAGGTGTGGCATGCCCCGTAAGGATATTGTCGAAGATGCGGGCGGCATCTTCCTTGCATGCGCCACCGAAGAGTTCTTCGGGACGGGCATCTTTGAAGCCGAGGGCCTGCGGACGGTAGATGCGCTCGTAGTTGCGGGTCATCACCTTGAACTCGTCCGTCAGGGAGATTTCGTCGTAGCTGTCGAGGCTGTTGACTACGGCAAAGTCAATGCCGAGCTTATAGAATACGTTGGTGTATAGGCGCATCTGCGAGAGGTCTGCCACACCGAGCAGCTGGTATGCCGGGCAGCATGGATTCACCAGTGGGCCGAGCAGATTGAACAAGGTGCGTACTCCCAGCGTCTTGCGTACGGGACCGACAAACTTCATCGCCGGGTTGAAAAGTTGGGCATGAAGGTAGGCGATGTTGCACTCCTCCATGCTGCGTTTCAGCGTGTCGGGGTTGTTGGTGAAGCGTACGCCGTGTTGCTCGATGACATTGCTGGCTCCGCTCACGGAAGTGGCTCCGTAGTTGCCGTGCTTGGCAACCTTGTAGCCGGCTCCCGCCACTACGAAGCAAGCGCAGGTGGAGATGTTGAAGGTGTTCTTTCCGTCGCCGCCCGTACCTACAATGTCGATGGGGCGATAGGGGGCGAAGTCGATGGGAAGGCGTGTCTCCATCAGTGCTTCGCGGAAACCGATAAGCTCGTCCACAGTGATGCTCCGCATCTGGAAGGCAGTGAGCAAGGCTGCTATCTGCGCCTCAGGATACATTTCCTTGGTGATGTTGAGGAGGATTTGTTTGGTCTCTCCGACGTGAGCTCTTCGTGATTGAAGAGACGGGTGAGTATTGCTTTCATCTATTTATTTACGATTTGACGATTGAATTTACTCTTTTTCTGAAGTGCCTCATTTGAAAAGCCAGTTTTTTACGATTGTTTTTCCGTCGGGTGTCAGTACCGATTCAGGATGGAACTGGATGCCGTGTATGTCATACTCCCGATGTTTCAGCGCCATGATTTGTCCTTCGGGGCTGATGGCGGTAATGGCAAGTTCGTCGGGAAGCTCCTTCGTATCCACTACCCAGGAGTGGTATCGTCCGACGGGAATCCTATTGGGTAAACCGCAGAAGATATAGTCTTCTTCGAGAGAAATACCTTTATAATCCTTTCCCCCTAATCCTTCATCCCTTGTCCCTAGTCTTTCCTCCTTCCTCCTTATCTCCGTCTGTACCCCATGGAACACCTCTTCCAGATTGACCAGCTTTCCACCGAACGCTTGTCCGATGGCTTGTTCGCCCAGACAGACACCGAGTATGGGTTTCCGTCCGGCATAGGTGCGGATGACATCCAGCAACAGTCCGGCTTCCTCGGGGACACCGGGGCCGGGTGAGAGGATGATTTTATCGTATGGCTCCAATTCTTCGAGCCGGAATTTATCGTTGCGCAGCACATCCACTTCTGCGCCAAGCTCTTTCACCAGATGGGCAAGGTTGTAGGTGAAGGAGTCGTAATTGTCTATGATAACTGTTTTCATCTTTTGTATTTACAATCTATTTTATTTACTATTTGACGATTTACGATGTACGATTTGGCTGCGCAATGTACGCCGCATGGCAAATCGTACATCGTAAATCGTCAAATCGTACATGAACTCACATTTTTTCCGCCATCTCAATCGCCTTTTTCAGTGCGCCGAGCTTGTTGTTCACCTCTTGCAGTTCGTACTCGTCGTTGCTCTTGGCTACGATGCCGCCGCCTGCCTGGAACCAGAGGACACCATTGCGGCTGACAAAAGTACGAATCGTAATCGCCTGGTTCAGCGAGCCGTTCAGTCCGATGAAACCGATGCAGCCTCCGTAGGCTCCACGGTTGTGCGGTTCCAGCTGGCTGATGAGCTGCATGGCGCGTACTTTCGGGGCGCCGCTCAGGGTACCGGCAGGGAAGGTGTCGATGAAGGCCTTGACGGGGTCGGCCTCTTCGCGGAGCGTTCCGCTGACACGGCTGACGAGGTGGATAACATGGCTGTAATACTGCATCTCCTTAATAGAAGTCCACCTTTACATCGTGGCAGTTGCGGGAGAGGTCGTTGCGGGCAAGGTCCACAAGCATCACGTGTTCGGCGTTCTCTTTGGGGTCGTCGTGCAGGTACCGGGCATTGAGGGCGTCCTGCTCTGCATCGCCGGTGCGCTTCGTGGTTCCGGCAATGGGGTCGATATAGGCATGGCGGCCTTCGATGCGGCAATGGGTTTCGGGAGACGAGCCGAAAATGCGGAAGCCCCCGAAGTCGAAATAGAACAGATAGGGAGAAGGGTTGATGCTGCGCAGGGCACGGTAGAGCTTGAAGTCATCGCCTGTGAAACGCTGCTCGAACCGGCGGGAGAGGACTATCTGGAAAACGTCGCCGCGCAGACAGTGGGCGATGCCGCGGCGGATATTCGCCTTGTGCTCCTCGTCCGTAAGCGGAGAGGTGGTGGGGCCGATGGCGCGGAAATCGTAGGCGGTGTAGTTACGGTTATGGATGGCCTTCTGTACCTGGTCCAGTTCGCTGGTCTCGCCGGGCGCCAGCATCTCGAGGAGCAGCATCTCATTCTTGAAGTCGTTGAAGACGATGAGGTACTTATATAATATGTACAGCATGTCCGGCGCATCGTTGGTAGCTTCGCGGCTGTCCTTCACGGGGATATTTTCGAAGTAGCGGACAGCATTGAAGGAGGTGTATCCGTAGAGTCCGCAGTAATTGCTGTATTCGTCCTCCACGCGGAAGCGGCCGAGGAAGTCGTTCAGTGCATTTTCCACCCGGTATTCTTCGGTTATGGGATGCTCTTCGCGGCTGTCGTCGGGCAGGCGGAAGATAGCCGTGCCGTGGTCTATGCTGACACTTGCCAGCGGACACAGAGCGATGAATGAGCGGTTGTTCTCGCTACCATGATAGTCGGAACTCTCCATAAGTGCGCTCTGCGGAAAGATGTCGCGCACCTTCAGATACGTGCTCACCGGCGTATGCAAGTCACCGAGCATGGTGCGGCTGACTGTTTTATAATCATATTGTTTCATTGTATCTTGTATTTTATTTCATTGTATCTCGTATTTTCAAATAGCTCATCACTTATAACTCATCACTCAAATACGTTTCTATATCCTTATCCCCCCGTCCCGACACCGTCAGCACCACCACGTCCGTCGGCTTGAACCTCATCTTCTCCAGCGCACCCAGTGCGTGGGCGCTTTCCAGGGCGGGGATGATGCCTTCGAGCCGGGTCAGTTCGTAGGCGGCGCGGATGGCTTCATCGTCGTTGACGGCGAGGACGATGGCACGTTTCTGCTTGGCAAGGTTGGCGTGCATGGGGCCGATGCCCGGATAGTCCAGTCCGGCAGAGATGGAATAGGGCTCTTCTATCTGTCCGTCCTCGTTCTGGATGACGTAGGTGCGCGAGCCGTGGATGATGCCCATCTTGCCGAGGGCAATGGTGGCGGCTGTCATTCCCGTTTCAATGCCTTTTCCGCCGGCTTCGGCGAGGACGATTTGCACGTGCGGGTCGTTGACGTAGTGATAGATGGTGCCGGCTGCATTGCTTCCTCCACCTACGCAGGCGATGAGGTAATCGGGGCATTCGCGTCCCTCGTGTTCAAGGAGCTGCTTCCTTATTTCTTTGCTGATGACAGACTGCAGGCGTGCCACCATGTCGGGGTAGGGATGCGGGCCGACGGTGGAACCTATCACGTAGTAGGTGTCCGACGGATGGCAGCACCAGTCGCGGATGGCTTCGTTGGTGGCGTCCTTCAACGTCATATTGCCGCTGGTGACGGGAACGACGGTGGCGCCGAGCATCTTCATCTTCTCCACATTGACGCGCTGGCGCTCTACGTCGGTCTTACCCATGTAGACGATGCATTCCATATTCATCAAGGCGCAGACGGTGGCTGTGGCAACGCCGTGTTGCCCGGCTCCGGTTTCGGCGATGATGCGGCGCTTGCCCATGCGGCGTGCCAGCAACACCTGCCCGATGCTGTTGTTGATTTTGTGGGCACCGGTGTGGTTCAGGTCTTCACGCTTGAGGTAAATCCGGCAACCGTACTTCTCGGACAAGCGGTGTGCCAAGTAGAGTGGGGAAGGGCGTCCCACGTAGTCGCGCAGCAACTGGTCGTATTCACGCTTGAAGTCCTCACTTTGCAGCACCTTGAGGTAGGTGTTCTGCAACTCTTCTACACATTTGTGGAGGATTTCGGGAACGTATGCCCCGCCGAACTCTCCGTAATAACCTTCTTTGTCAACTAAGAAATTCATCATGTTATTTACTATTTGACGATTTACTATTTACTATTTCAGAAATCAAAACGCATTATTGCTTAAACGAAAAAAGCCCCGTCGCTTGGTGCGACAGGGCTCTTTTTGTTTTTTACTATATATTACATATATACATACGAGCGCTGCTCCCTTACGACTGTCGGAGTTGTAACGGGTGCCACCACCAATATGTATTTACGAACATTGTTTTCATTGACTTTTTTTGTTTTATCAGCGGCAAAGACAGTGCAAACCGAATGTATAATAAAATGAACTTGTTCATTTTTTATGCTGAGGTGCAGCCTGTCTTCGTTTTCGCGACAAATATAAGCACTTTGTTTTAACTGCCAAAATAAATATGACTTTTTTCCCGGATTAAAACATTTTTCTTGAAATATTGTTCTTATAGGTGTAGTAAAAACGAATATTCATTCAAAAAAAGAAAGGAACAGACTATGAATAGAAAACATTTAGTTGCCATAGGCGTGGTTATTGCTGTACTATTGTTATTATACTGGCTCTTTGTGGCCGAAGATATGAATGCCTGGCTGAATGTAAACTGATTTTTCGGGATTTTCATGTGGAGTTATTCGGATAAAGATGTATCTTCGCAAAAAAACATAGACTCATGAAAGGATTAAGTTACTCATTTTTGCGTGCAATATGTGCACTGGTTATCGGTTTGGTGCTGGTGATGTTTCCCGACCAAGCCGGTGATTATTTTGTGATTACGATAGGTGTCATCTTCCTGGTGCCTTCGCTCATCAGCATCATAGGCTACTTTGCACAGAGCACGGAGATGCGCCGCCGCTTCCCTATCGAGGGGTGGGCAGCCTGCTGTTTGGCTTGTGGCTGATTATCATGCCCGGTTTCTTTGCCGACCTGCTGACATTTGTATTGGGATTTATCCTGGTGATGGGAGGAGTGCAACAGATTGCCTCGCTTTCTGCTGCCCGTCGCTGGATGCCGGTGCCGTATGGCTTTTATGCGGTGCCTGTATTGATTCTGATTGCCGGACTGGTGGCGCTGTTTAATCCTACGGGAGTACGTTCCACGGCATTTATCATTATCGGTATCAGCAGTCTGGTCTATGCGGCTTCGGAACTGCTGAACTGGTTCAAGTTTACGCGTCGCCGTCCCAAAGCACCGGGTACAAAGGACTCCTCTTCAAGAGAAATCAATAACATTGAAGATGCTGAAATCGTAGAATAAAAACAGACCATGCGTTGGTTGTAAACAGATGGTCTGTTTGCCCTGAACGCATGGTCTGTTTGCATTGAATAGATGGCCTGTTTCAATCAAGCGGACCATCTGTTCTTTTTATTCTTGCAGCCACTTGTTTATCAGTGAAATGGCTTCTTGCTTTTGAACGTCGGGCAGTGTGCCGATGCGTGCCCGATGGCTTCCGCCGGGCTCTACGAATACATGGATGTTCTTCTTCCCTTTCAGCCAGGTCACTCCGGCAGCCGTCCACGGGTCGTTCTGTCCGTAGATGAATATCATTTTCGGGTCATTCTCTTTCAGGAATTTCGTGATTTTCTTGCTTAGGGTCTTGTCGAAGGGCATGTCTTTCAGCTCTTCGGGAAGCATGAGGCGGTGCAGGTAACCCTTGCTCGATTGGATGGAAAGATACTTCTTGAAGGGCTTCGTATCGTAGCCGTAATAGCCCAGTTCGCGGGCGGCCTGCACGAAGAACGAGGCTGTGGGACTGTCGGCAATGAAGTAGTCGGGATTACTGATGTCGAGCAGATGGGCAAATATCTTATCGTCCGAGGCCGTGGTTGCGGGAATGCTGCTGACGGGAGTTCCCCACTGCCAAAGGGCAAAAGAATACTCCAGCACGCAATAGTCGTATATCTCTTCAACGGGCGCACGGAACTTGAGTCCTTTTTCATCGCAATATTTCTCAAAGCGGGGGAGCAGTGCGGCTTTCCGTTTCAACACTTCCAACTGGAAGTCCTCAATCCGTTTGCGGTCCTCCGGAGTAGACACTTTCCTGAGGAAAGGCTCGTGGCGCCCGTCTTCCACCCCGTAGCAGAGCGGAGCTACATAAGGTACGGAAATATCCACATCGTCCGGATAGAATGTGCGGTAGAGCAGGGTAGTCTGCCCGCCCTTGCTGATGCCGGTCGCAATCCATTTGCCGGGATAGATGCTTTTAAAGGCGTTGCGGACGGCGTGCAGGTCGTCTGCGGAATTCTCGGCGGTGAGGTATTGCCAGTCTTTAGGCTCAGGGGTGGATTCCAGGAAATAACGGTATTCCACAAAAATCATGTTGGCATCGAGCAGCTCTGAAAGTTCCTCGCGATACTTGGGGTTGAGGGCATAGGCGGCTCCATAGCCTTCGGTTACAATCACCGTGGGACGGTCGAAGCCGACGTGGGAGACAATTACACGTTGGTGGAAACTGCCCTTTTCGGGATGACGGTGGTCCAACGGCTGGGTGAAATAGGTTACATATTTCTCGGAGAACCGGGTAGACTCCAACGGACGGGTTTCCGTAATGGTGGAAATCCGACCCAGTTTTTGCTGCAGATCGGTTTGTGCCGGGGCGGCAGCCGAAACGGACAGCAAGGCAAACAGCAGGAACGCTGCATAGCAGTTACGTAAATTCTTCATGATGACAGGATTGTTTTATCTAACGGGCAAAGATAGGTTATTTCCCGCTTACCGCCAACAGTTGGCATGGACGAAAAAAGAGAGAGAACTGCCTCGCGGCACCTCTCCCCCCTGCAAACTTAAAACAACCAACAAAAGAATGAGATAGGGATTAAGAAT
>ENA-OQNM01000842-OQNM01000842.1-human-gut-metagenome-genome-assembly--contig:-NODE-842-length-10414-cov-2.062409_pt1 | contig 10414 bp, 13 predicted proteins | sample MGYA00242632_ERZ504886 | MGnify/ENA primary metagenome ERZ504886 (study PRJEB26092, sample SAMD00036424) | human gut metagenome | host: Homo sapiens | study: EMG produced TPA metagenomics assembly of... | reverse complement strand
CCATCCAGGTAATAGGCAATGCGGCCAAGCTTCTCCCCCTTAAGAACCGGTGCACTGACTTTCTGTGGAATTTCTATTTACAGGTTACAGTTTCCCCTTTTTCTAGAAGGACTTCTTTTTCCCTTGTCATATGCGGTTACACTGCATTTACCTCTCAGATAGATTTTCGTTCCTATATCCTGACCATCTTCCACACCGTCTGTTACCAGGATTTTTCCGGTTCTGTGGTTCTTTCCAGTAGGTTTCGTACTCATAGTTGTAATCTCCGAAGTCCAGCAGTTTCTTTGTGTCACTCCATTTATAGGTTTTGTGGTTGGGCCATCCACAGCCAAGGAGACTGACGATAAATGTTTTGCCCTCTTTCTCCCAGGCACATACATAACAGTAGCCTGCCTGGGAAGTATAGCCTGTTTTTCCGGCAAGAACTCCGTCTCTCATGTCGAGAAATGCGTTGGCATTATGTACGGAAAAGGTTCTCTTTCCTGTAATCTCAGAGAATGTATAGTCTCTGGTCTGTGCAATGTGCAGGAATGTTTCGTTTTTAATAGCATAGCGCATGATCAGTGCCAGATCTTTGGCTGTTGTGTGATGTTTTCCGTTCTCATCCTCAGCATCCAGGCCATTGGGTGTGATAAAATACGTATTCTTACATCCTATCTGTTTTGCTTTCCGGTTGAGCATTCTGGCAAAGCCTTCCACGCTTCCCCCGCAGTGTTCTGCAATGGCAACCGCTGTATCATTGTGGCTTTTCTAGCATAAGGGAGTACAGAAGATCCTCCAGATAATACTGTTCTCCTTTCTGAAGTCCCAGCTTTACTTCCGGCTGGGAGTGCCGCATTCTGAGAAACCTGAACATAATCATCCCCCGGACGAGTTCTCCAGTGCCACAATACAGGTAAGCACCTTGGTTGTGCTGGCATTTGTCCAGAGGACGCTCCCCGTCCCTTTTCTATAGAGTACTCTGCCGGACTCTCCGTCCATGAGGACTGCTGATAATGCGTACAGTTCTGCCGGTTCTTCTGCAACAGGTGTCATGTCTACTGTCTGAGGTATTTTGTACTCCGCTCCCCGGGCGGAGGTGTATGTCTGCGTAAACAATAATACCGCCGTCACAACAATGACAGCGGCAATATGTTTCATTCTCATACTCCACCTCACATGCTGGCAATCCATGAATATCACTGTTCATAATTTACGGTTATTCACAGATTTGTTGTTTACAGGATATCTGCAGGATTTTGCTTCACCCTATAAGATAATTTATGCCTGCATGTCCGGAATATGACTGTCACAGTTCCGAAAAAATATCGGGATATGCCCATTATCCGTTATAAGTCCGGTCCCATCTTTTGCTCAGATGATAAGCTCCCTCTCTTAAAGGTATAAAGTTCTCCCAGATATTCCACAGCTTCAGGAACCGCCTCTCTGTAAAGCCTCTCAAGTTCAGGCATGGGAGCTTTTGCCTGCTCTACTGCTTCGGCAGTCATGAAATGTTCAATGACAGAGCCGATGGACTCTTCTCCCAGTCTCAGAAGTTTCCCCAGAATCCTGCGTTTTCTTCCATGGTCATCACACACCATGAAATTGGTAAGAATTTTCATCATCCTGACAGAAATATAAATGTTCATGGTTTTCACCAGAGGAATGGCCCTGTGGATCACTCTGGCATATTCCATCTTCGGCATGATCCCGCAGGCCGGATAATAATGGTCAGGATCTTTACCTGTCTCTTCCATAAGCACACGGTCAAATTCCTTCTCCAGAACAATGTGAGGAACGACGCCTTCTGCAGCCATCTTATTTACATAGGGATGGCATGCGGAGTCCAGAATATAATGACAGCCAAATCCAAGAAGATATGCAAAAAGTGCCTCATCATCATTTCTTCTGACCTGCCGCATCCCTTCTTCAAAAAAGGCTCTTGCCTTCTCATGATGCATCTCAATCCCGAACTGGGTGACAGGATTCTTTGAAACCATATAGTAGAACAGGATATCCGGCCCATGTAAACCGATCCTGTACAAGTCCCCATGTCTGCGGATCAGGGCTTTCATATCTGAAGGCAGTCTCTTATATACTTCTTTTCCAAATAAATCATGTGCATATGTGGTTGGCATTATTTTTTCTCCTTTATCTTACACATCCAGTTTCAGCTGGATTTCTTCCTCTGCCTCTGCCTTAAAGTCCTCTATCTGGACAGGGTCAGGGACAGGCAGGGATTCCAGATCTTGTACGCCGAAGCAGCGCAGAAACTCTTCCGTGGTCCCGAGCAGGATCGGACGTCCGGGGGCATCCAGACGCCCAAGTTCCCTGACCAGACTGTATTCTACCAGCTTGTTGATGGCGTGGTCACATTTTACCCCTCGGATCTTCTCGATCTCCGCCTTTGTAACCGGCTGTTTGTATGCAATGATGGATAAGGTTTCCAGCATAACATCTGACAGTGCCGGCTTCTGAGGATGCAGGGCAATATTGATCAGATACTGATAATATTCTTTCTTTGTACACATCTGGAAAGAATTCTCCAGCTCTATGATCTGGATGCCTCTGTTCTCTTCCTGATAACGATCCATCATATTGCGGATGATCCTTCCTGTTGTCTTCTCGTCCACACCGATGGCTCTGGCGATCCGGGGCAGTTCTACGGAACCGCCCATTGCAAAAAGTATTGCTTCTATCGCAGCTTCTGTCTCCTTAATCTTCACTCAGTCTTCCTCATTCCTTTTATTACATATTGATCTCTGTATTCTATGGTTCATCTTCCGCAAATTCTGTAAGATTCTTCCATGTATCCGGGTCTGTCTGTACTTCAACAGAGATATCATCAAACAGCCCATTCTGCTCCACATGGATATGCCCCATTTTCATCAGTTCCAGTATGGAGAGAAAGGTGACGATCACCTGTACTTTCGAGCACTGACTCTCCAGGAGATTTCGAAAACTGAATTTCCGATGGGTACGGCAAAATCTTTGATCTCTATCATCTTATCAGACAGACTGACCTCTTCCTTCTCGATGGTTCCGAATTTGCTTCGGATAGGATCGACCTTGTCTTCCTGCCTGCGGATGATGGACTTGTAGATTGCATTCAGCTTCTCCAGTGTGAGACCTGCCAGAAGTTCCTTTGGATCTACAGGCTCTCTGTACTGCAGTACCTCATCGGGAAGAGTGGGCTCTTTAAAGAATACATTTGCCGCATCGTCCATCTTGTCCTTCAGCTCATAAGACATGAACTTATACATCTTATATTCCAGAAGTTTCTCCACCAGTTCCGCTCTTGGATCTTCCTCTTCTCCCTCCTCATTGACTTCTTTCGGGAGAAGCATTTTACACTTGATATCCAGCAATGTGGCTGCCATAACCATGAACTCACTCATGACTCCAAGGTCTTCCCGCTCCATGGCATGGATGTATTCCATATACTGATCTGTGATCTCCACGATGGGGATATCATAGATATCTATTTTATTTTTTTCGATAAGGTGCAGTAAGAGATCCAGAGGACCTTCAAATACTTCCAGCTTTACCGGAATTCCCATAGCACAGTCTTTTCCTTTTCAAGTAAATATTTCGCTGCCATACAGTCAGCAGACAGTAACAATATTCTCAGGCATTCGGTTTCAGATCCACCATCAGCAATTCCCTGGGATTATGAATCCTTACAGGTATGGTGTGTTCCCCTGCTCCTGCGCTTACCAGCATATGCTGTTCCTTCCTGTGGAAATCTCCGCAGCAGAACTTCGGAAATGGATGAAGCTGTGGGGAAAGCAGCCCATTGTGCCTGCCAATTCTTACAATCCCTCCATGATAATGCCCGCTCAGGATCAGATCTGCCCCCCAGTCAAAATAAGTATCTCCATATTTGGGACTGTGAGCCAGAAGAATATTCAGGGAGTCGGAAGATGGTTCTCCGATCAGTTCCCTGATTTCCTCTCTTTTAAGCTGTGGAGAAAATGGCTTTTTATAATAGATCAGAGGTACTTCCAGACCATAGACAGTAAGGCTGGTTTTTCCCACCTGCAGGCTGCAGGATTCATTATGTAGGATATGGATCCCGGCTTTCTTCAGCTCTTTTTCATATTCCTGATATCGGGCTGCCATACAGTTATCCTGAGGATCTGTCCTGTACAGCTTATATTCATGGTTTCCCAGTGCATAATAAACCGGATACTGCTGAGCAAGGCTCCTCAGAAGAGATGATGCAGTCTTTAAAGAAGCAGAATCATTTCTCACGATCATATCACCGGCAATGAGGATCCCATCTGGTCTGTACCGGTGGATCGTCTCCAGAAGCTTTCTGTTATCAGAGCCAAATTCCATGCCATGAAGATCTGCGATCACAGCAAATCTGATGCCTCTCGCATCCTTTATTTTGTTAGAATGGATTGTATAATGTACAGTTTTAAATCTTTTCATGCAAGTTTTCTTTTTCCTTTATGTTCACTTTATGTCTGGCAACGCACTTTGCGGGATATCATTTCCCGAATCCGCAGTTCGGGAATGTACAGACATCACAATTCAGACAGAGTCCACCCTCTCCAAGTTGGTTAATCTCTGATAATGTGATCTCATCATCTGCCATCAGTCTCGGCAGAAGCAGATCAAAGATGGTATTCTTTGCATACATAACACATCCCGGAAGCCCAAGGATCGGTATCTGCCTGCCGTCTTCTCATAATAGGAAACCAGCATCATAGCTCCCGGAAGTACTGGTGCACCGTAAGATACGATGCGGGTTCCTGTTGCTTTGATCGCACCGGACGTTCTGTCATCCGGATCTACGCTCATTCCACCGCTGCAGACTACCATATCGGCTCCCTCTTCGATAAATTTCAGGATATCGGCTGTTATCTGTTCCATATCATCACCCGGTTTTGTCTGACCGATGACCTCTGATGGAAATTTTGCAAATTTATCTCTCAGTACAGGAGTGAAGGTGTCAGTGATCAGACCTTTCTGCACTTCACTTCCTGTTGTTACGATACCCACCTTTTTCTTCTTATATGGCAGAATGGAAAAGATCGGCTCTGTGCCTGCCACCTCTGCTGCACGATCCATTTTCTCCTTCTCGATCACCAGAGGGATAATTCTGGTTCCTGCAAGTTTGTCGCCCTTCTTTACAGGAAAATCTCCATGGCGGGATGCGATCATCATCTCTCCAAGTGAGTTGACAGCCAGCAGAGCTTCTCTGCGGATTTTAAGCACTCCGTCAATGTCTGCGATCAGCTCGATTTTTCCCTCTTTTATATCAGAACCATGCATGGTGTCCGAATCTCCGGCACAGATCTTATAAAGGATCTCTGCGCCTTCATTCTCATGAAGGATTCCTTCTTTCTTCTCCCACACATATAAATGTTCTTTTCCTACAGAGAGTAACAGAGGAATATCCTCTTCTCTGACAATATGACCTTTCTTAAAAAGCACCCCTTTTTTTACATCTTTGATAATCTGTGTGATGTCATGGCATAAAATGTGCCCTACGGCATCTTCTGTACGGATTTCTTTCATTATATAGTACCTTCCTTTTTTTTTATTTCCCTCAATACCCATTTGGATTTTATTATACATCGGATTGCTGTCCTTTGTCAAAAAATTATAAAACTGTCCAAAATACTTTTGTTTACAGGTTACTGTTCACTCTGTTCTCAGTAACATTTACAATCTCATGATGACTGTTTTCAGGCAGTCCGGATATGTGGCTTTTTCTGCATTTTCCCCGTAAAGGATCCGCACTCTTCCCAGTTCCTTCCCATCGACGGAATAGATCATCTCCCCTGCCAGGGTGTTCTTTTTCACCGGGGCCTTTACTTCCCTGTGGATTCTCAGCTTTCTTTTTACATTCCCGATATTCTGTCCTGTGGTATCCAAATAGTGGAACTGTTCTTCATAAACCAGGGAAACCGTCTTTTTCTTTCCATTTCTGACCGGAATCTCAGGCAGAGCTTCCATTTTCTTATCTATGTACAGGCTGCATTTTGAAAATCCATAATTTAACATGGAGGCAGCATCTTTAAATCGCACTTTATAATCCGGGGCTGCCATCACTACTGCGATCAGAGTAATGTCATTTCTTTTTGCAACTGCGCTGAGACAGTATTTTGCAATGCTAGTGCTTCCTGTTTTCAGGCCGACACAGCCCTCGTAGCTGCGGATCAGTTTGTTGGTATTGGTAAGTCCGAATTCCTTTGTCCCCTGCCTGGTCACATGGGTGATATTTTCCATCCATATGGAAGAATATTCCAGAATTTTCGGATATTTTGTGATCAGTTCCCTGCTCATGATGGCAATGTCCCTGGCTGTTGTGTAATGATCGGGAGATTCTGTCAGACCACAGCAGTCTTCAAAATGAGTATTTTTCATCCCAAGTCCTTCTGCCCGTTCATTCATGTGGCGGACAAATTCCTGTTCACTGCCGCAGATATGCTCTGCCATTGCTACGCTGGCATCATTTCCTGACGCGATTACAATGCATTTGATCAGGGTTTCCACTGTCTGGATTTCCCCCTCCTCCAGAAACACCTGAGAACCGCCCATTGACTTTGCATGGGCACTGGTTGTGACTGTGTCGTCCATTTTCAGGCTGCCTTTATCCAGAGCATCAAAGATCAGGATCAGCGTCATGATCTTCGTGATACTGGCAGGGCTTCGTCTGGTATCCGCATCCTTCTGATAAACGACTGTTCCTGTCTGCGCTTCCATTAAGATTCCTGATGGTGCTTCAATAAGATCTGTGGATTCTGCCTGTTTGGTATTGCTTTCCTCGGGCAAAAAGATTCCGGCGGCATAAGCAGGGGTAATGATAGTGCAGACCATGATGATCACAGCGCATATTATGGAGATCCATTTTTTTCGCATATTCTCTCTCCGATCAATGTACCGGCAGGCTGCCGGCGCACGCTCTGGAGCGTGTCTGAAAAATCATTCCCGCAATCTGCACGCCCCACTTTGCGGGATATTTCACCCGAATTCAGTTGCCGTAGCCCGCTACGGCGCCCTCATCCGGGCAAAATATCCCACAAATTGTGACGCACATCTTGCAGAAAGCCTTTTTCAGACACGCTCTAATCTTGTAAAACATTGTAGCATTGTTTTGCTGAAAAATAAATAATATTGTACAAAATCAATAAAAAATTATGCGATATGTATGAAGATTGTTAATAAAATACCAAAAAACATATAACGATGATCCCCTGGTGCGTTGATGGAAGTATTATTTACGAGGGTTGCTATAGATTGGTTGTGAGTTATGGAGAATGGAATAAACAGTGATGGGTGTGGAAATGGGAAACAGAAGAGAATATTCTATAGAAGTAATATATGTGAAATGATATAATGATTTTCAGTCTATTATTGACTGTCAGAAAAAGAGAAAAGATGAGATAAAAAATGTATACAGCAGAACGAATAGAAGAATTGGATGAAAATAGGAGCCTGATAAAAGTGACAGATTAACAGCCTGATATTTTGACTGCGAAAAGTGAATAATCATAAGAAAATCTTAAGAATTTGTCCCTTTCATATTAAGAAGCTTCGATTATTCTAATATCAGAAATACAAAATAAGAAGCCGGGATGTCTGTACATGAGAGATTTCAGACAGGCATTTCGGATGATGAGGGAGGTGTGTAAAGTGGCGAATATTCTGGTCTGTGATGATGATAAAGACATTGTAGAGGCAATCAGTATTTATCTGGAGCAGGAAGGCTATACGGTCCTGAAGGCATACGACGGTGTGGAGGCGATTAACGCATTGCGCAGTCAGTCGGTGGATCTGCTGATCATAGATATTATGATGCCGAAGCTGGATGGCATCCGGGCTACTTTGAAGATAAGGGAAGAAAATCCTCTTCCGATCATTATTCTTTCTGCAAAATCAGAGGATGCAGATAAGATCCTTGGATTAAATGTAGGGGCAGATGATTATGTAACCAAGCCCTTTAATCCCCTGGAACTGGTGGCAAGGGTGAAATCACAGCTTCGAAGATATACAAGGCTGGGAGCAGCAATACCTGTGGAGAATGCTCATATCTACGAGACAGGAGGTCTGAGCATAAACGATGACCTGAAGGAAGTCAGGGTAGACGGTGATGTGGTGAAGCTGACACCCATTGAGTACAATATCCTGCTTCTGCTGATGAAGAATCAGGGAAGGGTATTTTCCATTAATCAGATTTACGAAAACATCTGGAATGAGGAAGCAGTTGCTGCAGATAATACGGTGGCAGTGCATATCCGGCATATCAGAGAAAAAATTGAGATTAATCCAAGGGAGCCAAGATACCTGAAAGTTGTGTGGGGACTTGGATATAAGGTGGAAAAAATTTAACCAAATCAAGTAAGTCCCCTGCTTCAATTGCGAAAAGCAATAAGCAGTGGGTGGGGACTTGCTTGTATCAGGAGGCGTGCAAGCGCATTCTGATAAACTGCGAAGCAGTTATTTGGTTATGAGCAAGTAGCAAAGCGGATTGCGAATATCCGCTTGACAAAGCAATAAATTAAATAAAAAAGGAAAGGGACAAACATTATGAAGGGAAAAGGATACAGAAGCAGTTCTGTCAAGGCAATCTGGATCGTGATCGCGCATCTGGCAGCAGTTGCAGCAGCAGTCTGTGCAGCTATGTTTGTGATGATCTATCAGACTGGAATCCGCCTGGATGACAGAGGACAAAAGTTACACAGAATCAGAAGCATTTGAGAAACAGGTCAGCAACAGAGGATCAGATATTCTGGTCAGTCTGGCAGCGCAGGATGACATTAACTATCTAGAAAAATGCTGGTTCATCGGCAGTGATCGATCGTGGCAGTAATTTGAAGGAAAAAAGGAAACCACCCGTGTACTTCCATCAGAGTACCTTTCTCTAGAAAATACGTTCCGGGCTTGCGTACTCTAGTAAGTGATCTTCGTGGAGTGGGGAAAAGACTGGGAGGCAAACTATTATGAAGGTGTTTATGACGAAGATTCACAGGTCATAAGATGTGAATCTTCTGACGGAACCAGCCACTATTTTTATCGGACTGACTTTAAAAAGATGGTGGCAGATGGAACACTGAAAATTAATTACAATACAGATTTTCTTGAAGAAGATGATTTTGAATCAAAGACCGAGTCCGAGAAACTGGATACCGTAGCAGATGAACTTTATTACAGATATACCTCACAATCAGAGAATATCGGCAACGTTACGGATACCAGAACAAACACAGAATATCCGGGATGTTTTTTCGTAGAACTGAGTCAGCTGGACGAGAAATTTGTACCACAGGGAGCTGAGAATATCCTGGATGCGGTAAACAAAAGCACGGAATGGAATGGGAGACTGGAGGATGCATATAAGGAGTTATTCACACTTCTGGACTGTATCCGTGCCATACAGTCAGATGAACAGTTCAATGATTATGAAACATCACTGGCATCCGTCTTTCACAGCGTGGGAGACTATACCGAAGGGAGTACCAACCTCACATATCTTTTCGCAGATAAAGAAACACAGACAATCTATACAAATAAAAAAGCGTACAGCAGTTACGCACAGCTGGAGCAGAACCTTGAGACAATATTTAAAGAAAAAGCATATGCAGTTGTTTACCCGGAATTAAGTAAGTGTGTTACAAATATTCCGGATGCAGATCTGCAGGTGTGGAATCATACCATTGATCAGAGTTTTGACACAAAGGATTTTGTGTTTGCAGTTTCGGTTGATACGAAATTTTCTGTGGCAGATTCCATGGCTGATGAGGCAGAGAACTATGAGACATATTCAAAGCTTATGTTTCCGATGCTGGCAGGAGCAATCTTCGGAAGTGTGCTCTGGCTGATCGGTATGGTGTGGCTGACTGTGACAGCAGGAAGGAAACCGGAGGATGAAGAAATTTATCTGAATGGATTTGACAGATGGTATACAGAAATCGCGGCAGGAGCAGTGATCGGTATATGGCTGGCAGGAATGATCATATCGGGAACTTTGATCGCCAACTCATCATTGGGTTACAGTCATGCAGTAGTGACAGTGATTGTTACCTGCCTCATATGTGGAACTTATACAATGGCATGGTTTTTGATCGGATATCTTAGCCTGGTAAGAAGAATAAAGGCAGGAACCTTATGGAAAAACAGTCTGATTAGAAAAGTTCTGAAATGGATTGGAAAATGCAGTGGGAAGCTTGCTGATTTTGCCAGAGCTTTTTCCAGAATACAGCAGAAAAACTAAAAGTTCTGCTTGTGGGAGGTGCATTTTTATTTTTAGCAGTTCCTGATCATCGGCTGCGTATTCAGTGGTGCAGGTAGTATTTCTGCTGGCATTGATGGCTGTAGATGTGGCTGTTATGATTTTTCGCCATCAGAAAACGCGGACGGTACTGGATCTTATTAGTGGATGGTCTGAAGAAACTAGCGATGGAGAACTGCAGTATAGATC
>ENA-OQNM01000841-OQNM01000841.1-human-gut-metagenome-genome-assembly--contig:-NODE-841-length-10416-cov-4.073282_pt1 | contig 10416 bp, 15 predicted proteins | sample MGYA00242632_ERZ504886 | MGnify/ENA primary metagenome ERZ504886 (study PRJEB26092, sample SAMD00036424) | human gut metagenome | host: Homo sapiens | study: EMG produced TPA metagenomics assembly of... | reverse complement strand
ATGACTGGATAAAAGACTATGCACTGGAAGAGGAAATATGATAATTATAATTGCAGTGCATTTTATGAACCATCCTATGTGATAGCAAGGGCATATCAAAATGGAAGATTTTCATTTGGTGGGAGGGATAAGATGAAGAAAAAAATTGCGTTGATAATCACAATTGCGGTATGCATAGTATCCGTATCAGCAAATGTTTATCAGTACAGGGTGATACGGAACAAAGACGCCCAGATTGTATGGAACCAAACGACAGAGGATCAGATGTTTCAGGGTATTCTGGGACACATACAGGAGGAGATTTTATATTTACAAACATGTGAGCCGGACGAAAAAGATTTTAGGATCGGGGTGGCGTTTGGGTATTGCCGTGAGGCTGTAAACGCGTATATAACAACAAGTTATGGGGCATCATGGAAGGAACATGATCTTCAATAGATGGTGTCTGAGTTTGAAGGGTATCTGGAAAATTTACAGTCCGATGAAACACAGTGGAAAAATGCAAAGAATGGTGACTTAGATCGGTTGTATGATGCGTGGTCAGAGGTACTTACGCAGATCGATAAGGGAAAGAAAGCCCGTGTTGCAGCAGCTTCAAAAGTGAGACAGATTTTGAAAAATTGTGCAACGTCCCCAACCTCATAATGAGAAATTTTCGTTGAATTCGACCTTTGAATGCCCTCTTTTCCTTGTGGTACAATAGAAATACAGGGAAAAGGGGGAATTATCTTGTATCAGATAGGAGAATTTATTGTCAAAGCTGCAAACGGAGTATGTGAGGTAAAGGATCTGGTGCATCTGGATTTTTCAGATACAGATTCTAAAAAACTGTACTATCACCAGCAATGATCCGGAGCGTCTGGTGGGGATCATCAAACTGATCTGCGACCGGAAAGAAGAGCGTGTCCGGCAGGGCAGAAAAGTTACGGCGGTGGATGGGCGTTATTTTAAACTGGCAGAGAATCTGCTGTATGGGGAACTGGAAGTGGCACTGGATAAAGACACAGAGGAAATCCACAGGCTTATTCAGGAGCAGTGTGGGTAATCCCATAATTTAATCGTTTTAAGCTTCCCTTCTGGAAGGTATATTCCGGCGTGTGAAACGGATAGGTGACTTCATCTTCATAATACCATGGGTCATCTTCGTGCGCCGGATTTTTTAATACATGAAATTGTTGTGCCGGCATATATCCCTGTGCAAGCAGGAAGGCTTTTTTGCCGTCTGCATTTTCGCACAGATCAACGACCATCACAACATGCCCCGGATTTCCGCCTTTTAAAAACACATCTCCCACCTGCAGATCAGATAGCGGGATCGGCTGTGCTTCGGTATCCATGGAGGCGGTACCGGCATAAGAAAAAACGATACGCAGATAGTCTTTCAAACTGTCGTAGGAAGTGTCCGGCTGTGCACTTTTGATCCAGCTTACATTATTTCCGTTTACACGGATACGGTAACCGTCTGCCCACTTCGTATACTGGGCGTCAAATCCATTCGTAAAATGAAAAGCAATGCGATCGTATTGCTTTGTACTCCAAAAATATTCTGCATATACCCGGATGGCGGAATCCGCGCATTGCTGGAGATCCTCATGTTCAAGTGGGAGATCAAATACGGCAACATGAGCCTTTTGATTGCGTTTTTTACTGCCGTCATATAATAGAACGGGACTTTGATCAGGCTCCATGGCATAGTTTCGCAAAAACTCTGCAAGACTTCCGTCGGCTTCTTTGGTTCTTGTGTAACCGTCCGATGTGTGGATGCGGCTTTCTAATGTCATGCCGGAAGCGTCAATCAGAGAAAGCGTGGAAGAAGTTTCCGTTTCTGTTGGTCCGGCCTGCGGTTCTGTCTGTCTGGAAATAGTTTTTTGTGAATCCGTCTGTGAATGGCTGGCATGACAACCGGTGAACGTGATGCCAAGGGATAGGATGCCGATTCCGAATAATAATCTTTGTACTAATTTTTTCAATGTTTTCTTCCTCATTTAAATATAATCTATGACAGAGCATACCACACTTTTGGAGAAAATAATAGAAATTGTTCTTGACAGGTAAAAACGTGTTTGATAATGTTATTTCATAAAGTTATATTGTTTCTGAATATTATATTAGTAAATGTCAACAGGAACAAATCACGGGGGATTCTCCCACGACTCCATGAAATTTTAAAAAACAGAATGAAGGGTTACATGATAACTTGACATACTACTATTGAATAGGGTAATGTAAAGGAGAAAAGATGGTCAGAACATTTATACAGACACGCGAATTTTCCAGGAATTGGGATAAACTTGGGTTTAAGGATGAAGATTTAAGAAAGCTGGAATTAGAATTGCTGGAAAATTCTGATTTACATCCGGTAATAAAGGGAACAGGAGGACTTCGAAAGATCAGAATTCCTTTTGCAAATGAAGGGAAAAGTGGCAGTGCCCGTGTTTGCTATGTGGATTTTGTGGTTCAAGAGGTTATTTATTTGATTACCGTGTATTCTAAAAATGAAAAAGAAAATCTGTCGCAAGCTGAACGTAATGGTATCAAAAGTTTAATTGAACAATTGAAATTGAAGTTATAGGAGAAGAAATAATATGAGCGATGTATATGAAAGTATTGTGGCTGGATTACAGGAAGCCATTGAGGATGCAAAAAGTAAAGAAAAAAACTTCCGCGCCGTGTCGTGACAGTTGTTCCTGTTAAGGAATACAATGCCAGCGAAGTAAAGAAGATTCGTAACGAAACCGGAATGTCGCAAAAAGACATTTGCAAGTTATCTTAGGTGTTTCCTGTAAGACTGTGGAGGCATGGGAATCTGGAACTCAATCATCCCGTCAGGTGCAGCAAGCCGTTCTTCTGCATATGATGGAGATGGATACGAAATCTCACAAAAGTAATTTCCTTTGTATCCATAGAGGAATAATAAATAATACATGAGTGTTTTCCAAAAACCGGAAGACACTCATTTTTATTGAGAAAAATAATTCTTGCAATAATACCCACAGGGGGTATATAATGCGATGCAGAAGGATACCCATACAGGGTATCGGAGAGAGAGGAGACATAATCCGAATGGAAAAAGAACATACTTGTGAATGCTGTAAGAAAAAAGAGCGTTCCGAGAAGGAACGGAAAGATATGATCAATCGCCTGAGCCGCATTGAAGGACAGATCCGCGGCATCAAAGGCATGGTAGAAAAAGACTGTTACTGCCCGGATATCATCACACAGGTAGCGGCTGCCAATGCGGCACTCAACAGTTTTAATAAAGTCCTGCTGGCACAACATATCCGTACCTGCGTCGCAGATGGCATCCGAAACGGCGAGGACGATAAAGTAGACGAATTAGTAACGATGTTACAAAAATTAATGAAGTAAGAAATGTAGGAGGCAACTATGAAGCAATATGAAGTGACCGGCATGAGCTGTGCGGCATGCTCCGCCCGCGTGGAAAAAGCCGTCTCCAAAGTGCCGGGTGTGACTTCCTGCTCTGTCAGCCTGCTGACCAACTCCATGGGAGTGGAAGGCACGGCAACCGATCAGGAAATCGTAAATGCAGTTGTCGCAGCCGGATACGGCGCAGCACCCAAAGGCGCAAAAAAGAACAGACCGCAGCAGAAGAGGAAGAAGCATTAAAAGACCACGAGACACCGAAACTGCGCAAGCGTCTGATCGCATCGGTCATCTTTCTTGTCGTGCTGATGTATTTTTCCATGGGACATATGATGTGGGGCTGGCCGGTACCGGCTGCCATGAAAGACAATCATGTGGCAATGGGAATGTTGCAGATGCTTTTAACCATCATCATCATGGTGATCAACCAGAAGTTCTTTGTGAGCGGTTTTACCAGCCTGCTCCACGGCGCACCAAATATGGATACACTGGTGGCACTCGGCGCCGGAGCATCGTTTGGATACAGTACGTATGCCCTGTTTGCCATGACCGGAGCGCAGGTGCGCGGCGATATGGATGCAGTCATGGGATATATGCATGAATTTTATTTCGAGTCCGCGGCCATGATTCTGACACTCATCACCGTCGGAAAAATGCTTGAATCCCATGCCAAAGGAAAGACGACCGATGCCTTAAAGAGCCTGATGCGGCTGGCACCGAAGACTGCGACCGTAGTGCGGGATGGGAAGGAAGTTATCGTGTCGATCACCGAAGTGCGGCAGGGAGATACCTTTGTCGTGCGTCCTGGCGAAAACATTCCGGTCGATGGGATTGTCCTAGAGGGAAGCAGTGCGGTCAACGAGGCAGCACTCACCGGCGAGAGTATTCCCGTCGATAAACAGAAAGGTTCCTCTGTCAGTGCGGCAACCACGAACCAGTCCGGATTTTTGCGCTGCGAGGCAACCCGTGTGGGCGAGGATACGACGCTTTCCCAGATCATTAAAATGGTATCGGATGCAGCGGCGACCAAAGCCCCAATTGCAAAAATTGCGGATAAAGTATCCGGTGTTTTTGTTCCGACCGTTATCACCATTGCAGTAATCACCATTATGGTATGGCTGCTTGCCGGAAAAGATATCGGATTTGCATTAGCGCGCGGTATTTCCGTGCTCGTCATCAGTTGTCCGTGTGCGCTTGGACTTGCAACCCCGGTAGCGATCATGGTCGGAAATGGGATGGGCGCTAAAAACGGAATCCTGTTCAAAAATGCGGTGGCACTCGAAAATGCTGGAAAAACACAGATTGTAGCACTGGATAAGACGGGAACGATCACAACAGGAGAGCCACGCGTGACCGATATTTTACCGGCAGAAGGCTACACGAAGCGTGATCTCATGCAGCTTGCTGCAGATCTGGAGAGTTCGAGTGAACATCCGCTGGCCAAAGCAGTTATGGAGCATGCCAAAGCGACGGGGATTTCCCAGACGGCGGTACATGATTTTCAGGCACTTCCGGGAAATGGTCTTTCCGCGGTGCGTGGGGAAGATCTGCTGCTCGGTGGCAGCGTTTCTTACATGAAGGAGAACGTAACTGTAGATTCCACCCTGCTCGATCAGGCCCAAAAGCTGGCAGAAGAGGGAAAAACACCGTTGCTTTTTGCCAAAAATCATACCTGTGCCGGCCTGATTGCTGTAGCAGACACGCTCAAAGAGGACAGCCCCCAGGCGGTGGCCGAATTGCGTGACATGGGAATCCGTGTCATTATGCTGACCGGAGATAACGAGCGCACAGCAAAAGCCATCGGTGCACAGGCAGGAGTGGACGAAGTCATAGCCGGTGTACTGCCGGAAGGCAAAGAGGCAGAGATCCGTAAGCTGAAGGAACAGGGCAAAGTTGCCATGGTCGGAGACGGTATCAACGATGCACCGGCACTGACGCGTGCAGACACCGGAATCGCCATCGGCGCCGGAACCGATGTGGCCATCGATGCGGCATCCGTTGTTCTGGTAAAAAGCCGTCTGCGGGATGTCCCGGCAGCAATCCGTTTAAGCCGTGCAACGCTTCGGAATATCCATGAAAATCTGTTCTGGGCATTCTTTTATAATGTAATAGGGATTCCACTTGCGGCCGGAGTGTGGTATCCTGTATTTGGATGGAAATTAAATCCGATGTTTGGCGCGGCAGCCATGAGTTTATCGAGCTTTTGTGTCGTGACCAACGCATTACGGCTGAACCTGTTTTCCGTACATGGAAAAGCAAATAAAAAGGCTGTACCGGCAGCAAAACCGACAGAAATGAAAATAAGCGAAAGTGAGGAAACAAAAATGACAAAGACAATGCATATTGAAGGAATGATGTGTGGACACTGTGAGGCAACCGTAAAGAAAGCACTTGAGGCACTTCCGGAAGTAACATCCGCAGAAGTCAGCCATGAGGCTGGCACTGCTGTTGTGACCTTGTCCTCGGAAGTGGCAGATGATGTATTAAAGAAAACAGTAGAAGAGAAAGATTACAAGGTTACAGCGATTGATTAAGAATGTTGCAGCGGTTCAATGGAACGTGGAGCCGCCTGTTCCCGTTGGAGAAGGGTGGTATGAAACATGTATTTATTTCATAAAAAAACAAAAGTTCTGCGTGTACTCGCACTGCTGTGTGCGTTTGCACTTGGATTGTGTATGACAGGGGGATTTCAAATGACAGAAGCAAAAACAACGTATTATGATGCATCGGCAGGCAGACTGCACGTCAAAGGAACAAAACTTGTGGACAAAAAGGGGCATGAAGTACAGCTTCGCGGGGTCAGCACACATGGATTGAGCTGGTATCCGCAGTATGTCAACGACAAGTTGTTTTGCCCAGCTGCATGACAAATGGGGGGCAAATGTCGTGCGACTGGCGATGTATACCGAAGAATATAACGGCTACTGCAGCGGAGATGCAAAGAACCGCAGTGATTTAAAGAAACTCATAAAAAAAGGTGTAAAGCTGGCAAAGAAACACAAGATGTATGTGATTGTGGACTGGCACATCTTAAGTGATGGCAATCCAAATTCCCATAAAAAAGAAGCAAAAGCCTTTTTCAAGGAGATGTCAAAGGAATTAAAAGGTTACAACAATGTGATTTATGAGATCTGCAACGAGCCGAACAACGGAACAAGCTGGAAAGAGATCAAGTCTTATGCGAAAAGCGTGATTTCTACCATCCGTGAAAATGATAAAAAAGCGGTGATCGTTGTGGGAACGCCAACCTGGTCACAGGATGTGGATCAGGCAGCGGCAGACCCAATTAAAGGGGAGAATCTTATGTATGCACTGCATTTTTATGCGGCTACCCACAAGGCAGACCTGCGCAATAAAATGACCGCAGCCATCAACAAAGGGCTTCCGGTATTTGTTACAGAGTATGGAATCTGTGACGCTTCCGGAAATGGAGCGATTGACAAAGAAGAAGCAAACCGCTGGGTACAGACGATGGATGAATATGGCGTCAGCTACATTGCATGGAATCTGTCAAACAAACAGGAATCTTCTTCGATTATTAAAAGCAGTTGTTCAAAAGTCAGCGGTTTTAAGAAAAGCGATTTGAGTGATGAGGGCAAATGGCTGTATTCCATGCTTCGGAAAAAAGCCGGCCTGACAAAGTAGCAGCGATTACATAACACGGGCAGGCACCGGGAAAGGAGGGAATCATGCGGATACGAAAGCGCCGGATGCGATGGGGCAGATCAGAAATTGCCCAAGGAGTTGACCAGTGGATAGGCATCTTTTTGGCGATAGTGATATGTTTTTTCGCTTTGCAGCAGGGCTATGGTGTACAAAACATGCACGATATCACGCAGGCGGAGCCGGATCATCTTGCGGTACATACGATGGAGCGGCAGCAGGGTTCCTTCCTTGATATCCTCGGACGCTCAGAGCTCACACAGTTAGAACAGGCGCGATTGACAGAAAATGCGCGTGTCACCCGGCTAAGTGCAGAACGCAATGGGATTCTGTGGGCCGGGCTGTTAAGCGGCTTTGCAGGGAATGCCACCCGCATTTATCTTTCTTCCTGTCGGATTGAAAACATATTCGTGCGCAGCCATGCATGGATCATGGAATACATACACTGGCAGGATGGCGAAAAAGCTTCCGGCTCTTTGAAATAAGCGACCATTTTCAAAGAGTTCAGGAGGAAAATTTCATGTTAGAAACAGTCATTATCGTAGTTGTAGTAGCAGTTGTTGTGTTGGCCGCGGGTGTGGCATGGTGGTTCGAGAATGGATCAGCAAGTCATAGTGAGGGCGGTCATGCAGCGGATGTGGACAGCAATGAACTGACAAAACTGGAAAAATAAATACATAATGAAAGAGGGAATGTTTCCGTGTGTGGAACATTCTCTTTTTCGTGCGCGTTTCCTTGTGTTTTTGGGACATATAGAGAATAAGTAAGCCAGAAAGTCTCGGTGAAAGTTGCCGGAGGGACATATGTAGAAAAAGTGCATTGAAAAATCCTGGGAGAAGTTGGTAAAAGGACATATGTATAAAAAGCGCATGAAAAAGTCCCACAGGACCTGTTTAATGGGACATAAATGAGCACTTTTTTATCATATGTCCTCCATTCAGTTCGTCATGGGACATGGACGGCTATTTTTTTGCCATATGTCCTCTATTCAGTTCGTCATGGGACATAGACAAGCATATTTGCTTTATATGTTTGACCTCATATCATTATAAGCAGTATATAATTTGATTATATGCGTTGAAGGCAGGTGTTGATTTGAATCTTGGTATTGAAAAGGAAACTTTATTTTGGAGTCAAACCCGATGGAACTGTTGTGGGACAGGTTGTGACAGAAGAGTCTTTGTGGGAAGTAAGTCAGAAAGTAAGTAATAAGCAAACATATCCTTGCATAAACTGTACAAACACAGGAATGCAGGGGTATTTTTTTGAAAGCTTATATTGAAGAAAGAGCCGTGGAAATCGCAAACTATATCATTGAACATAAGGCAACTGTACGGCAGGCTGCCAAGCATTACGGAATTTCAAAATCCACAGTTCACAAGGATATCACAGACCGGCTGTGCCAGGTGAATCCGGCACTTGCGGCAGAAACCCGCAAGATTATTGATGTGAATAAATCCGAACGTCATATCCGTGGTGGAATGGCAACGAAGGAAAAATATGCACATTTACATATGGTATAGATTTTCAGCCATTTCGCGTGTTATAATGAGATGGCATGCAGGAGGAAAAAACAGTGAGTAATATGAAAAAAGAACAGCTTCGCCTTTATGCGGTAACGGACCGCACATGGCTGGGCAATGAAACCTTATATGAACAGGTAGAGAAAGCACTGAGAGGTGGTGCAACTCTGGTACAGCTGCGGGAGAAGGATCTTCCGGAAGCAGATGTGCAGAAAGAGGCAGAAGAATTGTTAGAACTTTGCCATCGCTATGGCGTGTTACTTATTCTGGATGATGATGTGGAGCTGGCGGCAAAGGTTGGTGCAGACGGGGTTCATATCGGACAATCGGATATGGAACTGGCACATGCACGCGCGATTCTCGGTCCGGACAAAATCATAGGCGTCACGGCAAAGACGGTAGAACAGGCCAAAGCAGCGGAGGCCGGAGGAGCTGATTATCTGGGAAGTGGTGCGGTATTTGGTTCCGCTACAAAGAAAGATGCCATTCCGATGAAACATGAACTGCTGGAAGAAATCTGTCACAGCGTAAAGATTCCGGTTGTAGCGATCGGAGGAATCACAGCAGAAAATGTATTGCAATTAAAAGGCAGAGGCATGGCAGGGATTGCAGTAGTCAGTGGCATTTTCGCCTGCAGGGATATCGAGGCAGGCACCCGGCATCTTGGAGAACTTGTAGAACAGATCATATAAAAGATACAAAAGAGGAGTAAAATGAAGACGAATTTACAGATAAAAAAACTGACGCTGACAGCACTTTTTACAGCAGTGGCTGTAGTTGGGAGCATGTTTTCTTTCCCGGTACTTGGATCAAAATGTGCACCGGTACAGCATTTGGTGAATGTACTGTGCGCGGTAACGGTCGGACCGTGGTGGGGACTGGCACAGGCATTTATGGCGGCCTTAATCCGTAATCTGACAGGACTTGGCAGCCCGCTGGCATTTCCGGGAAGTATGTGTGGGGCATTGCTTGCAGGACTGCTTTACCGGTATGGAAAAAAGCTTCCGTTTGCGTATGTGGGTGAAGTGTTTGGAACCGGTATCATCGGCGGAATGCTTTCCTACCCGATTGCGTACCTGGTTATGGGAAATAAAGCAGCGGCATTGTTTACGTTTGTGGTGCCATTTTTGATCAGTACCTGCGGTGGTACGATCATTGCGATTATCGTAACGATTCCATTGAAAAAGACCGGGATATTGGACAGGCTTACCGGCGAATGAGCAGACACGAGTGGAAAGCAGAAAGATGAGAGAACCAGTGATGAAATTTTCCGGGAAAAAGGTTGCAGAAATTCATGAAAAAATACAACAAATCCGTCCTATCATTCATTGCATTACCAATGCAGTAACTGTCAACGACTGTGCGAATATCCTTCTGGCGGCAGGCGCGTCACCAACGATGGCACACCATCCCTGTGAGGTGGAGGAGATTACGACCGGTACAGCAGCACTGATCTGTAATTTCGGGGCCATCTCGGATTATGAGGCGATGAAGACTGCCGGAAAGCGGGCGCATGCGCTGGGACATCCGATCGTGATTGATCCGGTCGGGGTGTCGGGGTCTTCCTATCGGCGCAAAAAATGTCTGGAGTTGATGAAAATAATCCATCCGACCTGTATCCGGGGAAATTATTCGGAAATACAGGCATTGCTGCACAACTGTGGAACGGTTACCGGGGTGGATGCAGCCGAGGATGCGCTGGCGGAAGCAGAAGAAACGGATTTGCCGGAGCTGATGAAGCAATATGCAAAGGAAAATCAGATGATTCTTGTCGCATCCGGAGAAGCTGATCTGATCACGGATGGAAGCTGCGTCTACCGGTGTCATAATGGAAGCCCGATGATGG
>ENA-OQNM01000840-OQNM01000840.1-human-gut-metagenome-genome-assembly--contig:-NODE-840-length-10420-cov-2.546196_pt1 | contig 10420 bp, 8 predicted proteins | sample MGYA00242632_ERZ504886 | MGnify/ENA primary metagenome ERZ504886 (study PRJEB26092, sample SAMD00036424) | human gut metagenome | host: Homo sapiens | study: EMG produced TPA metagenomics assembly of... | reverse complement strand
CACGTTGTCCTTGGTTGATTCGGCGACTTCACGCCGGAAGTCGGCCGCGATATCCGCCAGTCGGCTGGCGGCCTGGATGCCGTCTTCCCGGTTCGGGTCGAGGATCGCGCCGAACCGGTCGTCCGGTTTCAACGCGATCAGCGCCGGATTCTCCAGCAGGGCGAAGTCGATCTGCGCGGCTTCGGCACGCGTCACCGTGTTCTCCGTGGGGAGAGCGCCGATGCGTGCGTTACGTTCCAGCCATGAGCTGACGGCGGCGAAGCGGTTGAGGTTGCCCTCGATGTTGAGGGCGCACAGCACTGCCGAGAACGGCAGGGAGGAATCCCATGCGAAGAAGTAGCATCCGGAATAGCTGGATGTGTACAGGTGCAGCGGTTCCGCTCCGTGCACAGCTTCGAGCCCTTGATCGGTATCGAGCGCGTGGGCTTCGCGCATCAGATCGGCGAAGTAGTCTTCCAGGCCGGAGGCGCGCATGCCATGCGACCGGGCGCTCATGGTGTCTCTGATGGACCGTCGGATGGCGCCTATGGGCGCTTCGCGGTTGAGCCTGCGGAAAATGTTGCCGGAACCGAAACCGACGAGCAGGCCGTTCATCTGTGGCAGCATGTAGGCGGCGAAGAACGCGATGGTGATGGCGTCCCGATATTCGAGGTCGAACCGCATATTCGCTGGCAGGTTGGCGCGCATTTGCTCAAGCGTGTAACGGCTGCCGGTTTTGAGCCATGAGGCGAGCCACATCATGCGACCGCCCGGCATGCGTCCCACGACGCCGCCTTGCGTGGCGCGCACCGTTTTCGGATTGCGGCTGGCCGCATGGCCGAGTCTTGGACCGTCCGCCAACGTAAGGGTTTCCTCTTTGACGAAGACGAACCGCGGTTCGAGTTCCTGCGTGTCCATGTCCGGATCGGTGCCGGCGAAGACACGCGCTTTGCCGTCCGCGAGCGCGATTTGGGCGAAGTGGTCGCTGTCGGTGAACAATCCGATGGAGAAGGCATGGCCGTGGGTCTGCGGCAGTTGGGCCCATCCGAGGCGGAATCCTCCGGGCACGCCTTCGAATCCGTCGATGATGTGTCGTTTGATGAGCGGATTAAGCCGGATGGCGTTGCGGGTCAGTTCGTCGACGATGTCGTCGGGCTTGTCAAGCGCCTTGCCGAAGGGGTTGGCGTGGATGTGGCGCGGCGTGGCCTGGTTGACGAGTCGCCGCACATTTTGCCTGACGCGTTCGAGCATGGTCCGGTTATGTTCCGGTTGGCTGGCCGGGTCTGATGGTGTGCGGTGAGACATGTGTGCCATTCTTTCAATCCAATGCGACATGAAGCTATTAGAATAATGACGTGACTTTTTCGAAGCAGCGTTTTCAGGCACGTCGTCGTATGTGCGCAGCCATTGTAGTCGCTTTCGCGGTGATGGTGGCGGTCGAGTGCGTGTTGTGCAATATGCCGTTTTGGCGTTCCTTGACCGCATCGGGTGATTCCGCCGCCGCGTACAACGTGCTGGGCCCTGGGCTCGAACGTACTGACGAGGGGTTGTTGAAGGTCACCGATCCGACGCAGGCATATATGCAGGTCGATGCAGATGGCTCGTCGGAATATGTTCGTATGGACCCGGTGTCTTCGAAGGCGTTGGATAAGGCAGCCAGACAATCGGAGCAGGTGTTGCGCACGGTTCGTGTCCGTCCTGATGTCAATCGCAGGGCCGGTACGGTCAGTTCGGTGTCGGTGTCTTCGCCGCGTTCGCTGTATGTGCATGCGGCGGCTGCAGGTGGTTCGGCGTGCGTGCGGATTGTCGAGCCGAAGGGTTCGCTGATTCCGTTTGATGCGGTGCGTGCGAATGTGCGTGTACCGTTCGCGTTGAATCCGTTGCGTATCGGCGTGATGGTGGCCGTGTTGGCGATGGTACTGGTGTGGAGGCCTGGTTCGCGGTTGTGGCGGATGCCGTTGGATACGACGAGTGTGAGGCAGCGTGCGTGGCTAGGGGCGCTGCTGGCGGTGCCTGTTGTGGTCACTTGTGCCGTTGTGGTGTGGCAGCTGGTGGAGGCGGCTCCGTTGAGCTTCCATACGAAAGGCACGTACACGTATGATTTCGACCAGTACGATTACGTGGCAAGGGCGCTGCTTGATGGTCACGCGTGGTTGGATTTGGATGTGCCGGATGCGTTGCGTGACGCGGCGGATCCGTATGATGTGGCCACCCGGCAGCGGTTGCTTGCCGATGGCGTAAGCCCAGTGTATTGGGATTACGCGTTCTATCAGGGGCACTGGTATTCGTATTTCGGTGTGGTTCCCGCGTTGTTGTTGTTCCTGCCGTATCGGGCGGTCACATCGTTGTTCGTCGATGGCGGGCTGATGATGCCCTGCGGTGCGGCCGTGCCGCTGCTGATGCTTGGTTTTCTGGTATTCGGATGTCTGCTGGTGATTCGTGTGATATCCCGAATTCGTCCGAATGCGCCGTTGGCTGCGGTCAGTATGCTGTGCGTGTTCATGCTGTTGGCTTCCAATGGTTTGTATCTGTGGTATCGGACGAATTTCTATTCGGTGCCGATCGCCGCCTCCCTGTTTCTGAGCGTGTTGGGATTGTGGCTGTGGTTGGGCGCCGCCAAGCGGGTGCCGGTGTCAGGCGATCGGATTCGTGAGGTTGATGGCACGCAGTCGTTGTCGTTGCCCCATCTGGCTGCAGGCTCGATGTGCATTGCGGCCAATCTGGGGTGCCGTCCGCAGTTCATTCTCGTGGCGTTGCTGGCTTTCGTAATATTCTGGCCGCAGATTCAGTCGATTTTCCGTCACGCCTCCAATGATTCCTCCCTTCCCCATATGTCGGTCTGGCGTCTGATGCGCGCGCCGTTGGCCGCATTGCTTCCCGCGTTGATTGCGATCGTTCCTCTGCTGGCGTACAACGTGGTCCGGTTCGGATCACCGCTCGACTTCGGCACCTCATATCAGATGACGGTCACGGATATGACCAGTTATCGGCAGCCATTGTCGAATCTTGCGCTGACCGTCGCATATTACCTGTTCCTGCCGTTGCGGTTCACGGATGCGTTTCCGTTCCTCGCCGTCAATCCGGCGCCTCTTCCCACTTGGGGATTTACCGAGGCAATGCCTGGCGGCTTATTCACGATAGCTCCGTTGACGTTGGCCGCGCTGGCCTGCCCGTTCCTCTACCGGCGTATGCGCAAGGCCGGGCGCACGAACACATGGCTGTTGTTGACATCCAGCCTGGCATTGGGATTGCTGCTTGTGGTGATTGACTCCCGCATGGCTGGTTTGGGATGGCGGTACATCGCCGATTTCGGATGGCTGTTTGCCTTGGCCGCGTTGCCTTCGTTGCTGATCGTACTTGATTGCGGCAAGCCGCGTCTGCGTTGGGTATGTCGTGCCGGATTCCTCGCGCTGCTGCTGTTCACGCTGGTTGTCGCGCTGATGTCGTTGTTCCTGCCCGGGCGTGACGATGAGATGTTGCGCAACAATCCCGCCTCTATCTCGACGTGCAGTCCTGGTTCATGTTGGGTTGACGTCCGACATAAGCTACATCCAAGTTAAAATTCTAGGTTTCCTTTCCTGATTCATATAGCTACGGTTTTTCCGGTTTGCTCTGTAGTTTCAGTCGGACAATCATAACGATTGTCATCATTGTGTCTTTGAGTTATCGTTCCGGGGGTCGCCAACCATGAAACCGCTTTCGCCGCCACGCAACCATCCTCGGGCCGCACGTTGGATGCCAAAGGCGACATCGTGCTGCTCACCACCGAACTGGGCCGCGACGACAACGCCGTGCAGGACCAGGTCGTCAAACTCGATGCCGAAACCAGCAGTGTGACGCGACTGTTGGATTTCGGCAGCCTGTTCGCCGATTACAAGGCGTCCGCCACGCATGCGGGCACGGACGATTCGGATGAACTGCCGGTGAACCTGCGCGCGGTTGCGCCTGCGGTTCGTTACAATCGGCGGTATGGGTTTCTTCGATTCGCTGTTCGCCGGTAAACGTTCCACACCGGCTTCGTCCGTCACGTTCCATCTCGACCAGGCCGCCCACATGTACGAGGACGGCAATATCGGCTTGGAGGCCACCACGCTTGATATCACACCTGACAGCAAGCGTGTGGCGGTGATAGGTTTGAACGGTGCCGGCAAGACCACGCTGCTCAAATTGTTGGATGGCGCGTTGGCCGCCACGTCCGGAACGGTCCGCATCGAAGCGGACGGTACCGCATACGACCCCGCCGTGAAACGCGATCTGAAGCATGTCGAGGATCTGGTCGGCCGCGTGCGGCGCGAAGAGATTCCGAACGCCTACTACAAGGCGGCTTCGATTCGTGAGGCGATCAACCTGCCGTTGAAGAAGCACAAGGTGCCGGAAAGCGAACGTCAGGCGATCATCGGCAATCTGTTCGCGCATTTCGACTTGGCTTCCGTGGCCCGCGAGCCGGCCTCCGCTTTGGATAGCGAGAAGCGGCATCTGCTGGCGATCGCGGCCGCGTTGAGCTTCTCCCCGCTGCGATCGTCGCCGACGAGCCGACCAAGGGCTTGGACGAGGTGGCGTCGGCGCGCGTGGCGAAGGCCCTGTTCAGCTATGACAAGCAGGTGGTGTTCGCCACGCATGACACGGATCTGATCGTCCGTCCGGAATATGCGATCGGCCGCGTGCTCGTTGTCGACGACCATCGTGTGGTGTTCGACGGCGTGCCTCGTGAGGCGGTCGATTTTTACACGGATTTGGTTCGTTCGAAGTATGAGGCGGCGAAGGGCGACAGGGCGTAGAAGAGATTTCGGACTCGGCAGTCCGTTCAGCCGATCAGTTCGTTGACGGTGTCGATCACCACGTACACGTTATGCCGGAAATCGTCCGGTTCGGGCAGTAGTGAGATGGCCAGATAGCCGTTGGAGGTCATGTCGAAGAAGTAGCCGGGCTGTCCGGATACGCCGTGGCGTTCGATCATGTGCAGCACCAGCTCGTTCTCGTCGAGCACGCTGGGCACGCGCAGCAGTACGTTCCATCCGCCTTCGGCACGCAATACGCTGACGAGACCTTGCTCGTCCACGTCGAGCATGGCATGCAGTGCTTTGAGATTGCCGCGCACACGTTCCTGCACGCGCGCGGTCTGCGATGGCGCCGCTTCAAGCAGTGCGGGAATTCGTTTTGCGACGATCTCGCTCATGGGCAGATAGTCGTCGGCGATCACGTCGAGACGACGCTTGGCTTCCGTCACGTCTTCTGCCGGTCCGGACACTTGGATCCAGCCGACTTTGGCATGCGGTGCGGCGAGCATTTTCGAAAAACCGTCCAACGCGAATGTGAGCGCGCCACGCTCCCCCGCGAGTCGTGTATTGCCTTCGAATGGTTCCAAATCGTAATCGTAGAACACTTCGTCGGCGATGATGGCCACGTCGTGGTCCCGGCACAGGCGGACGATCGCCTCGCGTTCCGACGGTTTGACGTACGAACCGGTCGGATTGTTGGGGTTGATGAGCACCAGCGCGCGGATGCGATTGCCGTCCGGGCCTTCCAGCGCGGTTTTCAGTTCGGCCACGTCGATGTACCAGGAGCCGTCGAATCGTTGCTGGTATTCGATCATGTCGACGCATTCGAGGCGTGCGATCGATTCGATGAGCGGATAGCCGGGTTTCGGTGCGAGCACGGCGTCACCGGCATCACACAGCAGTTTGATAAGCCACGAGTAGGCTTCGGAAGTTGAACTGAGGATGTACAGGTCGTCCGGCGAGCAATGGCCGATTTCCTGCATGTCAAGGAACGCGGCCAGCGCCTCACGCGCGTAGCGTTGGCCGCGCGGGTCGGCGGAGTAGATGTCCGGCACAAGATCCGGAGCCAGCGCGTGCCGTGTCGGATTGGAGTCGTTGAGCTTGCCGAGCGGTCTGCCGGCTGTTTTGGCGGTGGCTTCCGCCTTGGCGATGGGATTGGGCTCACTGATGTCGACTCTTGAGGAAAAACGCATGCTCTCCACCCTACTCCATGGACTGCCGTCTTCCATCTGCGGCACATGGAACAACGAAAAAGGCCGTCCGACGAATCGGACGGCCTTGTGACAACCTAATCGGTCAACACATCACTTCTGCTTGGTGCTCGCGTAGTATGCGGCGCCGATGATGCCGGCCTCGTTGTGCAGCTTGGCTGCGACGATCGGGGTCTTGATGTCGATGTACGGCAGGAACTTCTCGGAGACGCGGGACACGCCACCGCCGACGACGAACAGCTGCGGGTCGAAGTAGAACTCCATGAGAGAGTAGTACTTGGTCAGGCGCTTCGCCCACTTCTTGTAGCCCATGTCGAGCTTCTCGCGGATGGAGGATGCGGCGTACTTCTCCGCGTCGCCCTTGCCCTTGAGCAGTTCCAGATGGCCGAGCTCGGTGTTCGGAATGAGCTCGCCGTTGAAAATCAGCGCGGTGCCGATGCCGGTGCCCAGCGTGGTGGCGATGACGAGGCCATCCTGGCCCTTCGCGGCGCCGAACTGCTGCTCGGCAAGACCGGCGGCGTCAGCGTCGTTCACCACGGTGACCGGACGACCGCAAGCTTCGGAGAACACTTCGGTGACGTCCACGCCGACCCAGGACTGGTCCAGGTTGGCCATGTAGCCAAGCTTCTCGCCCACATGAATCGGAGCCGGGAAGGCGATGCCGACCGGAGCGGACTCCGGAACCTCGAAATGCTCGAGCTGCTGGCGAACGATTTCGCCGACGGCCTTCGGAGTGGACACCTCCGGGGTGAGGATCTTCAGACGCGGTTCGGCGAACTCGCCCTTCTCGAGGTTAACCGGGGCGGCCTTAATTCCGGAGCCACCAATGTCAACGCCGAATGCCTGTGCAGTCTCAATCATCTTCAACCTCTCTATCAAGGTATGTTATGGGTGTATTCGAACCGGTACGTGTTATGGTAACTCGAAACATGCCCAAAATCGCGCGCGACATGCACAAATGGTGAGAACGATTGCATAAATTGTAATACTTAACCGAGTAAATATTTCATCGCCTGTTTTGCAAACGATTCGTCCCACGTCGGTAGAGGCTCCGACGTGGGACGAATCGTCAATCGCGTGATCGCCGCGCGTTGGGAAACGCGTGGGCCACGGTGTTACTTCAGCGGCGGCATCGGCTGCCATTCCGGATCATGCAGCAGCTTGCGCGAATCCCACCATCCCTTGGCGATCTGAACGATGCCGGTCTTGAAATGCTCGCGGTCCACCATCGTCAGTCGAATCACTTCCTTGACCGCGGTCAGCACCGTACCCAGGCCGAACAACAGCGGACGGTAATCGCCGTACGTCATGAAGTATCGGGCCATGTAGCCGCGGTTGCGCATGATGTGGTAGCGGTTCATGTCGGAAGTGGAGTTGAGCTGGCGCACGCCGGCGATGTCCCAATTGCCGATCTCGCGCGTACGGCGCAGCACCACGTCGGGCACGACGATCGGATTGGTGACCTTGCTGGCACGATAGCCGTACATCGTGTCGTCCCAATAGATGAAGAAACGCGGGTCGGGCAGACCGATCTTCTCGACGATGTTGCGGCGGAACAGGCCGCCTTCGAAGCACAACGTGTCCATCACGCGATAGCCAGCCGGGCCGAACGCAGCCGGTGCGATCGGGTTCGGAATGCCGAGCGGGACGATGAAATCGTACTGCCAGTAGAACGGACCGCCATCATAGTCGTAGCGGCTTCCCTGAATCACGTCGTGCCGATCGGTCCACTTAGCCAAGCGCTCGATGCCTTCCGGCATGACGGCGACGTCGTCGTCCATGACCCAGAACCATTCGGCACCCAGCTCGTACGCCTTCTTCACGCCTGCGGAGAAACCGCCCGCGCCTCCGAGGTTGTCGGTCTGCGGCGCGTAGACCACGCGGTTCTCGTTGCCGGACAGGTCGGCCACGGTGGTGCCCCACTGCGCGGTGAGCTTGGCGCTGAATTCTTCGACCATGCCATGGGTCTTGTCACTGTGCTCGTTGTCCACGACGATGATGCGCCACGGGGCGACGGTAAGCTTCTCGATGGATTCGAACAGGGTGGCGAGCAGCTGCTGGCGCTTGTAGGTCACCACGACGATAGCCAGCTTTTCGATGGTCTTCTTCGCAACTTGCTTTTCAGTCATACGTTCCATTCTTGCACCGGCCCTCAACCACACATCGGCCATGTTCGATATGGAGCCGAGCACGGGCATAATCCGCGACAAATATGGACAGAACCTTGCACGGCACGAACTTGTTTGCCATAATGAACCGCGTATGCAGGGGAATCCGTATGACGGATTGAGATGGGCGTGGACGTCCGAACCCTTTGAACCTGATGGTTAACACCAGCGTAGGGAGGCATGGCCATATGGCTGATGTGATTTCCGTAACCAATTCCGATTCCGCGTTCGACGCTTCGAAGGGCGTCACGCGAACCAATCTTCCCCCATTCGCGCAGCGGCTGCGCAAAGCCGCCGACCTCGTATGGGAGGAAGGCTACAGGCAGCCGTTCATCCGCGAACTGGGCGAAGGCACTCTGCCGCGCGAGAAGTTCGCGTTCTATCTGCTGCAGGATTTCCGTTATCTCAACGACTACGCCAGAGTGCATGCTTTGGGACTGGCCAAAACAGACGATCCGGAGATCATGGCGTTCATGCTCAACGTGCAGAACGGCGCGTTGAATGTGGAGTCGACCGTGCACCGCACGTATCTGGCCAGCTACGGCATCACCGACGAGCAGATGAACAGCGTGCGCCAGTCGGCGTTCGCCCGCGCGTACACGTCGAACATCCTTTCCATCGCCTATGGCAAGGGTATCCTCGACATTCTCGTGGCCGTGCTCCCCTGCGCCTGGGTGTATGCGGATTACGGATATCGTCTTGCCCATGAATTCGCAGACACGCTCGATGTGAACCAGTACAAGAGCTGGGTGGACATGTACAAGACCGACGAGTTCTGGCAGGGTTCGGCTTGGCTGATCGAGCATATCGAGAAACTCGCCGCCGAGGTGAGCGAGGAACGCAAGCAGGAGCTGGTCGATATTTTTGTGACCGGCGTTGAGAACGAGTACATGTTCTGGTCCAGCGCGTACGACATGCAGTACACGTGGAAGCCCGAATGGGATCAGGAGAGCTGATTCTCCGGCACGCTCTCTTCCGATTGTTTATTTCCATATGAAGCGGCCCACCTTCCGATTGGTTTCGGAGGGCGGGCCGCTTCATATAACGTTCGGATCGCTATTCGCGCACGAGACGAATGTGCTCCACGTCGTCACGCTGGGAACGACGGTAGAGCACGAAACGGTTGCCGATGACCTGCACGAGTTCCGCGCCAAGCTGTTCGGCGAGACCTTCGCCGGCCTCCTTGGCGGTCAGACCGGAACCGTCGAGCACGGAGCATTTGACGAGCTCGCGCTTCTCGACTGGTCTCGTCCGCCTGTTTGACGGCGTTTTCGCTCAGATCGTCTTGCCGACCTGGATGAGCGGATTGAGTTTGGTGGCCAGGCCGCGCAGCTGCTTGACCTGCTTTTTGGTAAGTGCCATATGTGTTCCATTCCTATCTACAAATACCCGCTCAAGCCTAGCGTGAGGACCGGTATTTGCCCATCCGCCCGCAACGCACCGGTCATAACAGCACGCCCGGCACGACCAGTGCGACGAGATAGACCGAGCACCACGATCGCCACGGTCACGTCCATGCCGGTGACGCGCATGACACGCCAATGCGTGCGCGTCGCACCTTCCTCATAGCAGCGCGCGTCCAAGGCGAGGCTCAGGTTGTCGGCGTGGCGGATGGCTGCGGCGAAGACCGGCACGACGACCGCCACCATCGCTTTGATGCGTACTACGAACGAACCTGTTTCGACGCTGCCACCGCGCGCCGACTGCGCGTCGATGATCGCTTTCGTTTCCATGCCAAGCGTCGGCAGGAAACGCAGGGCGAGGCTCATCACCAATGCCGTCTCCTGCGTGTGCAGGCCGAATCTGGCGAACGGTGACAGCAATGATTCGAACGCGTCGGTCATGGCGGTCGGTGTGGTGGAGGCAAGGAACATCGCTCCGATGACGATGACCACGGCGAACCGACATGCGTAGAGTATGGCGATGCGGATGCCGTCATCGGTGATGGGAATCGGCCCGAGGCTCGCCACCGTGGTGCCGGTGCGCACGAAGAAGATGTTCAGCAGGCCGCAGAAAACGAACAATGCCAGGAACACACGCACGGAAGCGGCCAATCGGCCTACATTGATGCGTCCGGTCCGCGGCGATCACGCCGGTGAACACCACGGTCAAGACAGCAATTGCCAGAATGAGCCGATGGCGAACGCGGTAGAACATGAGCGCCAATGCGGACAGCATGCCCACGCGCGGATCGAGGCGTTTCCAACAGGGTCCGCCGCTCCCCCACGGTCGCGGTGTCCGAGACCGGCGGCGTCCAACGGATGGTTCCGCATCCGGCTCCTCT
>ENA-OQNM01000839-OQNM01000839.1-human-gut-metagenome-genome-assembly--contig:-NODE-839-length-10431-cov-3.692061_pt1 | contig 10431 bp, 12 predicted proteins | sample MGYA00242632_ERZ504886 | MGnify/ENA primary metagenome ERZ504886 (study PRJEB26092, sample SAMD00036424) | human gut metagenome | host: Homo sapiens | study: EMG produced TPA metagenomics assembly of... | reverse complement strand
CAGATGCCAAGCCAAAAGCGCAGATAATACTGGATGTCTTATCGAGCATTTTGGCAACGCAGATGCCGTGCCGCAGCTGCCGGAGCGGTGCTTAAGCCGCAAGGCGGGAATTGTGCGGTGTTGCCTAAAATCTTTTTTCCTTCCCGATATCCAACTCGCGGGCTTTTCCAGTTACGTTTTCCCCCTCGTTTTGTTGCCTGGGCCTCGCAGCGGATTCCTACATTTGCATCGCTATTCTTATTATGTTGCATCCTATGTTCTTTTCCTGCATCCCCGGAAGCAAATAAACCATTGCTTTCTCTATTCCCTTTTTAGATTTTTTCTCCTTTTCAAAAAACAGCTTGGCAACATGAAGCAGGAAGATACCAAACAGCGTATCCTGGAAAAATCACTGGAGCTTTTTGCCTCAAAGGGGTATGATGCCGTCAGCGTGGGGGAAATTGCAAAGGCCGTTGGCGTCAAGGCACCCTCGCTCTACAACCACTTTGCCAGCAAACAGGCCATTTTTGATGCCATTGTGGAGAGCACTGCTGCCCATTACGAAAAAGACACGGATGAAATTTCCATCCATGTGCAGGATGTCAAACAGGACTTTGCACTGTTCGCCCATATTTCAGAGGATGCGTTGGTTGAAAAGGTTCGTCAGATTTTCTTTTACTCCCTGCACGATCATACCGTCAGCCAATTTCGCCAGATGATGACGCTAGAGCAGTTTCGTTCCCCAGAGCTGGCTGAACTGTATTCCCAGCGATATGTGGACCGAATGATCGACTATCATGCGGATATCTTCCGCACCCTTATTTCACTGGGTATTCTGCGGGCAGAAGATCCCGACACGTTGGCGCTTCAATACGTCTCCCCGGTCATTACCCTTCTCAGCGTTTGTGACCGCCAGCCGGAACGTGAGGCCGAATGCCTGGAAAAGCTGGACGCCCATGTAAGGCTGTTTTTCCGTACCTTTAATATAAAGCGAAGTGAACCATGAATTCAAACAAAGAACATTGGATTTTGTGCCCCGCCTGCGGCTCCAAAACGCGGGCACGGCTGCTGCCGGATACTGTGTCTGTTGGATCCTTCAATTCGGTCTTGAAGAATTCTGGATACATCTTAATGTCCTCATCGAGCGAAGCCCATACCAAATGTTCTTTGCTGTTATCCTCCATAAAGCTTTCACTGATCGGCGCAAAAGCATCAGGCACTTTCATATAGAAGAAAAGCGAAATCTCATAAATCAGCTTGTTCCGATTGGAAGGCATGTCGCCATAGAAATAGTTTTCATGCACAAAGCCAAGGCGGTCAATTTCCATCTGAACGCCTGTTTCCTCCAACACCTCACGGACGACAGCCTCTTCTGCTGTTTCACCGAATTTTACCCTGCCGCCAACGGAGTAGAGATAGTCTCTGTCATTGCCAACCATCAAAATCTTTCCATCCTTCATGATGATTGCGCCGACACGGATATTCAAAATTCCATCGTCACAGGCTACGCACATATCTTTGTTCATTGTTTTTCCACCTTATCACCGTTTTGCTATTTCAAGACATACTTCCATGCACTGCTTTCTTGATAGTAGAAGAACTCGCTCAGATTTTCTTCTTTGAAAACCCGTAGCATATCACGCATATCCAAAGACAACTTGAGATTAGGCAGATTGGCAATATCTTCCCACCAAACCCGACCTTCGGAGCTGGAATGTAATTCGCCATCAAACAAGTTGTCTTATAAAGCAGCACAACAACCTGCACTGATTTTCTACACCAGTCTTTGATACCGCAGAGCTGGGGAGAACGGATATGCAGTCCAGTTTCCTCCTGCACCTCACGAATCACGGCATCCGTAAAGGATTCTCCCGGCTCTATATGACCTCCGGGGAAGGTGATGCCCGGCCAGTCCCGTTTTTTCCGGTCGATCACGACAACTCGGCTGCCATCACAGATCATGCACATATTTGTAAATTCAACCGTTTCGGTTCTTGCCATTATGTTAAAACTCCTTCATCAAAAAAGTAAAACGGATTTACAATGCTCTCCGCCCCGAACACTTTTATCGCCATTCGATACATGGCTCTTGCGTGGATACGGTCATGCCAGATAAAACGGCGCAGGACTTTACGCAGTGACCAATCCTCGCCATAGCTGCCTTTTCTGACGGTATTTTGCAGAAAATCAGGGTTAGATTCAAGCGATTCAAATCCCCGCTTGCGGCATTCGTATATGTTGCCGTCATGATCGGCATCCACAGCAATCTCCGCAAAATAATATGTATTCACATTCTTTGTATGCTCGTACATTTCATTTGCCGTGCGGGGAACTTGTCCGTAAAAGGTCTTGCGTTCGGGAGCAGCCGTTGCATTCTTATCGGGAACAGAATCATACAAGGCAAGAAAATCCTGCGCTGATTTCAGCGCAAGTGCCTTTAACTTTATATATTCTTCTGCTGTCAGCGGTGCTTTTTCACTTTCAAAAAGCACATCAGAGTCCGCGTCGCAGATCGCAAGCTCGGAAACCTTTTCTTCGATGATGACGATATCCATGCTTGTTACTGCTTTTTTGCCGCACCATTTGAGATAAGAGCATATTTCTGCTTGCATTTTCCGGACAGCGGCTTCCAATGTTTCTCCGCGGGTGTATGCACCTACAAAATCCACCGCATAAAGCAAGGTGTCTCTGCCGTTATGCTCCCATACACAGTTGATCGTCATATGGTATCTCTCCAATCGTCTGCTTCATGATAATAATTGAGCCTGATCTAAAGGCTGATATTCCGTGACCACTTCGAGATGCGCCTTTGAATCGCCATTCAAAACGATGACGGCATACGTAGCAGGTCATTGTAGATCAGATCGTCAAACGTGCCCACTCGTTCGTGTGTACACACAGTATGACACAGCAATCATTCTATTTTCAATAGGTGCGACGGAAGTTATCGCCATTTAGCAACATTATTTTGTGCTAAAATCTGATTTTTCGATTCTAACAGTGTCAATCATACTCTGCATCGAAATACCTATCTATCGACTTTACAGTTTTGAGGGGTATTTTGCTTGACCGCAAATATACGCACTCCCCAGCGAACGGTATCCGCTATGCAGCGATTCGCTGTTTCACAAAAGAACCGCACAGAGGCGATAACTATTTCACCCTTTTCGCTATCCTTGCTTTTCAGCGCAAAAAACAGGTGATTCGCAACCCTTAGATGTACAAAAACAGGCAGCACCCAACCGACGTTGAGTGCCGCCTGTTTTGTTGTCCAATCCTGCTTGGCAGATGCCGATTTTGTAGTTTTCTCAAATTACTGTCTTATCGGCACACGGCATATGTTTGTCCGTTTTTTGTGGATGCTCCAAACAGTTAAATATCCGCAGCGTTCCAAGCTCTCGACTTTTCACACTTTATCGAAAGTTTTGAAGTCACACATGAGTTTCAATGCTGTCCCAATCCTTTGGCTTGAAGGACGTGCAGGAATGGTTAGGGCATCCTGATATAAAGATGACGGCGAATATTTACGGACATTTGGATACCAAAAGAAAGCAAGGCATTGCAGCAAATATGCAGCGACCTTTGCCTGCTGGATAAAATCGGTTAGAACTGGCCCTATTTTCACCGCAAAAAAGCAAAAAAATAAAACCGCCAAGTTCTTTCAAACTTAGCGGTTCCGCGTTGAAAAACTCAACTCACTGTTTGGTCCGAGTGGCGAGAATCGAACTCACGGCCTCTTGAACCCCATTCAAGCGCGCTACCAAAACTGCGCTACACCCGGTCGAACGTGGGCTGCTGTCATCAACAGGTATTATTATAACAGGCTTCTAAAGAAAGTCAAGCTTTTTTCTAAAAAATTTTGATTTTTTTCGTATTTTTCTTTTTCAGTTTCCTTTTCATCGTTCTGCCATACTTTTTGCCTGCTGGCAGCAGCTCACCTGTTTATAGTGGCTGCGTTTTCATGCGATTAGTGCCTGCATCAGGTCTTTGTGTTCTCCTGCTGCAGCTGGCTCTGCGTTTTTTCGGGCAGCAGGTTCGTCATACTCTTCAGGCTGATGCCGATGGTGGAAAGATTATGCAGCATAGCCGAGGTTGCCGGCTGCAAAATGCCCAGTGCGCCCAGAATGATCAGGGCAGAGTTAAAGCTCAGCACAAAGCGATAGTTGCTCGCCACACGGCGCTGCATGGCGTTGGCAATGCTCTTGAGCTGCACCAACTCTTCCAAGCTGTCGGCTTTGATGGTAATATCGGCAATTTCGCGCGCAATGGCTGCGCCAGAGTTGATGGCGATGCCAACATCGGCAGCAGACAAAGCCGGTGAATCGTTGATGCCGTCGCCGATCATGACAACGGTATGCCCTTCTGCCTTTGCTTTTTGGACATACTCTGCCTTATCTTCCGGCAGAACCTCCGAGAAATACTGATCAATGCCTACCTGGCGGGCAATCGCGGCTGCGGTGCGGTCACTGTCACCGGTCATCATCACAGTGTTGGTGACACCGATGGCGCGCAGCTGGCGCAGCACATGGCGTGCTTCGGGGCGCAGCGGGTCCGCAATGCAGATAACGCCCACCAGCTGGCCGCAGGCAGCCAGATACAGGTGCGAATATTCCGGTTCCAGATCGTCAAACTTCTGCTGCTCCGCAGCGGGAATGACGCACTTTTCATCCTCGAACACAAAGTGATGGCTGCCGATCACAACGCGCTCCCCGCGCACGCGGCTTGCAATGCCGTGGGCCACAATGTACTCTACCTCGGTATGCATCTCCTCGTGGGTAATGCCGCGCTCCTTGGCAGCACGCACCACGGCGTTTGCCATGGAATGCGGAAAGTGCTCTTCCAGGCAGGCGGCCAGCTTGAGAACTTCCTCCTCATTACACCCGGAGAACGGCACAACCTTGACCACTTTAGGACTTGCATGGGTCAGGGTACCGGTCTTATCAAACACAATAGTATCCGCCTTGGACAGGGCTTCCAGATACTTGCCTCCCTTGACGGTGATGTGGTAGGAGCCGCATTCACGCATAGCAGACAGCACGGCCAGCGGCATGGAAAGTTTAAGTGCGCAAGAGAAATCGACCATCAGAATCGAGATTGCGCGGGTTACGTTGCGGGTGAGCGCATAGGTCACGACCGTACCAGCCAGACACCACGGCACCAGGCGATCCGCCAGCTCCAGGGCGTGGTTTTCCGTGCCGGACTTGAGCTTTTCGGACTCTTCGATCATAGATACGATCTTATCGTAACGGCTGGCACCATCCACGGCGTTTGCAGCAAAAACGCATTCGCCTTCCTCAACAACAGTACCTGCATAAACTGTCGCACCCGTAATCTTGCGTACCGGCATCGACTCACCGGTCAGGGCCGCCTGGTTGACCATAGCTTCGCCCTCGATCACGGTGCCATCCAGCGGCACCATGTTGCCAGAACGCACAATGATCTCGTCCCCCGCCTTGACTTTGGTGATGGGCATCAGAACTTCGGTCCCCTGACTGCGCACCCAAACACGGTCAACGTTCAGGGACATGCTGCGAGCCAGATCATCCAGGCTCTTTTGCGTGTCCATTCTTCCAGCAAAGCGACCCACATTGAGCAGGAACATAACGGAACCGGCGGTATTAAAGTCACCGCGCAGCAACGATACACCGATAGAAAGTGCATCCAGCACTTCCACTTCCAGCTTGCGATGCCACAGGCAGACCAGACCACGGCGGATAAATTCAATTGCTTTGAACACCGTGATAACGGCCTGCACCGGAGCAGGCAGAAACAGCTTGCGGAACGCACGGAACACCACCAAGTTGACAAAACGTTCCTGGTATTCCTGGTTGATCTTACGGCTGTCAGCCGAAGTAACCAGTGAATCCAGTTCCGGGTTATCAAACTTATAATGGCTCAGCACCGTTACTGCACCCGCACGGCTGCCCTTATATTGGATCAGAACATCGCCGGTGCGTTCATACACTTTGGCATGTTCAATGACTTCCGAATGGTTCAGGTATGCTTCCAAAACATCTGCACGGTGCAGGGTCATACGCACGGCATTTACATGCACACGCATACGGCCGCGGCTTTCATGTAAAATTGTACATTTCATAGTTGTATTTCCTTATTCAGCTTTCCCAACTGCCAATTCTGGCACAGCGATAAAGGCATCATCCGTTCAGCCGCTGTGCCCCACCACATAAAAAGGGCCGCCTGCAGGCGGCCCAAAAGAAGCAATTATTCTGCGGCGCTTTCAGCAGCGTCATCAGCGATAACTTCCTGTTCAGCTGCGGCTGCGCGGGCTTCGTTGATGGCCTTTGCATCTGCCAGAATGTCGCCAGCCTCTTCCTGAACGCGGCTGACCGTCTCCATAGTGCAGTCCTTCATACGCAGAACAGCTGCGGTGGTCTGGGTATAGACCTTCTTAGCGTCCTTGCTGGCCAGGATTTTGAAACCAGCGGAGCCAAACAGCATACCACCAACAAAAATTGCTACCTTCTTTACGTTCACCATAATACGTTGAACTCCTCTCTATTGATTCGACATTCCCAGGGGGTGCAAGCTGCTGCATACATTCCCCGGCTGCAATTGGCGATGTTTCACAAGATTAACTTCTTGCAAAAATCTTTATTCGCAAGTATAACGTATTTTACACTTTTTACAAGTGCATTTTGGATAAAAAATGTGCCGTCTGGTTTTATTTTTGAAAATTCTATGTTCCACGTTCCACCATTTCGCCCAGTTTCAGCCCACCGCTGCTGTGCGTTTTGCTGCGCTGTAATTCCACATCAGGCAATCGTTTTTTCTTCCGGTCAGCTGGTCGGTGCGCACGCGGCGGCATTCCCGCGGGGTAATGCCTTTTTCGCGCTTAAACATTGCCGCAAAACGGCTGGGGCTGTCGTACCCAACCCGCTGTGCGATCTCCAAAATGCTCAAATCCGTTGTGAAAAGCAGCTGTTCCGCATGCTGCACACGGCAGCGGCGCAGGTAAGTATTGATTGGCAAGCCGTACACCTGTTTGAACGCCCCTTTCAGCGAAGTAAGAGAGATATGATACCGCTGCGCCAGTTCCGCCTGGGTTACGCGGCTATCGAGATGTTCCACCAGATACTGGTGCACCTGTTGCACACACTCGGCCTGTTCTTTGTACAGATAGGCCGAAGCTGTGGACATGGTTTCCGGTTCATTCACTTTCTGGCTGCGGCTCATTTTCTTCCACCTCCGTTTCGGCAAAGAGCGCACCAAAATGTTCCCTGTAATCCCGGTCAGGAAGCGCTGCAATCAACGCCAGCGCCGCATTGCGCCGTTCATCTGCACTGACCGGGAACGGATATTCCGGCATAGCGGCAAGGGTTGCATCCAGCAAGCGGCCGTAGTAGTTTACGGTAAACGCACCGCGGTCCGTCAGATAAATTTTGCCATAGTGCCGTTTTACCACCATACCATCCCGCATGAGAATGTTCAGGATATGCACAACCGAGGGTTTGGTAACCCCTAGTGCACTGGCAATCTGACGGGAAGATACATCCGGGGTTGCTGCAGCTGCATTGCTGATTGCAAACAGATATCGCAGGTGGGCATCGCTCAATGCCATGTTCATCACTCCATATCAAGCAGCCCGCACCATAGTGCAGCTGATAAAAAATGCGGCGGACCGCGGGCATTGCTGCCTGCGGCCCGCCGCGCTGGGATTCAGGAAAATTTTAATTCCCTTAAGCTTTAATGTACCTGACTTGCGTTAGCCTTTGCCTTTTCTTCGGCAATCCGTTTGAACTTTGCAAGCTCTTCTGCATTTTCTTTGCAGGAGCCATTGCAGCCACCGGAGCAGCCACACTCACCGTGGCAGCTGCCACCGCAGTCGCAGCCAACGCCGCCATGCTTGTGAGAGTGCCACACAATCAGGCCCGTGCCCCCAAACACAATAACCGCACCAATAATGGTAGGCAGATTAAAATTTGTGGCCAAGAAATCCATCATAGCGAAACACCTCTCTTATAAAAGGAACATCAAATTGTCAGTGATTACTTGGAAGCAGCAACCTTCTTGACATCAATCTTAACTTCGTTATCATTCAGGTACTTGTTGGGGCGAACCAGCATGTAGATGGTAAACACAATGATAGCGACAGCAACGATGGTGAAGATGTTGAAGCCAACTTCGCCGGTGATCAGGCCGCCGATCTGGTAAACAACCAGGGATGCACAGTAGGCCAGCAGGCACATATAACCAATGGCGATAGCAGTCCACTTGCCGTTGTTCATTTCACGCTTGATAGCGCCCATAGCTGCGAAGCACGGTGCGCACAGCAGGTTGAAGATCATGAAGCTGTAAGCAGAGATTGCGGTGTAGTCGTTTGCAACTTCGCCCCAAATTTCGTCGCCGTTCTCAGACAGCTCGCCGCCGAAGTGATACAGAACGCCAAGGGTACCAACAACGTTCTCTTTTGCGATCAGGCCGGAGATGGAAGCAACGGTTGCACGCCAGTTTCCGAAGCCCTGAGGAGCAAAGATCCAGGCGATTGCACTTGCAACGGCTGCCAGGATGGAGTTGTCCTGATCTTCGACCATGCCGAAGACGCCATCCTCAAAGCCGAAGCCCTGCAGGAACCACAGAACGATGGTGGAAGCCAGAATGATGGTGCCGGCACGCTTGATGAAGGACCAGCCACGTTCCCAGGTTGCACGCAGAACGTTGCCCCATGCAGGTACGTGGTAAGCAGGCAGCTCCATAACAAACGGAGCAGGATCACCAGCAAACAACTTGGTCTTCTTCAGGATGATACCAGAGATGATGATGGCTGCAAAGCCGATAAAGTAAGCAGAAACAGCAACCAGGCTGCTGCCGCCGAACAGGGCACCTGCAAACAGGCCGATGATGGGCATCTTAGCGCCGCAGGGGATGAAGCAGGTAGTCATGATGGTCATACGACGGTCACGCTCGTTCTCGATGGTACGGGAAGCCATAACACCGGAACGCGCAGCCGGTGCCAACCAGCATGGGGATGAAGCTCTTGCCGGACAGACCGAACTTGCGGAAGATACGGTCCATGATGAAAGCAACACGGGCCATGTAACCAATGTCTTCCAGGATGGAAAGCAGGAAGAACAGAACCAGCATCTGGGGAACGAAGCCCAGAACCGCGCCGACACCGGCGACGATGCCGTCCATGATCAAGCCGTACAGCCAGTCAGCAATGCCAACGCTCTCCAGGAAACCGCCCAGTGCATTGGGAACGATCTCGCCGAACAGAACATCGTTGGTCCAGCCAGTTGCGAAGCTGCCGATGGAGATACCGCCATCGGCAATGGAGGTACCCATGGACAGCGCGTACATGAGGAACATGATCAAGGCAAAGATTGGCAGAGCGAAGATACGGTTGGTAACAACCTGGTCGATCTTATCGGAAACAGTCAGGTGCTCAACGCGAGCTTTCTTTCTGACAGCCTTCTCGACAACAGTGTTGATGTAAGCATAACGCTGGTTGGTTGATGATGCTCTCGGCGTCATCGTCCATTTCCTTCTCACAGTCTGCGATGTGCTGGTCAATGTGGTCAACCAGCGCCTTGTCCAGCTTCAGCTCCTGCTGAACCTTGTCATCACGCTCGAACAGCTTGACGGCGTACCAACGCAGGAAGCGGTCATCAACCTTGCCCTGGATGGACTCTTCGATATGAGCGATGGCATGCTCAACGCTGCCAGTGAACACATGGGGCAGCTCGCCAGCCTTGCCAGACTTTGCAGCGGCAACAGCCATCTCAGCAGCCTTCATGCTGCCTTCGCCCTTCAGTGCGCTGATCTCAACAGCCTGGCAGCCCAGCTCTGCGCTAAGCTTCTTCAGGTCGATCTTATCACCATTCTTGCGGACCAGGTCGATCATGTTGACGGCCATAACCACAGGAATGCCCAGCTCAATCAGCTGGGTGGTCAGGTACAGGTTACGTTCAATGTTGGTACCATCAATGATATTCAGGATGGCATCAGGCTTTTCATTGACCAGGTAACCACGGGCCACAACTTCCTCCAGGGTGTAGGGGGACAGGGAGTAGATACCGGGCAAGTCCTGAATGACAACGTCCTTCTGACCTTTCAGGCGGCCTTCCTTCTTTTCAACCGTAACGCCGGGCCAGTTGCCGACATACTGGTTAGAACCGGTTAAGTCATTGAACAGGGTAGTTTTACCTACAGTTCGGTTACCGGGCTAGTGCAATTTTAATGCTCATTGCGTTACCCTCTCTTCTCTAGTTGGAATCAAACCAATTCGATCATTCTGCGTCAGCCTTGCGCACGCTCAACTCGTAGTTGCGCACGGTCAGCTCCATGGGGTCACCCAGGGGGGCAACCTTGCGGACATAGATCTGAACACCTTGGTGATGCCCATATCCATGATGCGGCGCTTGACAGGGCCTTCGCCGTGCAGCTTGGCAACGGTGACAGTCTCGCCGACTTTCGCGTCTTCTAGCGTTTACT
>ENA-OQNM01000838-OQNM01000838.1-human-gut-metagenome-genome-assembly--contig:-NODE-838-length-10437-cov-3.886712_pt1 | contig 10437 bp, 9 predicted proteins | sample MGYA00242632_ERZ504886 | MGnify/ENA primary metagenome ERZ504886 (study PRJEB26092, sample SAMD00036424) | human gut metagenome | host: Homo sapiens | study: EMG produced TPA metagenomics assembly of... | reverse complement strand
ATACATGGAACGAAAACTGCGCATCATCGATACGTCCCGTCCTCATGTGTGGCTCATGACAGGAATGAGCGATTTCTCCGATTGGAAGCCTGAATGGAACGCAGAAATTTTCGAGCGGATCAGCAGCGAAAAATCTGTCATGCTGAACCTGATCCAAGAGGAACTTGCCCAAAACGGGGTCCAACCAGAACAGTTTATTTCCCTGAATTTTGAGAACATGAGCAATGCACACCTTTGTACGGCTGTTGCATTGCATGATGAAATCCTTCGCAGAACAAAAGAAATCAGCGGCAAGGTTTATCTGTTCTTCGACGAAATCCAAGAGGTGGCTGATTGGGAAAAATGTATCAACTCTTTCCGGGTGGAGCTGGATTGTGATATATACATTACCGGTTCCAACGCCAAGCTGCTTTCCGGTGAGCTTGCCACTTATCTTGCCGGACGGTATGTGGAGTTCGTGATTTACCCGTTTTCATTCAGAGAGTTTATGGAGCTGTATCACACCGTTTACGAAGGTGCAGACGAAAGACAATGCTTTACAAAATATCTGACGCTGGGAGGAATGCCCTATTTGAGCAACCTTCGCTACGACGATGCCGCCAGTCGTCAGTATTTGCGGGACTTGTTCAACTCCGTAGAGCTGAAAGATATTATCAAGCGAAACAATATCCGTGATGTGGATATGCTGGAGAGAATTATTGCTTATATAACTTCCAACATCGGCACTACCTTTTCTTCCACAGCCATTTCCAAGTATCTGAAAAGTGAAGGGCGCTCCGTTTCACCAGAAACGGTACTGAACTACATCAAAGCCTGCACGGACGCATTCCTGTTTTATCAGGTGAAGCGCCAAGACCTCCAGGGAAAGAAAATCCTGACCGTCAACGAGAAATACTATGTTGCAGATCATGGTGTCCGGGAAGCCGTGTACGGTGGCAACATGAAGGACATTAACCTTGTCCTTGAAAATGTTGTCTACATGGAGCTGCTGCGCCGTGGTTATTCTGTGACTGTTGGGAAAGTCTCTGACAAGGAGATTGACTTCGTATGTGAAGATCATGGGAAAAAGCTGTATGTTCAGGTTTCCTATCTACTTGCCTCGGAGGAAACCATCCAGCGTGAGTTTGGGGCGTTTGCCGGTGTTCGTGACAATTTCCCGAAATACGTTGTAACGATGGACGAACTGGATATGAGCCGAGATGGAATCAAACACCGCAATATTCGTGACTTCCTGCTGGCAGAGGAATGGAACTGAAATGTTCTTCTTTCACCAGAAGATATGCAGAAGTTCTTCCAATGCCGAGAATGAAAAAACAATGGTGCCTGACACAATAAATATTATGATATGTCTGTATTTAACCGCTGTATAGAAACCGGGAATGTTCTCTTAATACTGGAATGTTGGCAGGATGTCCACCCGGCGCTTGTCAGTATCCCAGTGAAATGGGAATACAGCTCGCCGTATGGACTTTTGTATGCTCTGAATCCGCCGGATGATGTTATGCAGTTTGAAAACAATGGTGCCTGACACAATAAATATTCTTTCCGGAATTCTTGCAGAGATGGGAGACATTTCGAGATTTGATGATGTTAAGGAAATACAAAAATTAAGCGGATTAGGTCTTGTAGCTTGTAGCTCAGGAAAGCATAAGGGAGAGACCAAAATCAGTCACAGAGGACGCAAACGACTCAGATACTGGTTATTCCAGGCGGCAAAGTCAGCAGTGGCTCATGCGGAGGAAGTTAAAGAACTCCATGTGTACTACACGACACGCCCTGACAATCCGCTGAAAAAGATGCAGTCACTGATTGTGATAGCCTGCAAGCTTTTCAGAATCGTTTATACGATTCTGAAGAAGGGAACGGTCTATGATCCGAAGAAGATGCTGATGGACATCAGGCGGCCGGAAAAGAAGGAAGCGATTGCAGCATAAGACAATCGACAGCATTATTTATTCCAGAGCCTTGCCGGGTTGCGGATGATTCCGAAATCGGGCAGGGTTCTGGAAAGAAACCCGATAACGATGGAGTGCAACAAGCACTGCATCAGCACAATGACCAGCAGGTAACGAAACAAGGGAAGCGTCCACGGAATATCCGTACCCTGCGGAAAGGGCAGGTCAGTAAAATCAAAATATAAACAAGAGCTGTAGCCTGCAGTAGTTCACTCCGTAGGGCAATGACCCTGTTAGAAAGCTTAGCGGGCACTCGGTGTATGAGCAGGTGGGACGAAGGAAGTTGGTACACGATACCATTAGACACGGAAGGTTCACCATCATAGTTAACAGAGGATTTATAGACCTTTATAAAGCAAAACAAAGGGACGCTTTATAAACTGCACCCTCTTCTAACTATTCAGTACAAGATACAATGACTGTCATACACTTGTGGCTCTGTTTTATGAGGTAAATATTTAAAGAAAAGCCTGAAAAATCAGTGATTTAGGGCTTGACATTATAGGAGACTTCCTGTATAATGAAAAGGGAACTTTGACATATCTTTTCGGTTTACGAAAAGATCACAGTCGTCAAGTCCGAAAAAGATGCCTATAAGCATGTGCTTAAGGCGATGAAAAAGCGTGATTACAGCACTAGCTATTGTGCGGACGGAGCGGTGTATTACGAGACATTTGTACTCGCATTGCAGCATCATCCGGAGTACAATTATAGTCTGGTCATCTGGAAGAGTACCGATGGAACATTTGATTACCGGGCAGGTAATGACCTGAGTGCGGCGCAGATCACGGGTAAAATAAAACAGGCGAATGCAAAGGCGAACGCGATTATTCCCCGGATTATCAGGGACGGAATGACGCGCAAACAGAAGCTGCGTGCGATCCACAATTATCTCGTGAAAAACTGTGTCTACGATGAGAACGCGCGCAGATACGGATATGATGATGCCTATACCGCATATGGTTGTCTGATTGAGAAAAAGGCGGTATGTCAGGGCTATGCAGGTGTTTTTAACCTGCTTGCCGCAAAAGCCGGCATCTGTTCGATCGCCGTTCCGGGTGAAGCCGGTGGCGGATCACATGCGTGGAATTATGTGAAAGACGGAAGCAGCTACCGCTATATTGATGTGACCTGGGATGATCCGGTGCAGGATCAGGGTGCGAAGGCTGCCGTGAAATAGACTTATTTTTACTTGACACAGGCACAATTTGAACTGACCCACACATGGGATAAGGTAGAGAATGCTTTATAGAGTCGGCGGAAATTTATTTACGGGAATACATAACAGATGAAAGGGAGGATACTACTTATGAAAAAACAGCTTACAGCACTTGTTTTATGTATTTGTATGGTATTGTCGGTGCTGCCATTTTCAAGTACACAGGCAGCTGCAGAGGAGACGAGCAGTGTTGGCACAAGCAATATTAGCATCGGAGACTATATCAGGCTGGGAAACTATAACGGGCAGCCAATCTTATGGCGCTGCGTCGATGTTGATGAGATGGGACCGCTCATGCTCTCCGATCAGGTGCTGGCAACGATGGCTTATGATGCCAAAACAAGTGAAAACAGCGCTACGCGTTCGCACAGCCGTAACCTAAAGCGTGGGACATATGGCTCAAATCAATGGCGTGACAGCAATATGCGTTCCTGGCTGAATTCCAAGGCGGAAGCCGGGAAGGTAGAATGGCTTTGCGGAAACCCTCCAAAGAGTGGCTTTGTAGGAGAGAATCCATATGACCAGGCAGCAGGCTTTTTAAACGGCTTTAAGGAGGACGAGATCGCAGCGATTAAAACGGTAACCCAGCGTTCGATCGTATCCCATCCGGAATATAATGCGGGAATGATCGAAGGCCAGGGGGCAGATCTGCCTTATGACACAAATATAGAAGCAGCCGCTAACGGATTTGATCAGGCCTATTATGAGAACGTTACGGATAAAGTATTCTTAATGGATGTAAAGCAGATAAACAAAGTCTATCAAAATAACAGCCAGCTTGGAGACAGTTATCATATTGCTTATAAGGGTGGCGTGAGGTGGCCTTACTGGCTGCGGACTCCGGTGACGGATTGCAACCACGATATGCGCTATGTGGAGACGGATGGAAGAATAGACAGAAACGCTCCGTATTTAGGCTTTTATGGTGTCCGTCCGGCGTTTTATCTTGATACGCAATATTATCAGGTGACTGGTGGAGACGGTACAGCTGATTCCCCTTACCGCGGTGCAGCCGTAAATAAACCGGAGGAGAACTTTACAGTTTCCGGAGATGGACCAACACCGGGGCAGGAGTGGGATGTTTCGCTTGACAAGAGTATACAGTTATATCTTGGACCGAATTATTCCAAGAGCAAGAAATACGAATCTGCCACGATACCTATCCAGGTCATCCAGAAGACGCGCAGCGATAATGAGAATATGGTTGTCGTCATCTGCGGTGAAGGTTACACAAAAGGCGAGCAGCAAAAATTTGTTGCAGCTGCCAAACGGTTATGGGAAGGCGCGATGCAGTATGAGCCATATAAGACGTACAAGGATCGCTTCAATGTATATGCATTATGTACGGCATCGGATAAAACGTACAGTGCCATTGATGGATATGACAGTACATTTTTCGATGTATGGGGAAAGAATATATCCGTGAATGGAAGTCAGTGGAAGAACCATATTTTTGAACGGTGTATCGGACCGGCGTTTATCGAGAAAGTGCATGATGCCCATATTCCGCAGCAGGCAGATCCGAATGTAGATTGGGATTTTGAAAAGTATAAATATGTACATGACTACATCAGCCAGTTCGTACTTCTGGTCAATTCTGCAAATGATTTTGGCGGGGCATTCAACGATCTTGATTACGGATTCCATTATATTGTCAGCCCTGCATACAGCCAGCGTGCAGTCGAAACGCTTACGCATGAGCTTGGTCATGGTCTGTTATGGCTTGGAGACGAGTACAACAGCGGATCTTTTATGGGAGAAGCGTCTGAAAAAACTTCGCTAAACAGAACGGGGATCAGTGATCCTGAACAGGTAAAATGGAGACAGCTGCTTGGCTTCCGGAAGACATACAGTGTTCCTCATACAGATTATGATACGGATAAGATTTATAATTCCAGCCGTGAATGTATGATGCGCCAGACCTGGAATGGTTTCTGCGAGGTATGTAAGCTGCAGGGAAATAAGCGGATGCGCCAGCTGGTCACAGAGGGTCCGGATCTGTATGTGGCAGAACCGGAAGTGACAAAGCGCACAGATGCATATACGAAGCTTTCAGATTTTAGTGATGCAACCGGTTGGGGTTATACAAAATTTGACGCAGACAAAAAGACACGCCTTTTGACAGGGGCAGATAAAATTACTTTCCAACCGACAGAGATGAAGGGGCAGAAGATTGAGCTGCGTACAATCGTGCAGAACCTTTCCGATACAAAGCTCAGTCAGGTGACATTACAGGTATGGGTAAACCATGCTGACGGAACCATTGCTACTGCTGATGGTCAGCCTGTAGCAGCGTCAGAAACGTTCAAGATTCCGCTTTGGACGGAAAAGGGCAATTTCCGCCCGAAGGGAACGTTGGAATATCATGGAAGCGATTTTAATTCCGGTTTGAAAAATTGTTCCCTCTTATATACCATCCCGTCCAATGCAGATCTGCGAACCGGTGACACGGTCGGATATGCAGTGAGGGATGAGCAGGGAACTGTTCTTGCTTACGAAGGAACGCTTCCAAACAAAGGTCAGGATATCTTGCCGGCACCGGAGCCTGCAAAGAGTTATACAGTTACTTTTTGTTATAATGACGGAAGAGAAAATACAACAAAAACGACCGGAATCAATGGAAAACTCGGTGATCTTCCGGCACCGGCCCGTGAAGGATATGTGTTTGACGGATGGTATACGACAGGTGGTGAGAAAGTTGATTTGACAAGAGTATATAGCAGCAATACGGTGTTGTATGCAAGATGGAGTGAATATATCGCACCGTCACCGAATGTTAAGAAAGCTCCGGTCATTCTGCTGGCGACAAGCCCGGATACAGTGACCGAAGGAGAACAGGTCATGTTAAGTGTCAGCGAAACCTCAGGATTTGGTGTGGATTTAAGCGGAGTAACTTACACGGCAGATCCTTCGCTGCCGATATCCGGCACAGGGGAGGCTCAGACGATCCGGCTCGATCAAGCTGGTACTTATACATTTACTGCTCATTATTCCGGTGATAATGAGAAATATCTTGCGGCCGACAGTAATCGTGTTACCGTAACCGTAACGAAAAAAGCGGATGTCAGCGGAGGAACAACGTCAGGAGGTGGATCATCGTCAGGAGGCGGTTCCACGGCAGGAGGCGGATCTTCAGCAGGAGGCGGATCTTCAGCAGGGGGCGGATCCTCGTCAGGAGGCGGTGCAGCAGCAGGAGGTGCCACCGCGGGAGGCGGCGCAGCTAACGGAAATGCATCTGCAACAACTACGCCGGACATCAAGGATTCGGATGGAACGACTGTTGCCATAGTGAACGGTAAAAAAGGAATGATCACAGCAGAAGTGCAGCTTAGTGAAAAGGCGATCGCAAATGCTGAAAAATCAGGTGAAGCAGTTAAACTTCCGGTTGAAGTAAAGGCAGGTAAAAATATAAAAGCTGCATCCACTGTGACCATCAATCTACCGGAGGGTGCAGGGAAAACGAAAGTGAAGATTCCGGTAAAAAATATGACCGTAGGTACAGTCGCAGTGCTTGTCAATGCCGATGGCACTGAGAAAATTGTGAAGAAATCAGTGGCTGCAAAAGATGGAGTTCAGCTGATCGTGGACGAAGACACTACAGTGAAGCTCGTAGATAAGGCGAAAAACTTTAAGGATACAAAAAAACATTGGGCGAAGGATTCCATTGATTTTGTAAGTGCACGCGGGCTGATGAATGGAAAGAGCAGTACGGCTTTTGCACCGGAAGCAAAAATTACCCGGGCACGGCTATGGACGATTCTCGCACGATGGGAAGACGTAGATCTGACAGGTGGAAAGAAGTGGTACAGCAAAGCACGTGCATGGGCTAAAAACCAGGGAATTTCGGATGGCAGCAGACCAAATGCTGCGATAACGAGAGCCGAGGCGATCACAATGCTATGGCGTGCGCAAGGAAAACCGGCAGCAGAGCAAGAGACAGCTTTTAAAGATGTTTCTTCTGATGAATACTACGCACAGGCAGTGGCGTGGGCCAAAGAGAAGGGTATCGCACAAGCGAATAGCAAAGGACGATTCAATCCGGATGCTGCCTGTACAAGAGCGGAAATAGCCGCATTCCTGTATCGGATGTCGTTGAGTGAATAAACGGTTTACATGTACCATCTGGTATAAAGATAGCAGGAAGGAGATACCTGATTTGAAAAGAACTGCAAAAATCATTTTGACAGGAGTCTGCCTCGGCTTGATTTTACATTGATTTAATCAAAAAAGAAAAATGGACGATACAGAGAAATCTGTATCGTTTATTTTTCGTCTTTTTTAATTTATAGGAAAGTTCTAACTTTGGGATAGCTAGATATGAAAAGGCCCGCAATTTAGCGGGCACGACAAGTAAACGATAGGTTTTAGAAGATATAGAAGCCTTCAGCTCCAGGAAAGTCTTCACCAAACTCATCGTCTTCATTTAAGAAGTAATCCATATCAAGCAAATCATCCTCACTCATGTGGCGGATGTCATCAGCAGTCATGCCTTCAGGTGGATTCTGTATGTACTTGTTTCTGATTTCATCTGAACGTTTTGACATAGTATTTTCCTCCGTTTTTTACATTCTATCACAGAGGAAGGTGTGATGTATATATTTATGCTGATGAAGTATATGAGAGCCTGCCCATAGCGTTACTGTTCAGACCATTGTAAAAACTGACGAAATTTAAAAAAACTATATTTGTGGATAAACTCAAGCAGGATGGAAAGTTTCGTTAACGACTTCCGAATCCTGCTTTTTCTTTTGAAATTATAAACAGTACCTGCATATTTTCCTGCTTTTACATGGCTGGAATACGGATTTCCAGTCCTGCTTCTTTCATTTTTCTTCCGGTTATCCACCGTCATTCTGCCAGTCCCGGAATTCGTCCGATTTCCCATTCGTCCCTGTTTTTGCTGTACTTATCCTATACTTAAGGAGGCACAAATGAACGCAGATGATAAAAGCAAACTCAAAGCATATGAAGAACTTATAGGCAGTCTTGAGCATACAAACGGACTGCAGCACAGGGTCATTGAAACCCAGTCCTCATTGATCAAATCCCTTGAGGAACATAATGCAGAATTAGAAAAAATCATTGATGATCTGACAAACATTTAAGGAAAGGACGCGGCATGGGGATGGGAAATTCTTTTGAAACCATTACAGTACTTCAATACAGGCTGAAAGAAGCACAGGAAGAACTTGCAGCCTTTCAATCGGGAGAAAAATATATCCGAATGGAAAAACAGCACCTTACACAGGTGCGTGCCCTGGAACGCAGAATTGCAAAACTGGAAGCAGCTGTAGCAAAAGAACACAGCCATGCCATTACGATTTGGAATCAATGGTTTGAGATTTTTGAACAGCTGCAAAAAGAATGCGACCGTATGGTTGCCGAAGCAGTAAAAAAGGCGGATATGATGGAAAAAAGGGCCATCCGTGCAGAAAGACAGCGCGACACTGCCCTTGAAAAAGTAACTTTCCAGAGACGGGAACTTTACAAAGTAAAGACAGAGCTTGATGATGAAAAACAAAAAGTACAGAAACTGACGGCACAGATTAACCGGAACTATGAAAACTCATCCATCCCGTCTTCAAAATCTATCGCCCGCAAAAAAATATCCAACAGCCGCGAAAAGACAGGAAGGAAACCCGGTGGACAGCCAGGACACAGGGGGCACTGCAGAAAGAAACTCACCCCGACAAGGGAAATCTATCTTCCTGCACCCGAAGAAGTACTCCATGACCCTGACTTTAAGAAAACATCGAAAACCATTACAAAGCAGAAAATCGACATCAGCGTAGAAGTGCATGTGACCGGGTATCATGCCGATGTGCACTATAATTCCAAAACAGGTGAACGGATCCATGCACCATTTCCACAGGGAGTCATTGATGACGTTAACTATGGAGGAAATTTACGTGCTTTCCTGTTTCTGCTGAATAATGGCTGCTGTACATCAATTGATAAAAGCCGCAGGTTTTTGTCTGATCTGACAGATGGAAAAATAAACATATCAAAAAGGCATGATCAATAATCTCTGCCAGTCATTTGCAGAAAAAACAGAATCCCAGCGCAAAGAGCTTTTCCGTGACATGCTGCTTTCCCCTGTCATGCATACAGACTGTACCAATGCCCGTGTAAACGGGGAAAGTTCGTATGTATTTGTATGTGCGGTTCCGGATGGCGGTGTGCTCTATTTTGCCAGGGGCAAAAAGGGACACGATGGAATAAAGGGCACGGTCGTTGAAGACTATCAGGGGACACTGGTCCACGATCATGATGTAACCTTTTATAAGTATGGAACCGGCCACCAGGAATGCCTTGCACATGTACTGCGTTATCTGAAAGACAGCATGGACAACGAAAAAGACCGTTCCTGGAACAGGCAGATGCATTCCCTGATACAGGAAATGATCCATTACCGGAATGGTTTATCTGAATCAGAAGAGCCAGATCCGCAGACCGTTTCCGAATTTGAAGAACGTTATAAAACAATCCTGTCCATAGCCGGGGATGAATACGACTATGAGCCGCATGGGAAATACTACCGTGATGGATACAACCTGTACAAAAGGATGAAAAAGTATAAGAAAGATCATCTTCTTTTCCTCCATAATAAGAATGTACCTGCCACGAATAACGAAGCCGAACGGCTGCTGAGAAAATATAAAAGAAAACAGGCGCAGGCTGTGTCATTCCGGAGTCCGTCAAGCATCGACCATCTCTGTAAATGCATGAGCATGCTGGTTTTGATGCGCAGAAAAGAGCAGGCCAATCTGTTCCGCGAGATTGCAGAAATATTTGCATAAGAAAACCGATGGTTTTGACTACGATTAGTCTATACCATCGGTTCTTTTGTTACAAGTTTACCTCTGAACAGTAACGAAAATTCCGCAAAGGTCCGTGATGATGAGCAAAGTGGTGACAGCAACAGTATCATAAACCAGAAGAAAATGCTGGAGAAATATGCAACCGAACAGGGATTTACCAATCTGCTTCATTATTTTATATTCTGAAACGTTCGAAGCATGCGAAATACCTGTTCCACCGTATCGGTCATATTCTGTTTTGCATGGTCGGTCTGCATGGCATCGTTCAAGCGAAATAACGCCCCGCACAATCGGAAAAAAGGCATCAATTCCTGCTGCATGACAGGCTTTTGCATCCTCTGTCACGCAGCCGGAAAATGCAAGCACAGGTTTTTGAAATTCTCTGGCAATCTTTGCAACGCCGACAGGCGCTTTCCCCATGACGGTCTGACCATCCAGACAG
>ENA-OQNM01000837-OQNM01000837.1-human-gut-metagenome-genome-assembly--contig:-NODE-837-length-10443-cov-3.571733_pt1 | contig 10443 bp, 7 predicted proteins | sample MGYA00242632_ERZ504886 | MGnify/ENA primary metagenome ERZ504886 (study PRJEB26092, sample SAMD00036424) | human gut metagenome | host: Homo sapiens | study: EMG produced TPA metagenomics assembly of... | reverse complement strand
CTATCCACGCTCTCCTTGCGGAGAGCGACAGACGTATGGAGCGCTGAAACATGTGCACCAGACGATTTCTATCCACGCTCTCCTTGCGGAGAGCGACGCCTATGGCCGCATTAACGATATTTCGCGGCTGATATTTCTATCCACGCTCTCCTTGCGGAGAGCGACAATAGATTCATCGCGAGCCGCCAGCTTCCAACACCATTTCTATCCACGCTCTCCTTGCGGAGAGCGACAGCAAAAGTGCAACAAAACAGGTGGGGCTACTTTTGCACATATGAAAACTAAATTTTATGGGGATTGCATCTTCATACTGACAGGCAAGGCTGTATTTTACCCTTTCTGCCCCTGTTTTTTCCATATTTTCTGGTGCGAAGGAACCCGGGAATTTTATGATTGCCTTCCCCTCGCACTAAGCAAACAAGATTCCATCCTGATCAAAATCCGGGTGCAGACCCACATGCTCGACTTTGCTTTTGTAATGGTTTCCCAGTTGATAAAAGCGCAGGCTGTCCGATTCCGAATCGATCAGTTCGGTCAATTTTGCTTTGAACATCGTGTATTGCGCGGCATCCAGCAGGCACTCAAATACGGAGTTTTGCACCCGCTGGCCGTAGTCTACACAGACTTTTGCTACTTTGCGCAGCCTGCGACGACCGGCGGCTGTTTCGGTGTTGACATCATAGGTTACAAGCACCAACATAACGGCACCTCACTTCCAGAAAAACGGTGGGTACACTTCCAGGTCGCCGCGCAGAGCACGGGCCAGCAAAAGCGCCTGAACATAGGGCACCAGCCCCCAGGGCAGTTTTTCTTTCAAAAACGGATGGGTGATTTCTTCCTTCTTTTTGTTCTGCCATGCGGTCAGGAAAGCTTTACGGCCATCATCCGTCAGCAGTACGGCACCATTTTCCTGTTTTTGCAGGTGTTTTGCCGTGATGATCTTTTGATTGATGCAGCTGATGACCAGCCGGTCTGCATAAACCGCCCGCAGTTCTTCCATCAGGTCAAGTGCCAGACTTTTGCGGCCGGGGCGCGGGCGGTGCATAAAGCCAACATAAGGGTCCAGGCCCACAGCGGTCAAGGCGGATGCACACTCCCGCGCCAGCATGCTGTAGGCAAACGAAAGCAGCGCATTCACATTGTCCAGCGGTGGACGGCGGCTGCGGCCCTCAAACACAAAATCCTGCTTTTGCTGCAGAATCAGGTCATTCAGGCAGTCAAAGTAGCGCTGGGCTGCCTCGCCTTCCAGGCCGCGCAGCTGTTCCGGATCATCGCTGGTCTGTATCAGCGGCAGCGCGGCGGCCAGCTGGGTGGAGGTGCGTTTCAGGTTTTTCGACCGGGACACGCTGGGGATGATCGCGGGTTGCGCGTTCCAGCACCCAGCGTGCGTTATACACTTTACCAAGGATAAAGCTCCGGGCATAGCGACAGCTCTGGGCCGGGTCATCTGACACGCGGTACTGTGTCTGACGCAACAGCACATTGCCGCGTTCTTCCCCCACGGTGCGGGCCTGAAATCTGCCATACGGGTCAAAAAAGCAAAGGTCAATGTCCCGCCGGGCACAAGCTCCCATCAAAGCGGGGCTGGCACCCGCGTAAGTAAAGCAGACGATGCCTTCCAGCGTATGCAGGGCATAGCGGTGGGTTTCCTGTTTATTGCGGGTAACAACAAGGTTTTCGCCATCCAATGTCAGGTAAGCGTCCTCATTGATGACAAACAGGGTGTTGAGCAGCTTTCTCATGGCGCGCCCTCCTCAATATGCTCCCGCAGATACGCCGCCGGGTCTGCCTGCTGATACAGCGCCGGCAGGCAAAGCTCTTTCAGTGAGCAGGCATTGCAATGCTTGCCGGGTTTGCTTTTTGGGGTATTGCCGCGCGCAAACAGGCGGTTCATCTCATCCGCCATGGTCTGCGCGGTGCTGCGCAGTTCCGGTGTCAGGGAAACATGTTCCCGCTGCCGGGTTTCTTCATAAAAGATTTCCCCTTCCGGCACTTCGCACACCAGCATTTCTTCCAGCGCCATGGCCTGTGCGCAGAGCTGCAAACGATCGGCATCGTTTACCTTGCTGCGGCCATGCTTATATTCCACGGGCATGGGCTGCCACAGGCCGCGGCGGCCCTGCAATGACACGCCGTTTGGATCCTTGTGAAACTCTACCACATCGCAGTCGCCGGTCAGTTTTAAGCGGTGGCTGACGACCCTCATACCGCGGGCGATCAGCAAATCGCCGCGTTTTTCCGTCAGGGTAACATCATGGCAGCGGGTATGCTGCAGGCGGCCTTCGGCGGTGCGTTGGTTTTCAGACCATTGTTGTTCCAGGTGTATGAGCGCCCACTGACGGCGGCAAAAGCTGAAATGCTGGATACCGGACATCAGCAGGTAATCATCTGGGGAAGCCATTACGACAGCCTCTCACACGTTACCCCTGCCGGAAGATTTTCATCCACGGTCACCACATAGTCATGGTAGCTGCGCGGGAAAGTGATTTTCTCTGCGTGTGTGACATGAACTGCGTCAAAAAGTTTATAAGACGGCGCATTGCCCAGTTCCGAATCATGCTTGAACACGATCAGTTCCCGAACTGCCATTTTGCCGCGGGCTGCGCTGTGGTCATTTTCAAACATATTCAGGATTGCCTGCCACAGCAGCTGCAGGTCATCCTCTGAGAATCCTGTAGTTTTGCGGGCCAAGTTGGCCGAAACATAACCCTCTGCACGGTACAAACCATACGGTATCACATACTTGCGGCCCATCTCAGTGCCTTTTCGCTCTGCATCCGCTTCGGTCGTAATGGCAATACGGGTAATGGTCACTTCCTGCGGGAGAACAGGGTCTACCGAGCGTGCAAAGCTCAACTGAACAGGGCCACGCACCTGCCCACAGTTCAGTGCGCCTTTTACAAAGGTTGTCATAACGGCGCCAAATGTGCGGATATCATAAAAGTTCTGGCACATAAAGTCCCGGATTTTACGGTCCAACTCCGGGTCATCTTTCTTGGCGACTTTCAGGGCATCCTTGGCATCAGCATCAATGCCCAAGTATTCGAGTGCTTTTTTATCGCTGCGGTTCAGGGGAACCTGATCTTTAATGTAAATCTGGTATCCTGCTTCATCTTCTTTGGCCACTTCGACATAGTTGCGAATCTTACGCTTCAAGCAGACATCTGTAACAATGCCATATCCCGTTTCCGGGTCAACGCGCGGCATGTTGCCTGCATCCGGATCGCCGTTCGGATTTCCATTTTCAACGTCAAACAGAATTACAAAATCATACCGGTTTTTGATTGCCTGTGCCATTGTTATTCCTCCACTTTCTTTGTATAGCGTTCCTGTGTTTGATGATAATAGCCGAGAATAAAAGAACCCTGTTCCGGCAGAGTCAGCCGTGCTGGGAAGCTTCCTTCTAATTTGCCGCCTGCCAAGGCTGCGATCTGCTTATCGTAATAAATCTTTTGCGCTTTGCTCATTTTTTGCATATGCTTTTGCGCCAGCATCAGAATTGTCGGGAATACAGTGGCCGGCGTGGAAGCCGCTGCATTAAAATACCTGTCCTTGATGGTTGTATTGATATCCGGGTTTACCGCCATCTGGATTGCTTCCAGCACAGCAAAAAGCTGACCCATAACATACGGTTGATAATTTGTTTCCTTGTTATTTTCCACAGTTAATACCTCCTTTGGGCAACGGGGATCTTCATTACGCAGGTAGTATGCTTTTATAATAGCGGCACGGCCGCGTGTTACTTTTTGCTCTGCGCGGATACGCATCATAACGCCATCCAGCAGGGTTGCCGGGTACCTTGTATTATTCAGGATTGCACGCAAGACATCGCCTGCCAGCTGCGGTGATGCCGATGGGCTGCGGGAATTGGTGTTGACAGTTTCCTGCAGTAGCCAGTACAGCCCCAGCCGCGGGAATTTATCATAAGCAGGGCGCACAATCTCTAAGCGGTCATAATGCTTCTGCACATTATCAAGCAGCGTTTGAAATGTATCCTGCCAGAAAAAGCGAACCGAGAGGCGCGCCGCATTAGGGGCCAAGCCAAGCACATAAAAGTGCCTTTGTGGGTCAAGTGTCACGTTCTGCCACTCTACACGCTGTCCATGGACCAGCTTGTCCACTGCATTTCGCACATCGCTTTCTCTGACAGGCGCATCCATGGCAAACAATGCATCCATTGCTACCTGCTGGTAGGCGGTCTCACCACCTGCTGCCCAGCAGACAATGGTGGTATCGCCCACGCGCTGAACATGTTCCCTGTCTGCCAGCAGATAGTTTAATGCCTGTGCATAGGCAAAGGCCGCATAACTGCCAACCGGCGCATTGCCCCCCTGTTCATGTCCGTATGAGCAAAAAGCGTCCGCATTAAAAGAAACAATCGATGCGCCGGAAGGCTGTGCCCCGGTCACGCCTTTAATCGCCGGGTGCAGGCGGGCAAGCGGTGCCTTTTGCCCTGTAACCAGGCATCGGATTTCCGGTGCATCCGTGTTCTTATCACACTGCCGCTGCCAGGCTTCCTGTATTTCCGGATCGTCCTGAACATAGTTTTCCCGAATCAGAAATACCAGATTGCCACCCTTGTAAAGTTCCTTGAGACTTTGTTCCAGCGCTGGATTCTGCTCCGCCGCCTTGGGGTCCCAGTTTATAAAAAAGTTCCGTACTGCCTGTGCCGCCTGACCAGGAACATTTTGTAAAATGGCAAGATGCAGCTCCTTTGCAGCGGCAAAGCACTGCATTGCACGCTCCGGTTTGCCTTTTCCGTCAATGCCAAGCATGTAAGCACTGTTATCACACAAAAAATTGGCTGCCACACCACTAGAGCGTTTAACCTGTTCCGGAACTTGCAGCTGATATGGAGCAAGCACTGTTTTTTTACCGCGCTTTTCCTCTTGCTGCAAGGGGTGCAATGCCATCAGTTGGCCGTTTTCATCCAGTTCCAAAGCCCAACTGACTTTTGCGCTTGTCCAACCGGGGCGCGTGATTTTGCCATTGGCCAGCAAATCTTCATAGTATTGTACCAAAGCCTGTAAAATCATCGGTACACCTCGCAGTCTGCCACATTCAACACACCATGTTCCAATTTTGCATGGAAATACATCGGGGTTATGTTCTGCGGGTCAGTGTAGTTAAAGTCATATATCATGAATCCCAAATCCCGTGTTTCCTCAATGGTCGGGATTGGCCCGCCAGGCCATGCGCGGAATGCGGCAGGAAATTCACGGCACCCAAGATAGGGAGTATGAAAACACTGACCCCTAGACATGCGCCGGGTAACAATATCCTGGAACTTTCCCGGATTGTCGCTCGGTGCCGCACGGTCAGTCATCTCAAATTCTGCCTCAATCACATAATGAACGTCCTGCAACACCATGGCTGCACGCTGAACGATCTGCTGGGGCGTGGCAAGGTAAAGCTCTTTCCCTGTTCCCTGCATCGCGCTGCGTACATCGGAACAAAGAATTTTGCTTTTTACTTCGTTCCGACGGATGTTGGTAAAGCGGATTGGGTTCATAACATAGATTTTCCGGATTTTCCACCGTAAGCCGGGGTGGTAATAGATTGCTTCTACTATGCCGCGTGCCGCGGAAGGGGTGAGGACTTCATATGAAACCCTTTCGACTTTTAGCTCAGGCCTCGAGAGCAAAGCATAATTCCCCCATACTTCCAGCTGGATCATCTGCATCAACTCCTTTGCATTTCTATTTTCAGTTGTTTTTAATTTACATTTTGCTATAGTTTCAATATACGCTACTTGGCACCAAATGTCAATCCTTTTATCATGTATACTTTTTGTTTGCTTTTCATCCGGTTTTCTTTTATAATAAGTTGCGTCGGCAGCTTATGCCGTGGATAGAAATAGTTGATTTTACTTTAGCGCACAAAAACGGCAGGGCAGGCTCCCTGCCGCTTTTGCTTTATGCAAACCAGGCTGCTCCCGTTTCAGCTTCCATAGCAAGGCCCGTGTTGTTATCATAAAGGCTTCCGTCCGTTAATTCCCATATGCCTTCACTGATTTGGCAAACCGCCCCGGCATTCTCCAGCGTTTTCAGATGTTCCGGGTAAACCGGAACACCATATTGCCCCAGTTGACGGAACAAAGTTTTGCTCACCTCTCCTGCACGCAATCGTGCAAGCAAATGTTCCCCTTTCCCTTGGGGAATGTATACGGTCACGGCAGGTGTTTCAATTAAGCGGAACCTCTCTGCCGCTGTTGCAAAGGGGAAAATGCGCCCTTCCATATCCTGCTCGAAACCCTTGCAGAATTTGCTGTTACATCCAGTCTTTTATCCCCGTTTTAAGGTACGGTAAAACAGAAAGTATGTTTTCGATTGCTTCCAGAGATGCCAGATCTGCATAGTTTTTTCAGGACGCTTTGCGTTGCGGATACATTCTGTTCCAGCATGCGCGGTACATGCTGCCCTTCCAATGTGAAAATCTGTACCAAGCTCTGCTCCGCCGGGCGTCTTCCCTCTCGATTGCAGCGCCCCGCCGCCTGCAAAATGGAATCCAAACCTGCTTCCTCGCGGTACACAGCCGGGAAATCCACATCAACACCCGCTTCGATCAAAGAAGTTGATATCACACGGCAGGGCAGCCCATCTTTTAAGCGTTCCCGGATTTCCTGCAATAACTGTTTGCGATGGGCTGGGTATAGCAATGTTGTCAGGCAGTAGCTGCCCTCTTTGGGCAGGTTATTGTATAATTCCTGTGCTGTTTTTCTCCGGTTTACAATACACAGCACTTGTTCCTGCTCTGCCAGTTCTGCGCCAAGCTGGCTTTGTTCCAACTCTCCGCGCATTTTTAGCGTTGTACGCCGGAATGCCTGATATTGCTCTTTGGGATGTGGGCAAAGTTCCGTCATCTGCAGCCCAGGCGCCAGTTCATCAAACAAGGGCTGCAAAGCTGGTTGTGTGGCCGTGCAAAGCACCGCTGCTGCGCGGTAATGCTGTACCAGCTGCGCGATTGCCGCAACGCAGGGGCGCAAATAAGGAACCGGCAGGTTTTGTGCTTCGTCAAAAATGACCACGCTATTTGCAATGTTATGTAATTTACGGCATTGTGACGCATGGTTGCCGTAAAGTGATTCAAAGAATTGCACGGATGTGGTAACCACCACCGGAGCATCCCAGTTTTCCGCCGCCAATGCTTTGCGGTAGGCTGCCGGCTCATCATCTTCCTTGGCAGAGTAGTCCACCCCTGAATGGTATTCCAAAACATTTTCTGCTCCTAATATTTCCGAAAACACATCCGCGGTCTGGTCAATAATGGATGTATAAGGGATCACATAAATAACCTGGTCCATATGGTTCTTTACAGCTAGCGAAAGCGCAAATGCCAATGACGCTACCGTTTTTCCCCCGCCTGTAGGAACGGTCAGGGAATAAAGGCCGCGCCGCCCTGTTTGCCCTGCCGTTGTACAGGCACTCAAAATTGAACTGCGGCGCTGATTCAAGGTTCCCTGGGGATGGCTCCATTTTGCGGTATATTGGTTCAACCTTTTCAGCAGTTCATCCATTGTCTGGCCTTGTCCGCGCGGTTTAGGGCTGCTCATAAAGTTTTCCGTATCCAGATAGTCCGCATCGACCAGGCAGGAATACAACATCCGGGTATAAAATGCCTGTGTAAAACGATTTTCCTTCATCATTTCCGGCTGGGGCGGTATGGACGGCAGTTTAATCTCATTCGTCCATTGGGTATAGGGTTCAACGCTCTTTTTCAATCGCCCAAACATTGTCGCATCCTGCGCGGTATCGCTTCGGCCTCCTCCATCCGGCAGGCCGCTATGGTGTCCCGCAATAGCAAAAGCCAGTGGGATTTGACCATATCGGGCAGCCACCTGTGCACCAGCCGTTGAGTGATCCACTTTCTCTCCACCTTGCAGGCGCTTTTGAAACTTTGTACTATATTTACCAATATCATGCAGTAATCCAAGCCAAGTTCCCTGTTGCTGGGCATCAAAGGCTGCTGCAAATTGCCCACATAGGACTGCCGTTCCCTGCAAATGGTCCGCTACCGTTTGGACGCGGGTTCCGTCTTCACTGATATGAGCCAGCATCTTTTTCTCCTGGTGCATAATCAAACTCCCTTCTGTTTTGCTTTTCTCTATTATAGCAAATCACTCATCCCATAATTCGGACTTTCACTCCAGTTCTGCAATCTTTGTCATACTATCCAAATTTATCCATGTAGAATTGTTAGCTATTCCTATTAGCAGATATTTTTGATAAAATAAGATATTATAGGGTTTATGAATTCACTTTCTTATATTACTTCTTCATCTTACCGAAAAATCATTTACGCAAGGATTGAAAAGCCATGAAAAGGAAGTTATTCTCATTTTCAGCCAGTGTTATCACCGCAATAATGCTTACCGCTTGTGCTGCAGCGCCAGAAAATAAACCTGCTTCCTCCGCTGCTCTTTCCCCGACCAGTGAAGCTGTTGCCACAGCTATACCATCCACTAGCAATGCCAACTGGAAGTTACCGCCGCAATATGATTTTGACGAGATGATTCCTCTCTTCTCCCGCGAAACCCACACTGCCGGTTACGCCGCTGCCCGAAATCTGTACGCTGTGCGCAAGGGCGAACGCTGGAGCCTGTTTAATGCTGCCAACTGTAATGCTTTTCTGGAAGATTTGTCAGAAAGCATCCCGTACCTGTATGGTGAGCAGGAGCTCTCCATTGGGGTAGATGATACATACGATTACCAGAAGCTGAATGCCCTGGAAGAACAGATTAACCAGGAGCTGGTTGCCCAACAAATGCCTTTTACAACCATGCTGGGCGGGCACGGCGGGTATGGCATCCAGTGGATTTTAGGTGACAGCCAGATTTACCGTTCTGCTATTGGTGTCTATACATTTAGTGGCACGCCCATCGAACAGGTGTATGCTCCTGATTTGGTTGGCATCCAGCAAGGCATTTGGGATGATGAATATGCCGGTTATCTTGTTGACAATTCTGCACCTTTTGCCGTTGCGGATAAAAACGGTACAATTTTAACCGATTTCGACTACCAGGATGCCTGCATGGCCGGTGAATCTTTAATCGCGGTAAAGGATGCAGCCGGTAACTGGGGATATTGCGACCAAAGCGGTGCTTTAGTAATCCCCTGCATTTATCAGCCGCAGATGAGTTTGTCCATCATGAACGAAACTGTTGAATATCCTTACGCAGACTTATCTGGCATGGTAGTTGTGAAAAATCAATCCGGACAAAAGCTAGTTCTGGATGTTTACGGCAATGAGATAATTTCCGCTGGGCAATATGAAGATTTAGCCCCCGCGCGCGATGGCTGCGTATGGGCAAAACAGAATGGCCTTTGGGGCTTGCTGCAAGTACAGGATTATACCGAAAACAATGCCAACGTTATTCTGCCGGATGGATGCGTTGCACCAGATGTAACGCTTAGCCGAATTGATAGCCTTTGTACCTACACCACTGCTGATCATGGGCTGGTTATGCGTAAAGGTCCCGGTACAAATTATGAAAAAATGGATAATATCCCCTACGGTATCATCGTATGGGAATGCGGCTATAGCAGCAATGTGCCTGACTGGGTTGTTGTATATTACAATGGGATTTATGGTTGGGTCAGTGATGAATACTTGGCTACCACTATTTATTCCAGCAGTAAATAATAAATAAAAAAGCAGGTGTTCATGTAGAAACGATATCGTCCTCCACGTGAATACCTGCTTTTTATAGCTTCTTTTATTATATCTGTTCTGTGCCGCTATTTGTCTCTGCATGAAATAAATAGCCGCTATATGCATTTGAATGAAGTGTTCTGTTTGTTTGCTTTTTTACCTAAAAGAATCGCGTAGGAGGCTCTCTTAACTAAAGATCCGACCTCTCACACCACCGTGCGTACCGACCGGTACACGGCGGTTCAACCGCATAAGTCCAAGGACTCGTAGTAGCGCCTGAGGATACTAAAATATCCTGCTTCTGCGAGTCTTTCGTTTGCAATGGAACCTTTTAATACAGGACTACCGGCGAAACGCCAATAACCCAGTCTGGAATTGCCCCACTGGTACTATTCCAAAATTCTTCGTTTGAGTTTCATTACTCATCGATATAATCTTTATCGAACCACTCGCCTAGCGAGTGGTTTTAGACATACAAAAAAGCACCTTAGCTTACGCTATGGTGCTCTTCCTGGTGACCCGTGCGGGAATCGAACCCACGTTAACGGCGTGAGAGGCCGCTGTCTTAACCGCTTGACCAACGGGCCATAAAAAACGAGAAGCCGGCATCTACCTATTTTCACAGGCCGTTTCCAGCCAACTATCTTCGGCACAAGTGAGCTTAACTTCTGTGTTCGGAATGGGAACAGGTGGTCCTCACCGTCATCGACACCGGCCATACCCTGACCAACGTCAGCTTCTCTTTTTCTGAAGGCATATACCTTCAAAACTGAATATCGAACTGCTTTCAGC
>ENA-OQNM01000836-OQNM01000836.1-human-gut-metagenome-genome-assembly--contig:-NODE-836-length-10449-cov-3.157528_pt1 | contig 10449 bp, 10 predicted proteins | sample MGYA00242632_ERZ504886 | MGnify/ENA primary metagenome ERZ504886 (study PRJEB26092, sample SAMD00036424) | human gut metagenome | host: Homo sapiens | study: EMG produced TPA metagenomics assembly of... | reverse complement strand
CAGCGCGCGCGGGTAGCGGCGGCCGGCGTCCGGCTTCTCGGGGTACGCCGGATCGCTGATGTACCAGGTCGGCTCGTCGGCGGTGTCGAAAGACTCGAACAGCACATGCTGCGAATCCGGGGCCCACCAGAAACCGTCGTACCGGTCCATTTCTTCGCCGGCCACGAACTCGGCCAGACCGATTTTTCCACGTATTTTCGGCCGGATTGCCGTCCTCATCCTCCACGCTCACGCCGTAGACCGCGGTGATGCGGTCACCTAGTTCGCCGCCGATATCGACCAGCATCAGGTAGCTGCCCGTGGTGTACAACACATGTTCGCCATCCGGGGCGATGCGCGGGTTCAGCACCGGCGTGTACATCGCCGGGTCCTCATCGAGCCATTCGCCGGCCAGTTCACGGGTGTGCGGCTCGGGTGCGCCGGTCTCGTCATTCCAATCGATGTCGGTCAGGAACAGGCGGCCGTTGATGGTGAACACGATGCGATTGCCGTCGTCATCTGCGGAGTATCCGACGATGCCGGTGCCGCCTTCGCGCGCACGCTCGCGGCGGGCCTTCTCCTCGGCCGGCACGTCCTCGCTGTCGGCGGTTGCGCCCAGCAGTTCGCGCGGGTCGGCCAGCTTGGTCTCATGGTGTTCGCCGGACTCGTCGAACCAGCTCAGCCACAGTGCGGTCACCAGATCCTCGGGGCCGTCGGAGCGCAGGAACAGGGCCCGCGAGCCGTCGCCCACGGTCTGTGCGGAGCGCGGTGCGCCGCAGCCGAAGCGCAGCGTGCGCGCCCGGAGGCGTGGGAAATGCTTGATTGCGTCATTGACATCATTGGTTTCGCTCATACCTCACAACCTACGCGCCTGTGCGGTCAGTGGCGCGCAGGCTTGCGACGCATTCCCGGGAATGTGTCGTGGTGTGGGTGCGAGGTGTGGGCGTGAGGCTTGTCCTAAGATGGGAGCCATGCAGGTGACGATGATCGACGAAAACAAGTACGCCGAAACGATGACCGACGTGGTGCTGCCCGCGCTCGAACAATGCTGCGAGGAGGGCTGGTTCGATCCGTCCGCCGCCGAACGTTCGGCCGGGATCGAGCCGCTGTCCGGCATTATGGACACCGGCGGCCGCTCGGGCCAGCTGCACTACCTGTGCTACGACTCCGCCAAATTCGACGCGATTCGCGAGCAAGGCGCCACCGCCACCTTCCGCGGGGCCATCGTCATCAGCCACGGCTTCACCGAGTTCGCCGAAAAGTACGACGAGCTCGTCTGGTATTTTCTGCTTGCCGGCTACTCGGTGTGTGTACTCGAGCATCGCGGCCACGGCAAGTCCGCGCGCGACGTGGACAACCGCTGCATGGTGTGGATTGATGACTGGCAGCGCTACGTGGCCGATCTGGCCGGCTTCGCCGAAACCATCGGCCAGCAGTACGCGGCCGGCATGCCGCTGGACCTGTTCTGCCATTCGATGGGCGGCGGCATCGGCGCGGCCGTGTTGGAGCGATACCCCACCCTGTTCGACAAAGCGGTGCTCTCTGCCCCGATGATCGCCCCCGCCACCGGCATGCCGCTGGGCGTGGCCCGTGTGCTGGTCGGCGCGCTGTGCGGACTCGGCTTCGGCAAGAAGCGCGTGTTCGGGCAGTCGGGCTTCACGCCGGAATTCTCGATGGAAGGCAACGAGGGCGCTTCCGAAGCGCGTGAACGCTGGTACTTCAAGCTGCGTTGCGAGAATAGCGAATACCAGACCTACTGCGCGGCGTTCGAATGGGTGCGCCAAGCATTGAAGCTCAACCGGGCCATACTGAATCCGTCCGCCTGCGCCAAAGTGGAGACGCCGGTGCTGCTCTTCCAGTCCGGACGCGACATCTGGGTACTCAATAAGCCGCAGAATCACTTCGTCCAACTGGTCAAGGACGGCGGCGGCGAGGCGAACATCGTGCGCTTCCCCGAATCGCGCCACGAAATCTTCTCCATGCCCAACAGCACTTACAAGCCCTACCTCGAAAAGATCCTCGGCTTCTACGACGACCCCATGATTGCCTGCGCCGCGTACTGATGTAGCTCTTCACCCATTGTTCACCGTGCGGTCACCTTGTGGCCCGACCCGCTTTAGATGGCGGGAGAGCCATGGAATTATGGGCATAATGTCTTCTCTCCGCCGCCGCGGTTGCGGCCGCGGTATGTGCCGGCGTGCTCGCGTTGACCGGTTGCACGGCGTTCAATAATTCCGATGACGGCACAGCGGACGGCAACGGCACGTCCGCCACCACGCAGACCTTCCAGCCGTCCGGCGGCAAACCGACTGCCACCCTGAGCATTGCCTCCGGCTCCGAAAACAAGGAAGTCGCCGTCGCCATCCAGAAAGCGGCCGACCAATCCAACGTAGCCGTGACGATGCACTACATGGGTTCGCTGGAGATTATGAACGCGCTCAAGGCCGGCGGCCAGGATCACGACGCCGTCTGGCCTGCCTCCTCGATGTGGATTTCGATGGGAGACACCAAGCACATCGTCAAAGACGCGGCCAGCACCTCCACCACGCCGATCGTGTTCGGCATCGCCAAATCCAAGGCCGTCAAACTCGGCTGGGCTGACGACACCGGCGCCACCAAGCCCGTCTCCACCGCGGACATCCTCGCCGCGGTCAGCGACGGCAAACTCACGTTCTCCATGACCTCCGCCACGGTGATCGACAGCGCGCTCAACGTCTACCAGACCGCGCTCAGGAAACCCAGCTGGACCATTTGGGTGGTCGATTACTCCGGTTCGATGTCTGGAGAGGGCAAGAACGGCGTGGTCAAAGGCCTGAACGCGGCGCTCGACCCGGACCAGGCCAAGAAGTCGTACATCGAGCCCGCCAGCGGCGACGTGAACATTCTCATCCCGTTTGAAACCGAGGCCCACCGCCCGGTCAAGGCCACTGGCACAAGCACCAGCGACCTGCTGCATGAGGCCGATGCCACCGATGCCAGCGGCGGCACCGATATCTATGAAGGCCTGCTGAGCGCGCTCGACGAGCTGCCCAGCGAGTCGGAAGCCTCGCAATACACCACCGCCATCGTGCTCATGACCGACGGCCGCTCCAACTCCGATCATCAGGATGAATTCGAAAGCGCCTATAAGTCGCGCGGCCGTGATCTGCCGATCTTCTCCATCATGTTCGGCGATGCCGATCCCAGCCAGCTGAAGTCTCTCGCCACCCTGAGCAACGCCAAGGTATTCGACGGCCGCTCCGGCGACCTCGCCGCCGTCTTCCGCCAAGTCAAGGGCTTCAACTGATGCTCCAGGTAATCTGTGGATTCGTTGTCGGACTGCTGCTCGCCGGGCTCGGTTTCGGACTGGTCGGCGGCGGAGTGCCCGGCCTGATCGTGGCCGTGGTACTGGCCGCACTTGGGTATATCGCCGCCTCCACGCTCACCGAGCCGGAGCGACGCATCGGCAAAATGCTGGTTTCCGCCTTGCCCAACGGTCAGAAGACCGCCGATACGATCGACGCGGCGAACGCTCAACTCAACTCGATCGCCATGCTCACCAAGTAAGTACGTGACCCAGCCGTCAAAGCCGAAGCCAACGACTTCATCGCCGCTACCAAAGATTGAGTGCAATACGTGACCCGAGACACCTCCGCCTACCCGACGTTGCGCCACTACATTACCGTGTACGGCGAGCAGACCGAGAAACTGTTGCGCTCCTACGTGGACGTGGAAAGTTCCGGCGCACGCGATCAGATAGCCACGGTACGAATCGAAACCATCGAGGCGCTGCAAGTGCTCGAACAGACCGCCGCCGGCGAACTCAGCCGGGCGGTAAGCGCCAAGACGTTGGGCATTACGGCCGACTCCGACGCCATCCAACGGTTGGCCCGCATGGATGGATACGACGACGTCGCACCTTCGCCTGTGCCTTCCTCGGCTGCTGATGAAGGACGGCATGCACCCAGTCAGACTCCATCTGGCGGCCCGGCTCACCAGTCGGACCAGAAAACGGACGCACAATGAAACTCTCCAAATCAAAAATCATCGGACTGATCGCCCTGCTTGCGGTAGTGGGCGTGGTCTGCGGCACGCTGGTGTGGCGGCAATCGCAACCAGCACCGGCCGAACCGACCGAACAGGTGAGCATCACCGGCTACCTGGGCGGCGAGAAAATCGGCCTGTTCGATGACGCCAAGTTCAAGGCGCTCGCCGCCAAGCAAGGCATTGCCATCGACTATCGCAAGGCCGGATCGCTGGCCATGATGGATGCGGACCGGAAAGGCATGGATTACCTGTTCCCCTCCTCGCGCGCGGCCGTCGAATACGGCAATGCGAAAGGCGTCAAGGCCCCCCAAAGCGACATCGTCTTCAACTCACCGATTGTGCTATACACGCACAAGGCCGTGGCGGACGGGCTCGTGAACGGCGGACTTGTGACCAAGGACGATTCTGGCGCGTACCACATGGATATGGCCAAAGCCGTGGACGCGATGGTCGCCAACACAACATGGCCGACGTCGGATACACGGCAGGCTACGGGCAGTTCCGCATCGACTCGACCGATCCGGTGAAGTCGAACTCAGGCAACGAATACGCGGCGCTTCTTGCCACGGTGCTCAACGGCGGGCAGCCGGCCATGGTCGATTCGGTGGCGCGCGACGGCAAGACCATCGCCTCCATCTTCGCCAAATCCGGCTGGATGGAGACCTCTTCCGAGGATTCGTTCAACCAGTTCCTGACCTTGGGCGTGGGCTCCAAGCCGATGATGGTGGGCTACGAATCGCAGCTGCTTGATTTGGCCGTGAACCAGCCGGATGCGTTCAAGCAGATCAAGGACGACGTGGTCATCGTCTACCCGACGCCGACCGTGTGGAGCACCCACACGCTGATGGCCTTGGACGAGAAAAGGCGGCACACTGCTGAACCTGTTGAAAACACCGGCGGCGCAGAAGCTGGCGTGGGAGCGCCACGGCTTCCGCGCGGCCAACTTCGCCGGCACCGATTCGATCAGCCGATTCGGCGTGGCCGGCACGCTCGACCAGATCCCGGCCGTATCCGAACTGCCCAACAACGACGCCATGCAACACCTCATCACCACCCTCCAATCCGCGCAAGCCAAACTCGTGGCCGACATCTCCATGTACGACACGATGTACACGCAGAACGCCCAGCAATACCGCGAGCTGAAAATGACCGTACTGGCCGGCAAGAAGGCGCTCGCCGACTTCAACGCCAACCAGCTGCCAGCGCTGGAGGCCGAGGCCGCCGCCAGTGGCGACGCCATGCAGGCGCAAGTGCTGAAGGACTTCAAGTCCAAGCTCGACCGTTTTGCCAAGCGACTCGACGACCTCGACCGCATCAGCGTGGTTACCTTGCAGACCGCGCCGCAGATCAAAATCATCCAGAACGCGGACCAGACCATCGTGGACAAGATCGACACCACCATCTCCACCACGATTCCGGTGTGGAAGAGTCAGATGGTGATCGCGCTGGGCCTGTCCAACCAGCGCAAGGTTCTCGACCTGCAGAACAAGGCCGACGATGTGACCAACAAGCTGCTGGCGCGTAACGCGGCCGCCCTGCACAAGGGTGCAGTGGACGCGGAAAAGGCCAACCAGCGTTCCGTGGTGGAAATCGACACGCTGGAGAAGATCAACGCCGAACTCATCGCCACCCTGAAGGAGACCGTGCAGATCCAGAAGGAAGGCGAGGCCAACCGCGAGGCCGCCCAGGTCAAGATGCGCCAAATCGAGTCCGACCTCAAAAACGCCTTGCTCGAAAACGCCCAGCAGATGTGAGCCGTTCGCGCGCCAGCATGCTCCCGTTGGCGGAGTTTGCGGGAACGTGCAACCATGCTCCCGTTGGCAGAGGTATATGAGTACGCCTACTGGTGTGCGTATATATGCTCCCGCTGGCGGGAGCTGGCAGCCGTAAGACTGGCTGAGGGTGGTCACGGCGCTCGGCTCGGCCGGCTTTACCGGCAGCCATTCCCGCCGCAATTTCTCTGTGGGCATAATCCCGGAATGATTGCCGCGCTCGGGAATTGGATGAAGTGAAGGTTAAAGGTTGAGAGCCCGGGAGGGTTCCGGAACCGGCCACGATAACCGCTGCTAGCCCCGCGATACGGGTTGGCGGCCGGCAGCCAAGCCGATTCTCTCCTAATCAAGGAGTACCGATTATGGCAATGTTTCCGGCTTTGATGAATGACACGATGTTCTCCGATCTGTTCGACGATCCGTTCTTCGAGGGTTGGCGCAACACGGACAACACGATGAGTGCCGTAATGCCCGCCAACATGATGACTACCGATGTGCGCGAGACCGACAAGGGTTACGACGTCGACATCGATATGCCTGGCTTTAAGAAGGAAGATATCAACCTTGAGCTCAACAACGGCTATCTGACCGTGTCCGCCTCGCGTTGCAGCGAGCATGAGGACAAGGCTCCGGCCGCTGAGGACGAGGCTTCCGACAGCAAGTGTGCTTGCGCGTCCGATTCGGGCAAGTGGCTGCGTCGCGAACGCTACATGGGCTCCTGCTCGCGTAGCTTCTACGTTGGCGAGGACGTGAAGGAGTCCGACATCCACGCCAGCTACCGGAACGGCACGCTGTGCATCCAGGTTCCGAAGATGCAGGCCCAGCCGCAAGTCGAGTCCAAGCACCAAATCGCGATTGAGGGCTGACGATACTTGATTCGTCCCGAAGTCCCGCTTCGAGTAGCTTTGCCCCCTCTGACGAGGGGGCTCCCGCGAAGCGGGTGGGGGAGAGATAAATCGTAACCAAACCATGCTTCCCACGCCGTCTGCCCTACGCTTTCAACGCCGACTAACCTGACAGACGGCGGGAAACATAGCCAATGCAAATGCCGGGTAGGGATTTACCCTACCCGGCATTTTGCTGTTTCAATCACCGAACCCCACCCTGTTCGCGCGCCGGTCGCGTGCCGTTCTGCCGCTGTACACATCCGATGGGTAGAGTGACTTCGAAACGATGCGAGAGAGGCGGACATATGGCGAACGGCGCACAGAACGCAAGCGGCACACCGGCACCGGCGGCAAGCCGTTCCGGCGGCCACGTCGTATCCGCGCGCGCCACGACCATCGGCCTGATGGCAATCCTGCTGTGGAGCTTCATGGCCGGCACCGTGCGCATCGTCTACCGTAAACTCGGCGCCACGCTTCGGCTCCGGCCTGATCTACGACGGTCGGCGCATCCTGCTGCTGATCGTCCGCGCCCGGCCCCGATTCGCGAGTTCCCCAAGAAATACCTGATTATCGGCGGCCTGTTGTTCGTATTTTACGAATCGTCGATATCCCTCTCGCTGGGTCTGGCCTCTACCGACGCATCCTCGGTGGAAGTGAGCCTGGTCAACTATCTGTGGCCCACGATGATGGTGCTGCTGTCGGCGGGCGTATCCCATCGCAAGCACGCGGTCGTCAAGGTGTTGCCGGGTGCGATCGTGGCCACTGCCGGCGTGGTGCTGGCGGTCGGCGGCAATTCCGGGCTTGACTGGCATGCGGCCGTGCAGCATATCGCCACCAATCCTTTGCCCTACGCGCTGGCGTTCGTGGGCGCGCTTGCCTGGTCGGTGTACGCGGTGTTCACGCCAGCCATGAGTCATGGGGTGGACGGCACTTCATTGTTCTTCCCCTGCGTGGCCGTGGCGCTGTGGATTATCCACTTTGCGTCCGGGCAGGGATGGCCGGCCGAGCCGCCGAGTCTGGTCGCATGGCTGTTTGTGTTGATTGCCGCGGCGGCGATTGGCGGTGGTTATGCCTGCTGGGGATACGGCATTCTGCATGGGTCTATGGAGCGGCTGGCTATTGCGTCCTATGCCACGCCGGTGCTGTCCGACCGGGGCCAGTGCGGTGTTGCGTGGGTTTAGCGCTGTCGCTGTCCGTTTTGGTGTGGCGCGCTGCTGGGTCGGCCGGTCGGATCGGTGTCTTAATTACGTTGGTCAGTGCGCGACAAATAGGCGGGGTGGCTTTGCTCATGGGGCGGTAATAATCCCATGGGGCGGTAAAACCCTCATGGGGCGGTATCCCAAAATGACTTTATTCTGCGGTTTCACAATTTCTTCAAACCGCCCCATGGGCCTTTTACCGCCCCATGGATAAATTACCGCCCGATGGGCAGCAGCAACTTACTCGCCGCGGCGCTCGGACGGGCGGCGAATCGGGTCAAGCAGCGTATTCGGATCGGAGATGCCGAACATGCTGCGCCCGCCGGTGGATTCAGGGTGCTTGGCGAGAACGGCCAGCGAAATCGCCCCCGGAATCATAATGATCACCAAAAGGGCCGCCAATCCCAGTTCACGAAGAATCCGAGCCCCAGTACGATGGCCACCACAACCACCACCGTGACGATAATCGTCAACAGTGCTCGACGTGGGTTGGTTTCCCTGGCCCAAGAGGTGCTGGCTGCGGGCTTTGCTGTTGAACTGGCCGCGGCGTTTGTGGCTGTTGTGCCATCAGCCGTGACGGTCGTGGGCCTTGCCGCCGCGCTCGTCGCGGGGCCAGTAGGGGCGTCAGACACGTTATCGGCGGCATTGCCGGTCGCTGCTGGACGTTGTTCGTTTGCGTGAGTCATATCCACCAGCATATTCCCTGCTTCCGGCTGAAGCTGGGACAAGCCTGCGCGCCGCTAATCCAGCGCCGACACTGGCCTTGAACTGCGGGCGCCAGACCGGATGTGAACAGGCGCTGAACGGAGTCTGGGGAAACCATGAGAACTCGCGACAATTTTTGTGAAATTGGGTGACGCTCTATGAATCGCGCGCTAGTGTTGCGTGAGCTTACAAGGCGAGGAGCCTGGAGCGCGGGGGTGAAGGATGAAGAACTCCGTTTGGAAAACGTTCATGGAATTGTCTCTGGTCCGCGGAATCGTGCCGCGGACCGTGTTCGGACTGACCGCGATCGCGGCAATCATACTGATTATTGGGCTGGCATTGAGCAAGAGCAAGAAGCGCGGCCGCCTGCACCCGCTGATTGTCTCGCTGATTGCCGCCGTGCTCGCCGGCGCGGCTGGACTGCTGGTTGCATGGCTGGTGTCCGACGTGTTTATGGTGTTCGGCGTATCGCTGGGCTGGCCGGTGATCTTCACCATCGCGGGCGGCATCGCCGGCGTCGGCTTCGTGATCGCCGCAGCCGTGACCCTGCGCGGGGTCCGCCGTGCGCTGGCCGTCGTGCTGGTGCCGCTGGTGCTGCTGTCCACCGCGCTCGGCGTGGACTCGATTTACGGCGAATACCAGACCATCGGCACCCTCGTCGGCTACACGCCGTACGCCTCGCTCGGCTCAATCGAGGTACACAAGGCCGCGATGAGTGTCAGCGACTGGCATAGCAAGGCGCGGAAGGGCAGCCTGCCGTCCATGCCCAGCCAAGGCAAGGTGCTCACCGTCGACATTCCGAACACCGAATCCAACTTCACGGCCCGCAAGGCGATGATCTACCTGCCGCCTGCCGCGCTGTCCGACCGTCCGCCGGCCTTGCCGGTGATGGAGCTGTTGGCCGGGCAGCCCGGTAGCCCCAGTCGCCTCATCGACGCCGGCAACATTGCCGCCACGATGAATGCGTACGCCGCCAAACATGACGGGCTCGCGCCGATCGTGCTCGTGCCCGACCAGAACGGCGAGGCCACGCACAACAGCCTGTGCGCCGACACCACGCAAGGCAACGCCGAAACCTACCTCACCACAGACGTGGTGAACTGGGCCAAGAAGATGCTGCCCGTGGCCAAATCGGCCCGCATGTGGGCGATGGGCGGGTTCTCGCAAGGCGGCACCTGCACCACGCAGCTCGTCCCGCGCCACCCCGACATCTACGGCGCGATGCTGCCGGTGGACGGTGAACTCAAGCCGACCAATGGCAGCGTCGCCAAGATGGTCCAGGAGTATTTCGCCGGCGACCGCAAGGCGTACGACGAACAGGTGCCGGTCAACGCCATCGCCGCCACCGGTACGCCCGAGCAGGCGCTGTTCACCGGTGCTGGCGAACGGGACAAGGAATCGATTAGCAACATGCGCACGATCGCCGACGCCGCGCGCAAAGCCGGCATGGAGGTCACCGAGCTGATCGTGCCCGGCACCGGCCACGACTGGCACGCGGTGCAGGCGGTCTGGCGGCCCGGTCTCGACTGGTTCGGCGAACGGACCGGCTTGGGCGAGATGACGAAATCGTTGAAGGAGTACCCACAAGTGGAGGTGTTGCAATGAGCGAAGAATCGCGTAAGCACAACAGTCATGCGGCGGAAAGCTGGCGCGAACTGGCCGGCGACGTGCGACAGTGGGCGGACGGTCATCGACTGGCCATCACTGCCACGGTGGCGCTGGTGGTGCTGAACTTGGTGGTGTGGCTGGTGGTCGCGATGGCCGGATTCGCGTTCCCGCTGCGGCTCGACACCAGCATGGCCGAATTCGATTTCGGCAAACTCTTCTGCACGCTGTTCTTGGCGCGCGGCGTCATCCAGCTCATTCTTGATGCCGCGCTGT
>ENA-OQNM01000834-OQNM01000834.1-human-gut-metagenome-genome-assembly--contig:-NODE-834-length-10455-cov-3.435418_pt1 | contig 10455 bp, 10 predicted proteins | sample MGYA00242632_ERZ504886 | MGnify/ENA primary metagenome ERZ504886 (study PRJEB26092, sample SAMD00036424) | human gut metagenome | host: Homo sapiens | study: EMG produced TPA metagenomics assembly of... | reverse complement strand
ACGGTATAAGTACGGCCGCGGTGGGTGAACTCCAGCTCCACAAAGGTGGTATCAGTGGGGATGGCATAGTCGCTGCGCAGCATGTCCGGTTCGCGGTAAGCGCCGGTGGTTTCGCCGTACAGGGCAAAGGTGATAGCGTCAAACAGCGCGGTTTTGCCCGCGCCGGTATCGCCGCTGATCAGAAAGAGGCCGCTGGAGCCAAAGCCGGTCAAATCCAGTGTGCAGGTTCCGGCATAAGGGCCAAAGGCGCAAAGGGTCAGGCGTACAGGTTTCATAGTCCGGCCTCCTGGCGCAGCTGGGCCAGAGCTGCGGTTTCTTCGGGGGTAAGGGTGCGGCCGTGCATCTTTTCAAAAAAGCAGGCAAACAGCTCTTCAAAGCTCATGGTGCGCAGCTGGGCGGCCTGCTGGATGGCATCGCTGCCGGTATCCAGTGCGCCGCCGGGGGCGTAATCCAGCTTCATGGCGTTGGGGTAAGCGGCACGCAGCACGGCCATGGCGTCCGGGCGGGGAACCGGGTCGGTCAGGGTGGCCCAGATGTAATCTTCGGCATCTGTTACGGTATCGGCGGCGGTCAGCTGGTCCAGCGGGCCGGTGAGGTGGCGCATGGCGTGCAGCGGGCGCAGGGGCAAAAGCTCCGGTTCGGCTCCGTTGGCCCCGATATGAACCAGAACGGCGCTTTTCTGCGCGCCGCACTCATCCAGCGAATAGCACAGCGGGCTGCCCGCATACCGCACAGTGGGGCAGCCGACCTGCTGCGGGCGGTGAATGTGGCCAAGGGCGGTGTACAGGTAGCCGGTAAAGCGGGCGGCATCCACGGCCTGAACCGTGCCGACGTTGACATCGGCGGCAACGCTCTCGCTGCCGGAACAGGTGGGAAGACTGCCGCCGCCCAGCACCATCTGGTGGGCGATCAGAACCCGACGCTCCCCGGCGGTGGGCAGCGGGCCCAGCGCGGCGGCGATGGCGGAATCTTCATCCCGGATATCGGCATCCGGCAGGCAGTGGCGCACGGTGGCGGGGCGGACAAAGGGCAGGAGGTCAAAGGTGAGCTCGCCGAATTCATCCTGCAAGATGACCCGGCGGGGGGCACTGGTGAACTGCCCGGCCAGATAGACCTGTTGGTTGGAAAGCAGCCCGGCGGCATAATCCAGCCGCTCGGCGCTGTCATGGTTGCCGGCAATGGCCAGCACCGGGATGTTCCGATGAGCAAGCTCGGTCAAAAACCAGTCCAGCAGCAAAACTGCGGCGGCAGGGGGCAGGGCGGTATCGTAAATATCCCCGGCCAGCGCCACCGCCTGCACATTGTGGGCAGTGCACAGGTCAAGGACCTGCTCTAAGATATAGCGCTGGTCCGGCAGCAGGTCAAAGCCATTGACCCGCTTGCCGAGGTGAAGATCGGCGAGGTGGAGAAGATTCAAAGGTGGCACCCCCTTGAAAGTTAGGAGTTAGGAGGGAGGAGTTATCTCAATTAGGAATGAGAAATGAGAAATTAGGAATTGGAGATGAGGATAAGTTTGAAATCTGGGGTGAATGGTAAATTTGTGGGGTAGGGCGGGGTGAACCTGACCAAGCCGGGAGCCTGACGTAAATTCTGGGCAATACCGCATAATTCTAAGTGCCGAAGCGGTGCTTAAGCCGTAAGGCGGGAATTGTGCGGTGTTGCCTTAGGCCCTGCGGTGGGGAGCCCACCCCTCAGTCCGCTGTGCGGACAGCCTCCCCTCCAGGGGAGCCAAAATATACGGCGGGCTTCTGTATGAATTTGTTGTGGCATCCAGCATAAAATCGCGGAACGGTCAAGACCGTTCCCTACAGATTGTTTTATAATGCGCAATCGTCATTTTGTATGCATCTCACCTGTAGGGGCGCACATTGTGCGCCCGTTGCTTTCTGGGGAATAGCGTGGTGGAATATACGGCAAACACTCTATAATTTTTACGTCCGCCAGGATGAACTCCCGCCCTATGCTCGGCCCATGAAAGGTTTTCGCCCAGCCTTTTTTCAAAAAGGCTGGATGGTCAGCGCCAGAGTTTTTCCCAGGTGGTGATATCGAGAGTAACGCCGGGCAGTACTTCCATGGGGACGGTCTCACTTTTGCGGAAGCGGCACTTTTTGCAGAACCCTTCAGCTTTCAGGTCCTTGGCCCATACCCGCAGATATAGGCGGCTGCGGCCATCGCCTTCGGCCAGTTTTTGGGCATAGGCCACAATGCTGCGGCCTATGCCCTGGCCGCGGGCTTTTTCCAAAAGGAACAGGCGGGATAGGCACATGGCCCCCGTGGGGGTAAGATCCAGCGCAAAATAGCCGACTGGATCGCTGCCCAGATAGATCATGAAATAATTCACAGTTCCGCTGTGGATCTCGTCATCCGTCAGGATATCACTCTGGTACTTTTCCGCCAGGGCGCGGGCTACTTTTGGGGTCAGCTTGGTGTAATGCTGAACAAAAATTTCTTCCGCCAGCTGGCTGATCTGCTCAATATAGCGGGTTTTGGTCACTTGCTTGTAGGTGGGTTTCATGGGGAACCTCCGTAATGTATGGTTATTCAACGGTAACGCTGGCGCGGGCGGGCAGGCAGGCTGCCCAATCGCCCTGTTTGGTCAGTACGCCAAAGGATTCACAGGTGTGATCCGGGCAGGGGCTTTCCACAAAGCGGATGCCGCCGTTTTCCACAACCAGATGGATGGTGTAATAGCCGGTATCAATATCATAGCGATGGTCGGTGTCCAGCGGGATGCGTAGCTGGGTGCTGTCATCGCCATAGGTCAGCACGGCAACCAGACCGGACCCGGCAGCCGGATGGCCGAAACAGAGCCACAGCACCCCGGCGGCCAGTAGAATGATGATGGCAAACAAAATGTTCAGACGGGTAGAGTTTTTTCAAGGGGAAAACCTCATTTAATCAGGGTCAAAATTCAAGGTCAGCCGCATGCCGTCAACCCCGGCGGCTGCGGTGGGGAACGCCTGCTGCGCGGCGGCAAGGCCGGGGGCAAGGTCCGTTACGGCGGCGCTGTAATGGGTCAGCCACAGGCGGCACACGTTGGCTTCGGCGGCAAGAACCCCCGTTTCGCGGCAGGTGGAATGGCCGTATAACTTCGCTTTGGGCAGGTCGGCGTCATCGGCATAGGTGGAATCCATCAACAAAAGATCGGCATCCTGTGCAGCGCGGCGCAGCGCAGCGCAGGGGCGGGTGTCGGTCGCATAGACAACTTTCAGCCCGCGGCGCGGCGGGCCGAGAACCTGGGACGGCAGGAAGCCGCCCACCGGCTGGCCGCTTTGCAGGGTGGACCAGTAACGCACGGGGATGCCCGCCGCCTTTGCCCGCTGGGGATCAAACTTGCCCGCCCGCGGCAGGGTGAACGCATATCCGCAGCAGGGTACCCGGTGCTTGAGGGGGAACGCCTGCACGCACCCGGCGGGCACTTCAAACTCGCCTTTGCAGTCCGGCAGTTCTTTCAGCCGTAGTTCGAACGGCAGCGGTCCGGCCACGGCGTAAAAGGTGCGCACCACATCCGTCAAGCCCGGCGGCCCAGCCATGACGAGGGGGGCAGTGCGGCCCTGGGCGGCCATCGTCTGCCAGATGCCGGGCAGGCCGAAAATGTGGTCCCCGTGGTAATGGGTCAGCAGAATGGCGTCCATGCGGAAAATACTGACCCCGGCCCGGCGCGCGGCAGTCTGGGTGCCCTCGCCGCAGTCCAGCAGCAGGTTGGAGCCGCCCACCGTGATGCAGGCAGCCGCCAGGGCGCGCTCCGGCAGGGGCTGTGTGCCGCCGGTGCCAAGCAGAGTGATATCCAGCATGGCCAGAACCTCCGATAGACTTAATACGAAATGTATTTCTTGCAAGATTTGATAAACAAATCGTATAACTTGTGGGGCGGTGGCTGTAGAAAGCATATACCCCCAACTTATCATACTGATAACAGTATACCACAACATGCCAAGCGGGAAAACCGGAAAATTTTAAACGGGGGACAGCACAAAATGTTGAAAATTTCACACCTGCCGCGTATTATGATAAGAATGAAGCGAAAGGGGAAGGCGGCCGTAGGGGGCAGAGTGTACCAGCGGAGTGTTTGCCGGTATCACGAAGCAAGATATCTGACAAGGCCCGACATCCGGGACGATGCAAGCATCGTCCCCTACAGATTGCATTTAGGTTCGTATCGAAAATATACGTCGCTCCGAGAGGGAACACTGTTATCTAAAATTGTACTTCGTGCGATGTTCGTTATTACAGAAAGCTTTTTGGCAGGATAAGGCGCATTTTAAGATGCATGCGCCACTGCTGCAGAAAGGAATGGAAACCGGTATGAAAAAGTTCAGGATTTGGATTTTGGCCGCGCTGGCAGCAGCGCTTTGCCTGTTGTGTGGGTGCAGTGCAGAAGATTTTGCCCTGCCGCATGAAGTGCAGCTTGCCGTTGGCCAGCAGTGCGCGCTGGCCGGGGAGCTGCGGTTTACCGGCAGCCTTTCCGATATTACGCCGCAGGACAGGGCAGAGTTTGCCCAAGCTGTGACCGATGCAGTGGTACATATTGCTTCGACTGACCCCAGTGTGGCCGCAGTAGACCAGGACGGCAACGTGACCGCTGTGACCCCCGGCACGGCAACCGTGTTGGTAAGCTGTGTGGACCTGGATTTTTATGCCGAAGTGAACATTAATGTTGTGGAAGCCGCCACGCCGGAAAGCGCAGCCCTCGCGACCCCGGAGACTGCTGCCCAGTCGACCCCGGAAACAGCCACGCCGGAGAGTGCTGAACCCGCAACGCCTGAAACTGCTGCTACTCCAGAGACCGCTATCTCGGAAACAGCCACGCCGGAGAGTGCTGAACCCGCAACGCCTGAAACTGCTGCTACTCCAGAGACCGCTACCCCGGAAACGGCTACCCCCGAAAGTGCAGCTCCGGCAACACCGGAAAGCGCCGCCACACCCGAAACAGCAAAAACGGCCACGCCGGAAACTGCGGCCCCGCCCAAAATGCCAAGAGCAACCGAAGCCCCAGCTGCAACCCGGGAAGAAACAACGGCTGCTGACGAAAAAACAAGAGAACCGTTCCGCGAATTTTTGAAGAAAGCAGGCAGCACCGTGGCAAACTTTTTTGGCGGGTTGTTCGATAAGAGCAAGAGCACGGAATGATGCCTGACCGTGAGGATCCGCCCCAAAAGCAAAGAAAAAACGGAAAGATAAACAAAAAGTATTACACTTGCCAAAATTGAAAAAATGTGTTAAAATAACACTATAATTTTATAGCAATATGACAGATGGCAAGTCCACAAAGGAGGCAGTGTCGTTGAAAATCTATGAATCCGCAGAGGATTACCTGGAAAAGATCCTGATGCTGACAGAACGCAACGGGGAAGTCCGCTCCATCGACATCGCTACCGAGATGGGCGTTACCAAGCCGAGCGTGAGCATTGCAATGAAAAATCTGCGTCAGGCCGGTTATATTTCGATGGATGGTGCTGGGTATATCACCCTGGAGCCGCCGGGACTGGAAATTGCCACCCGGATTTATGGCCGCCACAAAAAGCTGACCCGCTTTTTTGTTGCACTGGGTGTGGACCCTGTCGTTGCTTCCCACGATGCCTGCAAGATCGAGCATGACCTGAGCGCAGAAACCTTTGAAAAGCTGGTGGCTTTTGCCGAAAGCCAGCATATGCTGAAGGAATCCTGAGTTTTTTATAAGAATCATGATGCCCCGGACGAGAAATGTTTCTTGTCCGGGGCATTTTTGCTGCAGTGTGCGCGCTGTATGTGATATAGAGCCAAATAAAATCTGCCTCGGCAAAAAACTCTGCCGGGGCGGTAATAGAATCATGCGGGATTGCTTCAGCTTTCCGCAACACCAAAGAAGAACTTGTTCAGGCGGTACTTGTTTTCTTCATACAGGCCAATGTGCTTGAACAGATCCTTGTAATAGGTGGTCAGCTCAAACCGAGTGGTCAGCACATCAAAGGGGTTCAGGTGGTGCACGGCGCTGTCTGGGTTTTGCACATAGTTGTAAATGGGGGTGGAAAGCGCATAGAACTGCTGGGCGTAGCGGATAAAGCTTAGATTGAAATACAGGTCCTCGCTGTAGTCCAGTTCCTCATTGCAGCGCACATCGGGGTGCTCACGCACAATGTCGGCGCGGTAGAGCTTGTTCCACATCACGCCGTAATAAAAGCTGGCGGGCTCCTGCATCAGGCCACAGGCAAATGCGTCTTTATTCAGGGGGCCTTCCATCAAAAAGCCGAAAGTCTGCACCCGGTGCTGCGGATCCAGGATGGGGTCCAGCACACGCTCCACCACGGTATCCCGCATGGTTTTGGGCAGACTGACCGGCGGTTCAATGCGGTTGTAGTGGGCAATCACCATATCGGCGTGGCTGGCTTCCGCTTTCTGTACCAGCAGCTCGGTGGCATAGGGCTGGATGAAATCATCCGCATCCACAAACTGAAAGTATTTGCCGTGGGCTTCCTGCATGCCAAGGTTGCGGGTGGCGGAAACTCCGCTGTTGTTTTTGTCGATCACCACAATGCGGCGGTCAATACCGGCATAGCTCTGGCAGACGGCATAGCTGACATCCTTGCTGCCATCGTTGAGCAGAATGATCTCCAAATTCCGGTAGGTCTGGCGGCGGATGCTCTCAATACAGCGGGCAATATGGTCTGCTGCGTTGTAAACAGGAACAATAATGCTGACTAGCGGCTGGCTCTGCGGTTCGGTGGGCATGGCGGGCCTCCTTATATAAAAACGGCTAGGTTGTTGCCTTTAGGCAACACCGCACAATTCCCGCCTTGCGGCTTAAGCACCGCTCCGGCAGCTGCGGCACGGCATCTGCGTTGCCAAAATGCTCGATAAGACTCCAGTATTATCTGCGCTTTTGGCTTGGCATCTGCCGCACCTCGCTCGCCGTATCGGCACTTAGAATTATGCGGTATTGCCTTTACTATAACGCAGAACCCGCAATTTTGCAATAACACAAATACCGCAGGCTGTGCCCCGGAACATTTTGGTGTTGCGGTTCGGCCTGCGGTATGGTTTTGCTGGCTTTATTTGTTTTTTAGGACGTCGATTCCGTCCAGCTCCACAGCGGGCACATAGTAGGCAGAAAAGGTGTGCAGCGTCTGGTCGACATCATCGCCGTCGCCCAGGGCAGCGGGGCCCTCATCAATCGTGTATTCCCACATGGGCAGGTAGTAGGCGGCGCTCCCCTGCACATAGGTCAGGCGCAGGTTGGCAAGGTGCTCCGGCTCTGCGGCGGGGTCAACCGCTTCCGCCGTGTAGCTGTCGGTCAAAAACTCTCCGTTGGCCAGCCGCTTGTCAGCCTCGGCGCGGGAAACGCTGGTGTATTCGCCCAGGGGCTCCACGGTGCGGTCCGTTTCATGCAGGCTCAACAGATTGCCGTCGGTATCTACGCTGACCAGCAAGTAATGGAAAGAATCCGCCGCGAACTTGACAAAGAGGGAAGAGGGCTGGCCGTAGATCGTGCTGTCGCCTCCATCCGTCACATCGGTATATTCACCGCCAAGCAGAGAGGTAAAGAGGGAACCGTATTTCTCTTGCAGGTCGGCGGCAATCACGCGCTCTTCCGCAAGGGCGGCAAAGGTCTTCACCTCGGCAGAGCTGTTGCAGACCACACTGGTGCACAGGTCGTTGGAGACGGTGATTGTCAGCCCACCGGGCCAGTCGCTTTCGGGAATGTTCAGCTGCAGCTGTGCGGCATCAGAGAGATAATTCAGCACGGAAGAATCTGCATCCCACCCGTTCTGCTCGGCGGATTCCTTTATATTAGATACTGTTTTGGAGATGGTATCGGCGCTGTCCCTACTGAACGTGGCGGTGTCAGCCAGTGTGGTATCCAGCCCAAGAGCATCCAGCACCGTGCGAAGACGGGCTTTCATGGCATCGGTATTGTCGGCGGCATCCAGCAGGCTGTTGCGGTAGACCGGCAGGCTGGCAGGGAGAACAACATCCGCGGAACTGCCTAAAATTAGACTTTCGCCGAAATACAGCTCATCGGCACTGTGGGCCAGCAGGGAAGAACTGCCGGAAGCGCCGCTGCCAAGCAAAATATCGCTCAGAGCCTGCAAGGGGCTGCTGTCCTGCATCGCGGATTTCAGGGAGGAGGACAACGGGGCATCGGCAACGCTGCCTGCGGCGGCATCTGGTTCACTGCCCTCCATGCTGAATGTGCTGAAGGTATCGGGACTGTTGGATTCCTCATAGGCGGGGGCGCTTTCGTTCAGATCAGCGGTCTCGGCGGCCTGACTGACCCCGGCGGAACGGTCCTGACTGACCATCGCCGCCCCTAACAGAACAAGACAAAAACAAGCTGCTGCCGGAACAAAATGCCGGAATTGCAACGGAATGGTGCGCTTTACGGGGGGATTGTTGGCAGATTCAATCAAATCATCATCAATTTGCCCGATCGCGCGGAATAAATCGCGGGAGCTCACAGGCAGACACCTTCTTTCTCTAAGTAGGCTTTCAGTTTGGTGCGCATCCGGTGCAGGGTAACGCGCACCTTGCTTTCGCCAATACCGTAGCGCTTGGCAATGTCGGCGGTGGCGTCGCAGTACCAGTACCGCCGAATAAAGATGTTGCGTGCCTGCTCCGGCTGGCTGCGCAGAAACGCGCTGATGGAGCGGGCTGTTTCTGCGCTTTCTACCTCCTGCGCGGTGTGGTCTCCGGCGGGCAGGCAAAATTCCAGCTCTTCCAGCACGGTTTCGGTCTGGCCACCGCCGCGCTTTTTGGCATTTTGCCGCTCCCGCAGGTCCAGTGCCAGGTTGCGGGTAATGCGCCCCAGGTAGGGTGCAAGCTTGTCCGGCCGGTTTTGCGGCATGCTGTTCCAGGCGGCCATCCAGGTGTCATTTTCGCATTCTTCGGCGTCTTCCTGGCTGCCCAGCAGGTTCATGGCAATCTTGCGGCAATAGGCGCCAAACTTTTGTGCGGTCTGTGCAATGGCCTGCTCGTCCCGTGCCCAGTACAGCGCAACAATGTCGGCATCAGTCATTGCGGCACACCTCGCTTTCCTCTTACTATTTATATAATAGGGGAATCACCCCCAAATGTTACAGGCAGAAAGTAAAAAACGCACCCCGGCGGGCGGGATGCGGCAAACAATACAAATCAGAGCATATGTTTTTTGTGCAGTACCCAGGCAGCGATCCCACAAATAGCAAGCGTAAGCAAGCAGACAATGACAAATCCATAATCAGAACCGGAAAACGGCATGCCGTCAATGTCCACGTTCATGCCATACAAACCGGAAATAACGGTCGGGACAGCCATCAACAGGGTAACGGAAGTCAGGTACTTCATCGCATTGTTCAGGCGGTTATCCAAAATAGAGCTGAACAGCTCGCGGGTGCCCTTGATATCATCGCGGTAGATGCTGGTCATCTCAATGGCCTGCCGAATCTCAACGATTACATCGTCCAGTAGTTCCATGTCATCAGGGTACTGTTCCAGCCGCTTGTAGCGGGTCAACCGGTCCAAAACCGTGCTGTTGGCACGCAGTGAGGTTGCGAAATATACCAGGGTGGATTCCAACCCATGCAGCTCCATCAAGTCACTATCGCGCAGGGTACCGGTCAGGTTTTTCTCAATTTCCTGGCGGCGGCGGTCGATCAGGCGCAGCTCCTGCTGGTACATCGTGGCGGCGCGGTACAGAATCTGGTACACAAAGCGCATCTTCTTTTTAGTAGAAAAGCCGCGCACCCGGCAGGAAGCGAAATCAGACAATACGGGGGTATCTACGGAGCAAACCGTGGTGATGGTGGTCTGGGTCAACAGAATACCAAGGGGAATGGTGGTGTATACGCCCTCGGCGGCGCCGTCTACCTTTAAGGGTATATCCACAATGATGACGGTATAACCATCTTCCAGGCTGATACGCGCGGATTCTTCCGGGTCAAGGGCGGCCTGCACATCAGCGGGCTCAATATCTAAGGTGGCGGCAACCTCGCGGATCTCCTCCTGGCTGGGGGCAGTCAGGCAGATCCATGTGCCTTCCTCAATTTCGTCTGCGCGGGTTAAGCGCCGGTTGACGGTTTCGTATATCGCCAGCATGGAAAGATCACCATCATTTCTTTGTTAAATCACAGATTTTAGTATACTTGCTTTGGATCCAAAGCGCAAGTATGGAAGATAAATGATTTGGGAAAGATGGGGAAGCAGGGGATGGAGAAGGCTATTTGTATTATAGGAAGATGTGGGGGAAAAGGATAAAAAACGGGGACAAAAAGAAAATGAATAGAGAAACCACGTTAAAGCGTCCATATGCACCCTGCCCAAAAATAAATCGAAAAAATTATGAAGAAAATCGAAAAAAGGTGTTGACTTTAGGCGAAAGTGTGGTATTATAAATAAGCTGTCGCGCAAGACAGCAGCTCTTCAAAATCCAAATAAAAGCGATGTACCAGCAAAAACGCAGCGGGGAACCGGACAGCGTGCGGGTGGAAAGCTTTTGAAAAG